>Ga0209755_10001616_pt1 | contig 34133 bp, 41 predicted proteins | sample TergutCo191P1_FD_187301 | JGI IMG/M metagenome (GOLD analysis project Ga0209755, IMG submission 187301) | Cornitermes sp. P1 segment gut microbial communities from Petit-Saut dam, French Guiana - Co191P1 (SPAdes) (version 2) | ecosystem: Host-associated > Arthropoda: Insects > Digestive system... | reverse complement strand
CACCTGTTGAATTTCCAAACAATTCTAATAAATTTGTTCAGATGGAATTAAATGCAAATCTTATTGATTCCTTTACAAGAGAAGCGCTGCTTCCATTTACATTTAACAACCGCGAAGGACATTTAACGTTAGCAGGAGCAGAGAATCGCGCATTTTTATCGGCGGAAGAAAAAATTAAAAATGAATATAAAGAAATTTTAATAGAGTATTTTTCTAAGTTGTTGCCGGAAAGGTAGGTTTTTGATTATTCAAAATATTCACCTTGATTAAAAACAACTAATATACTACAATCAAATTGTGGAATAATTGAGATTATTATTTTTTGTCAAATCAGCCTTTACCTTACCCATTAACCACATAAACATAGTACGCATGTACTGTGAAAATTCTTGCTTAGGAGATTGTTATGGGACTCGTTTACACAGAAATCACGTTAAAAAATGCCAATGATAAAATAATGGCAAAAAAAGGGTATATCAAGGAAGAAGATATACGGACAAAAACCACCACCGCTATGGTAGATACCGGCGCGTGGACTTTAGTAATTAATGAAGCCATTCGTGAAGAGCTTGGACTGGATGTATTTGGAAAAGAACCGGGAAGACTTGCAGACGGACAAATGATTTCGTTAGATTTAGCAGGACCGCTTGAGGTATGGTGGAATGATCGTCACCATATCATGTCTGCTCTTGTTGCGCCAAATGCGACGGAAATACTGCTTGGAGCTATCCCTCTAGAAGCTCTGGATTTGGTTGTAGATCCCCGAAATGAAACGCTTGTAGGCAGACACGGCGATCAGGTTATGCATATAGTGTAAGAAAATGCAAATTAAAAATAACACAAGTGACTTCCTCATTTTCACAAATAAAGCAGGTAAAGGCGGAATAGAAGTACGCATACAGGATGAAACTATCTGGTTAACCCAGAAACTTATGGCAGCGTTGTTTGATTGTACGACTGAGAATATAATCATGCACTTGAAAAATATCTACGAAAAAAGAGAATTGGACGAAATTTCAGTTACTAAGGATTTCTTAGTAACTGCCAATGATGGGAAGAACTACAAAACGAAACACTACAATCTTGACGCAATAATCTCTGTAGGTTACCGGGTAAATTCGGCGAAAGCGACTCAATTCCGCATTTGGGCAACTAAGGTTTTAAAAGAATATATCACAAAAGGCTTCGCACTTGATGACGAAAGATTGAAACAAGGTCAAACTGTATTCGGGGCTGATTATTTCCGTGAGTTATTGGAAAGAGTACGTTCCATTCGTGCAAGTGAACGGCGAATTTGGCAGCAGATTACAGACATTTTTGCGGAATGCAGTATCGATTATGACATGAATTCAAAAGCCACGCATGATTTTTATGCAATGGTGCAAAACAGATTTCATTTTGCTATAACCGGCTTTACTGCCGCAGAGATTATATATGATAAGGCAGATAAGAACAAAAAAAATATGGGACTCTCAACATGGAAGAATTCGCCGGATGGACGTATTTTAAAATCCGATGTTACGATTGCGAAGAATTATTTATCTGAAAAAGAAATAAGACGGCTTGAGAGAGCGGTTTCCGGTTATTTTGATTATATCGAAGATCTAATCGAACAGGAAAACGCATTTACAATGGAAGAATTCGCGGCAAGCATTAATGATTTCTTAACATTTCGAAAATTTAAAATACTTACAAACAAAGGTAAAATCTCAAAAGAAAAGGCAGAGAAAAAAGCGGAAACAGAGTACGATGAATTTAATAAAACGCAAAAAATAACATCTGATTTTGATAAAGAGGTAAAAAAGTTATTAAGATCAAAACACCAAGCTCTCAAGCCTCTCCGTTAAAATTTCTGTCTTGCCGTTAAAAATGGCGATTGTATGTTCCCAGTGCGCGGAAATTTTTCCGTCTGCGGTGACGACAGTCCAGTCATCTTCGAGGACTTCGATGTCTCTTGTGCCGAGGTTTATCATCGGTTCAATGGCGAAGACCATTCCGTCGGTCATTTTAGGATTGGCGCCGTGGGGAGTGTTCGGCACATGGGGATCTTCGTGTAACGCAAGACCTACGCCGTGCCCGCAGTATTCGTGCACAATTCCGTAGCCGTGCGGTTTAATATGGTTTTCAACTGCGCGGGAAACCTGCAAGAGCCTGTCTCCCGCTTTTACAGCTTCAATGCCTTTATAAAGGCTTTCGTTTGTAATTTTGTTGAGTTTTTTTATTTCAGCGCTCACTTGCCCGGCTTCGACGCTGACAGCCTGATCGCTGATAAAACCGTCAAGGCTTATGCCGCAGTCAAGGGAGACTAAGTCGCCTTCGCGGATACGGCGTTTGGACGGGATGCCGTGGATAACTTCTTCATTGATCGAAATGCAAATCGCTGCAGGGTAGGCGCTTTTTTTTAAGCGGTAGCCAAGAAAGACAGGAATGCCGCCTGATTTTTTTATCCAGTTCTGCACCCACTGATCAATCTCGATTGTTTGGATGCCGGGTTTTACAAGAGGGATTAATTCCCTGTACATGGCGGATAACAATTTACAGGATTTTCTGATACCGTCAATTTGTTTTTCATTTTTTAAGCGAATCATTAATGTACTCCTTAAAAATATTTTCTTCGTGTTTTGAGAAGCCGATGTTCAAAAGCGATTCTATGCATAAAATCCATGTTTCATTGTCTACCTGCGGTTTCAATCTTTTTTTCAACATTTCTTTAACGTATTTTTTTATTTCAGGCGTGAATAATCTGAAATACGGGCGGCGGTGTTCCTGCGCAAGAAGTTCTGCGAGCAGTTTAAACGCTTCAAAACAAAAATCTCTTTTATCTAATTCTTCGGCGAGAATGTACTGGCAGTCCATCCAGTCTTCTCTTTCCAATAATTTTTCCATACTGAAAGCAAGACCGCCGTTTTCTCTCCATATTTCTATCGCTTTTTTTTCTTCAAGGTGCAGAAGTTCGTAAAAAATCAATTTCGCCTTGCTTGCGGGATCACCCTGTTCATTAAGCCATCTGCGGTAATCGAAACCTGTTTGTTTCGCATACGCCGCGTACGCTTTATCGTAGTGGAAACGGCTTTCAATGTCAGATAACGCTTCGTATGCCGCGATTAATTTTCGCATCGCTTCAGCTTGAGCCGAGCCTGCGATGTCGGGATGAAGCTTCTTTGCCTTTTTACGAAACGCTTTTTTTATTTCTGCTGCGCTTGCGCCCGGCTTTACGCCAAGCGCTCTGTAATGGTTTTCCAATTTAGTTATGCGCCGATATGTTTGCCCATTGCTTCGGCGTGAGGGGCGTTAAACAAAATATCGCTCCAGTTGATCCTCATGCCTTCTTTTTCCATTACTCTCATCAGATTGGAAAGGGCACGGGCGCTGAAGAGCCCTGTCTTCTTTATAAATGCCGCGCTTTTTTTTCCAACAAGAGAGCTGCCTTTAGACAGGACTTTGGAAATATTTTCAGGCAGCTTGCTTGAAAATAAAGATACAGGTTCAGCGGCAACGGCAATATACTCATAAGCCGGAAGTCTCATTCCGTCTTCCTTCCATGCGTCAATTATATCTACATGATGTCCCATCATCGACATTCCTTTCGCCAGTGATGTGACATAATCAGGCGTTTCTCCTCTTGCCGCAGACGCACTTACAACCGCTATTCTCATATTTTCTCCGTTCTAAATAATACTATGTATGTTTATATATTTGATCAATATCGGGTTCTTTCACAAGCATAACGGAACACTTTGCGTTTGCCATTATTTCCCTGTGCGAATGACCTATTATATCTCTTGTTTTTGTATCCTTTTCCCAGCCGCCTAAAAGTATTAAATCGGCTTTTTTTTCATCGGCGACATGAAGGACTTCCGTGAATATCGCGCCCTTGCGCGTAACTTTTTCGATTTTTACGCCTTTTGCATGCGCCAGTTCTTCAACAAAAGCCAAATAGCGTTCTCCGTTTTTTTCGAGATTTCTTTCGTATTCGGCGGCTTCTTCCTGAATAAAAATTTTACTAAGCGTGAGCTGGCGTATTGTCGCGGTATCTATTACATAAACAATTGTTAATTTGCTGTGGTACTGTTTAGCCATAACTATGGCGTATTTTGCCGCCAGTATCGAAGCGTCAGTGCCGGTGACTGCTGTCAGTATATTTGTAATAAGCGGTTTCACGAGGGGAACCTCCCTGCTCCGGAAACTTCACCCTCCGGGTTTGTTAGGGGTTCACTTCGTTCCAGTCGGGTGAGGTTCATATCACTGTACCCGCTCCTCTCTTTTTTAACAGTTTACTGGTAAAAAACGAATCTCTTTCGCGTTCTTCCAGCACAGATTCAATATAGGTCTTCGTCTCTTTCGCAGCCGGTATTACCATTTTTTCAAGGGCGTTTACCCTTCTTTGAGTGCGCCTTACTTCTCTTGCAAGCCGCCAGGCAATTGTTCTTATTGCCGCCAATTCAGTGCAAATTTTGAGCAGTTCGAAGAATTCTACCACGGTTTCATCACATTCCGCAAATGAATTTGCCGGGGAGTATTTTAGCTCCATTGCCGGGATATGCACTTCGATACCCGGGAGTTTCATTCCGGCAGAGACCACCAGTTTTTCTCTTGTTTCAAAACGATAAGAGATATTCTCCGATAATTTGTCGGCTCGCTCCTTTCCGACGGTTACAAGCATCCTTTTCAAGCATGGATAAGCGCTTTGGACGCGTTTATCGAGGTCGCGTTCGAGAATTTTAACCAATTCCACCTTGCGCATCAGTTCCGAGACCAGAATTTCGCGTTTTTGCTCCAAAAGCTCGTATCCTTCCTGAGCCAGATTGAGCCTTTCCTTGACTTTTATGAGGTTACTCTTGGTTGGAGCCGCTTGTTCGCGCATTATTGCCAATATATCATGAAACGGCGATTAAAACTATATTTGCTTCAGGTTTCTTCCCATTAATCCGAAATTTATAGTATAGTTATAGTTGATTTGGGAGATCAAAGATGTTTGGAAGAGTTATAGTCCTATTACTGCTCATAGCTATACTTTCTGTCGGCGGTATTATATGGTTCGACTTTCTCAATGTAATCGACGCTAAAACCGTACTCGCGCCTTTTTATAAATATATCCCATTTATTCCCGGAGAGGGCAGGTCTCAGCCCAAACTCGCAGATGATGAACTTATCAATCTTGACGCGGAGCGCCTCGCTATCCGCCTTGAAGCGCTCGAACTTAGAAATATGGAACTCGATACCCAAAAGAGGGATTTAGATAATCGTTACGGTGAAATCGTGCAAATGGCTCAGGAACTTGAAGAAAGGCAAAATGCGCTGGACGAGCGAGAGAATTCTCTCAGCGCTCAGAGATTAGATGCCGAAAATAAGGACAGGAATGTCGAGCAAAATGCCCGGTACCTGACAGGTATGCCGCCGCAGAACGCGGTGAACATAATTGCAGCGCTGGATGATCAGGATGCTATCGACATAATCCGGAAGACTGAGGAAATTGCAAGAGCCGAAGGAACTGCGTCAATCGTATCCTTCTGGTTCTCCCTGATGGATCCTGCGAGAGCTGCTACGCTCCAGAGGAAAATGTCAGGAAGACCCGCGAACCTTTAGCAATCCTTTTCACCTTCCGGCTAAACTCCATCTAAGGAGGTCGGTTGGTGATAGCCATTACCGCCTATACAGAACCTGTTCCGATAGAACCTGTCGTACAACCCGCTGTTGTACACGAGCCGCCGCAGACGGAAGAAAACGAAAGAGAAGAACGTTCTTCTTTTGCCGAGCTTCTTGCCGGATTACTGAACAATCAAACAGCAGAAATCCCCGTATCTGAAGCGCTCGAAGATTTAGGTCTTGAAAAAACAAAAGAAGGAAAAGAAAAATCTCTTTTTTCCAATCTTTTGGAAAACGGACTTGAGTTAGACGACATTGTTAATGATTTTCCTCAGGAACAGAGAAACATTCTTTTAAGCGCCGGTGATTTACCGGAGCAGTTAGAGGAAACAAACGTTTTTACATCAGAGAAAATCGATGTAAGTAAATTAAAAACAGCCGGTGATGTTTCCGGGATTGCGGATTCAGACAGCGCGGCTAAAAACGCGTCTTTCGAATCTTCAGCCCAGTTGACTGCCGCGTCTGAAGCCGCGTTAAAGCAAAACGCGAAAGAATCGCCGTCGTCAGATAACAAGAAAAAAGGCGATCTTGCCGTAAACGGCGAAGACGCGAAGCTTAAGACGAGCGCGGATACCATCGCGTCAAGAACAGGCGCGGCTGAAGAAAACGCGGCGGCTCTTAACAAACGCGAAGACGCTCCCACGAGGCTGGAAGAATTCCGCCGCTCACGCAGAGACAAGGTTTCCTTCGAAGTCCGCGATTTCAGAACAAATACGATGAGCGACGGTTCGCAGCAGCGCGCCTATTCGTTAGTTGAAACTTCAGCGGGAAGGGTAATGGGGCAGGCTAATGTTCAGGAGATAACTCTTGATTTGCGCCTGCCCGATCAGGGACACAGCTCTCAGGCGCAGACAACATGGGAAGCGAAAGCAAGCACGGCTCTTGAGAACATGCTTGCAAGGGAGCTGCACCAGAATTTTAACGGCGACATCGTGCGTCATGCTTCCATGGTTCTTCGCAACGGCGGAGAGGGAACCATCAGAATCGCTCTTCATCCCGAGACTCTGGGAAATGTAAAGATACACCTTGAAATGACCGAAAACAAGATTATGGGGCATATCGTTGTGGATAGCGAAGAAGCCCTGAACGCGTTCCGCAAGGAAATCAGCGCTCTTGAACAGGCTTTTAAGGATTCAGGCTACGCGGACGCAAGTTTAGACCTTTCCATGTCTTCGGACGGAACATGGAATGAAAATCAGGAACTTTTTGAAGAAGGTTCCTATATGCGAAGGATAGCCGCTTCGGGATACGAAGACGGTTATGAACAGGAATCAGCGCCCATCGTCGATATATTTTTCGGACGAGGCTCGGGCTCAGTAAATATGCTGGCATAGGAGAAATTATGGATATAGTAGCGCAGCAAGCACAGTATTCAAGACCGATGTTAAGTTCGAAAGAACAGTTTGAAGCTGAAAAGTACGCAAACGATTTTAACAGAGCTTTGAATCCGACGCGTCAGCCTCAGCAGAATCTGGGTAAGGATGATTTTTTGAAAATCCTAATCACTCAGCTTTCTTATCAGGACCCGACAGCGCCGATGGAAGACAAGCAGTTCATCGCTCAGATGGCGCAGTTTTCCACTCTGGAACAAATGACGGGTATGGCGAAAGATTTTTCGCTGCTTACCTCCATGCTCATGGGGAACGAAGCGTCAAGCGCTCTTGGGAAAAATGTTGAAATAATAGAAGGGGAGCGCGTGATACAGGGTACAGTACAAGCGGTAACAAGGGGAGCTACACCTGAGGTGTTGGTGAATGGGAGTTTATACAGTTGGAGCAATGTCAGCAAAGTTTATGCTGAAGGTGAGAATAGGTAAGCCTCCGGCTTCCCTTTCGATTTTACGACGTTGCCTTGCGGCAACTCATGTTAAGGAGTTAGTATATGATGCGATCACTGTTTTCCGGAGTATCCGGACTTCAAAATCACCAGACAAGAATGGATGTTGTTGGTAACAATATCGCCAATATCAACACAACGGGTTTCAAACGTAACAGGGTCAATTTTCAAGACCTTATTTACCAGCAGATGCAAGGCGCTGCGCGTCCGACAGAAGACTTAGGCGGCGTAAACCCCAAAGAAGTCGGTCTTGGAATGTCGATCGCGTCAATTGACACCCTTCACATTCAGGGCGCGCTGCAGTCCACAGGCGTTCAGACAGACCTTGCGATTACAGGCAACGGTTTCTTTATTCTTGACGACGGCGGAACTCAGCTCTTTACAAGAGCGGGCGCTTTCTCCGTTGACGCCGAAGGCACAATGGTAAATCCCGCAAACGGAATGAAAGTACAGGGCTGGATGGCGGAAGAAGTTGACGGCTATAATGTTATTGATGTTTCGCGTAACGTCGAACAGCTTACCATCCCGATCGGCGGCAAAGATCCTGCAAAGGCGACCACAAGAATCAATTTTGCGTGTAACTTAGACAAACGTATCCCGGAACTGCCGGAAAACCCGACAGGAGCGCAGATACGCGACGGAACATGGTCAACAACAATGAAAATATACGATTCATTCGGCGACGCGCATGATCTGCAGGTTCAATTTACAAGAGTGCCGGGAACAGCAAACAGCTGGAACGCGGAAGTTGTTGTCGATCCGCAGAATGAAATACCGACAAATACATCAATCGGGTTCGGCGAAGAAGGACCGGAAGCGGGCGGACCTACAAGTTTTATTGTTAACTTTTCAAATAACGGAACCCTTCTTTCCGCCGAAGACGGAGCGGGCAACGTATCGGGCGGCACAGGCAGGGTGGAAATGAACATCGCTTTCGACGTGCAGAATGCGACTCCGAACGAAGACGGCACACTCGTCAGGCAGCAGGCTGTTCTTGACCTCGGCACCGTCGGAGGATTTGTCAATTCAATCACCCAGTATGCGGAAGCCAGCTCATCCAAAGCTGTAGAGCAGGACGGACGCACAATGGGTTATTTGGAAAATTTTAAAATCGATCAATCAGGCGTTATCACAGGCGTTTATTCCAACGGTACAACAAGATCAATCGGACAGGTTGCGATGGCAAGTTTTCCGAATCAGGGCGGACTTGAAAAAGCCGGAGACAATACTTTCCGCGTTTCAAACAACTCAGGTCTTGCGAACATCGGTCCGTCAGGAATTGCCGGCAAAGGAAAAATCGTAGCCGGTACTTTGGAAATGTCAAACGTCGATATGGCGGATCAGTTTGTTGACATGATTGTTACTCAGCGCGGTTTTCAGGCAAACTCTAAAACAATACAAACCGCGGATCAATTGCTGCAGGAACTTTTAACCCTGAAGCGTTAATAAATAGGAGATAGAAATAAGGGAGGTTCATCGCCTCCCTATTTCTGTATAAATGTGTTATGATTAAAGTAAGCCGGCTGGACGGGACAGAATATTACGTCAATCCGCATCAGATTGAATGTATAGAAATCCGCCCCGACACAACGCTGGTTATGCTGTCAGGAAAAACCTACATTGTGCGTGATGAAGCGGATGATGTTTTGGAAAAAATTGAAACCTACCGCAGACGGTTAGGACCGTCTGTTGTACAGGAGTGAAGGTATGGATCTAGCAAGCGTTGTTGGTTTAGTCGGCGCATTCGGCATGGTTATTTTTACGGCGATTTCAACTGCCGGAAGTATTTTAGGTTTAACGCGTCTTTTAAATTTACCGTCCTTCGCCCTCGTTGTACTTGGATCTTATTTTGCTGTTATGGTTGCCAACAAATGGAGCGTCTCTCTCGGCGTTTTCGGCGCTATCAAACGTACATTCAGCGTGCCGTCTTATAACGAATCCGCGATTATTCAAAAACTTGTCGCCTTCTCCGAAAAAGCCCGCCGCGAAGGTTTACTGGCTTTGGAAGACGAACTTGAAGATCTTGATGACGAGTTTATGAAAAAAGGTTTACGTCTTGTTGTTGACGGTACAGATCAGGCTATTATCCGCGATCTTTTGGAATTGGAATTAACCCAAATGCAGGCTCGTCACAGCGTTCTTCAGTCTATGTTAATGACATGGGCGGGCGCCGCGCCTGCTTTCGGAATGATGGGAACGGTTGTCGGTCTTGTAAACATGTTATCAAACCTTGAAGATAAATCGTCCATCGGTCCTAACATGGCGATGGCGCTTATTACAACTCTTTACGGATCGTTAATCGCGAACGTAACTGTTGCTCCATGGGCTACAAAATTAAAAGGACAGTCAAATAACGAAGCTTCCGTAAAAGAAATGATCATAGAAGGAGTCCTTTCCATTCAGGCAGGCGATAATACGCGCATTCTCGCCATGAAATTGATGGCATACCTCGAACCGGCGCTTCGCAAATCATTGGAAGCGGAACTGCTCAAAGACTAATAAAGAGGAAAGTATGGCGAAGAAGAAAAAAGGAGATGAACTAAAACCACCCGATTGGTTGACGACGTATTCTGATATGATCACGTTGTGCCTTTGCTTCTTCGTAATTATGTTCAATCCCGATGATGTAACTCAGGGGCAGCTCGACGCGATTTCCACATCAATGCGTCAGGGCGGTATCGGAGCCATGCCCGGAGGCAATACGCTTTCCGCGGGACGCGCCGCAGACCTTGGAAATACGATTCAATCATTGCCTTCAATGGAAAGGGGCAGGGTGATGGGAACCGCCATGCGCAGAGCAGTCTCTGTTTTTTCACCGGAAATTCAAACCAATAAAATAAAAGTAACCCACGACGAGAGGGGGCTTGTTATAACCCTTGCGGGGGATGCCTTCTTTTACCCTGCAAGCGCGCGAATCAATATCGAGGCGACAAGGGAGATACTTCTGCGGCTTGGAACCTATCTTGATTCAAGGGAATTGGCAGGCAGAAAATTCAGGATAGAAGGGCACACAGATGCCGTCGATGTCGACCCCAACGGTCCTTGGGAAGACAACTGGCAGCTCTCGGTTGAACGTTCAAGAGCCGTATTGCGCTACCTTACCGCGCTTGGCATAAACGAAAATAAATTCCAGATTGCGGGTTTCGCAGCCACAGTCCCGGTTTCCACCAATGAAACCGAAGAAGGCAGAGCCAACAACAGACGCGTGGATGTAATCATCCTCGACGAAGGTCACTTGTAGACGATAGAACCATACATATTTTTATAATACTCTGAAAGATTTTTTCCGATATTCATAATAGGAGTTAGATTATGGAAATCGGAGCAATACCGCATCATGCTTTCCCAAGCGTCGGCTACGCGTTAACCGCGGCAAGCAGCGGGGGCGTGTCCCTTCCCGTTTCTCCGGGAATGGTTATATACTCCCATTTTAAACATGTTTCCGGCGTTCCCGCCCCCGAAGGCACTCAGGGCGTAAACATCTCCAGACTCAAAATCCTTGACATATTAATTGAACAGCTCTCCAAAATGAAAAACCAACCCGCTCAGGAATTCGGCAGTTTGGATGAATCCAACGAAGAGCGAATCAACGCGCTTATCGAGCAATACCAGCAGCAAATAAAAACCGCTCAAAGCGTAAGCGTTTACACTCCGGCGGCTCCCGCGACAGGCGCGCTTTTCAACATTTCCGTATAAATTAAATACTGATTATTTCATTTGCCATGTTGTATGCGCTGCGGCAAGCAGCCTGTTATCAATATTGCTTCTCATTGTATGTAAATATCTTTTATTTCCGGCATCGTTCTTATTGTAAACTTTTATTTTTTCGCCGAGGTACGCGCCATGAAAAAATTTTCCGTTAATTCTCTTTAAAGAATTTTTTTCCAGGAATTCTTCAGGCAATGATTCAATCAGCCAGTTGAAATATTTGATATTATTTACGTGTTTATTGCTGTCAACATCCGACTTATTAACATCATATTCAAGTTTATGTTCTTCATCTTCGATGATTTCTATCTTTTCTATTTCGGTTTCCTGAGATTTTTTGGGATTTAAGCCCCATCTTGCCTTTATTTCATCAAAAATAGGAACAGGTTTTCTTTTACTGATATCATAAAATATCCATGTGCCCTGAGCTTTGCCTATCTCGCTCCCGCTTTCATCATAGATTATATTTTCTCTTAAACCTCTTACAAGACCGTAATTTGAAATCCATGTTCTTATTGATATTTTTTCTTTGTATTTCGGGTATCTGATCATATCAATCGCGCCTGATATCAATACCCAGCCTATATTCTGTTTTTCAAGACTATACAGACAATAATCAATATTATGACAATGCTCCGCGGCAGTCTCTTCCAATAATGTCAGCATAGTCTGAGGGGAAGCTTCTCCGTATCTGTTCATGTCGTAATATCTGAGTTCAAAATTTTTGTCGAAACAATTAACCATAAAATTCCTTTAATCACCTTTTATTGTTTAGACATGGAACGCTGATTAAAGTTGCGCTTTCGCTCCCTACCTGTTTACCCTCATCCAGTCCGACAATCTTCTCTCTAAAGGATAGGTATCTTCAGCTTTTTCGCTGCGCGCGCGATCGTGCAAATAGGGCAGTATAACGCGCTCTTTGATTGTGATCCAGTTTGCAGGTAACACATTGGGAAGGGTGTAATATTCGGACGGCGGCATTCTGCCTAAAAGCTCGGGATAAAAAAGAGGGTATATTTGTTCTGTTACCGTGCTGAGGGCGGAAAAGCCTCCGCAGATACCGAAGATATTTTCGTTGATTCTGTTTGTCCTTGAATATTCCAAAAGTTTACGCTGGTTTTCCGTGCGGAAAAACCATTGAATAAACGCTTTTGCCGCTTTCTGCGATTTTGCTTTTTTTGGAATGCCGATATAAACCGAATCTTCGGTTAATGGTATTCGATCCTGTTCCATCACCCAGCGGAAATCAAGCGCGTTTTTACTTTCTTCGCTGAGTAAAAAAAGCCTGCTGCTTTCCATGTACGAAAATAAAATGCGTCCGCTTTGAATCAGTTTTTCGGGAGGCTCGAAAAAATATTTGAAAGTAAAATCATCTTCATCCTGCGTGCTTGTGTTAATTTCGTTAGTCCAGTTATTAATAAAAGTCATGGAACGTTCAAGAGCAAGCGAATCCCATGCGAGAGGATTTGCTTCCCTGAATGAAGTGCCGGACAAAAACGCGGCGGCGAATAAAAAATCATCATCCCATAAGGGAGAAAATCCCATGCGCGTATAAACGCCGCGGCTCATTGTATTATATTTTTTACTTAAACTTTTTACTTCGTCAAAATCAACTGTAAATTGATTTGACAATTCATTCTCCCGCCCCCGGGAAAAAATAAGCGCCGGGATATTAAACGATACAGGCAGAAGGTATTGACTTCTTTCAATCCTTCCTATCGCCAAAAGCCTCGGATAAAAAACGCTTCTTGAAAGTTTATTGGCTCCGAATATCCCTTCAAGCGATTTAAAGTATGTCCCTGTCTGGCTGTTTTTAAGCCAGCTTGCCGCGACTATATCGGGAACATTGCGTTTTGCGGAATTTGACGCGGAGAACAATTCTTCCACAGGAGATTCCACAAATTTTACGCTGACCTTGTATTGGCTTTGCGCATTGTTGAAATATTCGGCATAGAGCGCGAACTCGCCGCGATCAGTCCAAATAAGCGATGTTTTTGTATCGCCGCAGGATGTAAAAAACGCGGCTAAAATCAAGATAAAAACGTAACTTATGCGCATGAAACAGTGTATTTTGCCCCATATATGCTTGTCAATCCTGTATTTAAGTATTAAAGTTAATAATAAGGAGATATTGGTTGGATAGGATAAAAGATCCTCATATAGTCAGGCTGATTGAGCAGATTGGTGAGCATTATCGAACAAATATCTCAAACAGGTTTCTGCGTCCTGTCTTGTTGCAGCTTCAGGTTGATAAAACCACATGGGATTTAATCGAAGTTCTCACCGAAAAAATGGAGCTATACAGATATCAAGGTTTTCATTTAGACGAATTGTACAGGCAAATCGCCGCCTGCGCCCGTTTCGTCGAAGTCGCTCGCAATAAAGCGACAATTAAAAATAAACTAAGCGCCCTGCCAGCCGGGCACGATAAAATTTTAAGAGAGATGGCGGTAAGTAATTTTGCCTCAAATTTGAAGGTATTCTCCGATTTGCTTAATGAATTATACGTAAACCTTGTCGATATGGATAAAAAAGACATAGGAGAGAATGAGCAACCGGTTTACAGCCAGTTGCCGGAACTCTACAATGTCGGTCGTATGCTGGTCGGCGGCTGAGAATAGACCGGTTTTGCTATTGAACCTCAACCGAGCCATCGGATTGAAAGTTCGTATGGCGATGGTTCCCCTCTTGACTTAATATTTTATAAAAGATAGATTTAAGAACTATTTGATGATTTTGGAGAAAATGATGTACGCTTTAGTTGAATTTAAAGGGAAACAGTACAAAGCCGAAAAAGGCGCCCTGCTTAAAGTTGATTTAATCGACGCCGAACCGGGAACCGCTATCAACATTGAAACGGTTTTACTGGTATCCGGCGACTCTGTTACAGTAGGCAGCCCCTATGTAAAAGGCGCAAAAGTGTCCGCTACGGTTGAATCCCACGGAAAAGACGCGAAAATTATAGTTTTCAAGTATAAACCCAAAAAGGATTACCGCAGAAAACAGGGACACAGGCAGAATTATTCGATTATAAAGATTGGAGATATTTCCGCCTAACGTGGTAAAAATAGACGCGGTTTTGGATAAAAACGGGATATTACGATCCTGCAGCGCTTCAGGGCACTGTGGAGCCGGGAAGACCGGAACCGATATTGTCTGCGCCGCTGTTACTGTTTTATTAAGAACAGCGTTAAGCGTTCTTTCAGATCGAAAAGGCGTTAATATAAAAGGCAGCGCGCCCAAACCCGGCGAGTTATGGCTTGAAACGGATTACGAGGCAGAGGGAAGAGAATTTCTCTTTGCCGCGGGTGCCTTTCTGATAGATGGTTTAAAATCCATCGCGCAAGAGTACCCTGAAAACTGTGAATTAAACATTAAGGAGATTTGATATGGCAAGGAAACGCGGCGGAAGCGGCGCCAAAAACGGAAGAGATTCAAACCCACAATATCTGGGAATAAAAGCTGCGGACGGCACCGACGTAAAAGCCGGCACAATTATTGCCCGTCAGCGCGGGACAAAAATTCACCCCGGCGACAATGTAGGCGCAGGCGGCGATTACACCTTGTTTGCCAAAGCGGACGGTAAGGTAAAATTTCACCAGCGCCGCGGACGCAAATTGGCTTCGATTGTACAGTAAAATTAATTAAATCAAAATATTTTCTCATTGCTTGATGGTATCGAATGCATACATTTCTTTCCTCAATATGCTATAGTACAGACACATGGAAAAATTCGCGGATGAAGCAATAATCGAAGTTAGCTCAGGCTCAGGCGGCAACGGCTGCGTTGCGTTTCGCCGCGAAAAATATATACCAAAAGGCGGTCCTTCAGGCGGCGACGGCGGCAGGGGCGGCGATATCGTTTTTACCATTCGCCGTAATTTAAGAACCCTTGCTCACCTGCGTTATAAACACACTTTCAAAGCGCAGAACGGCAATGACGGTGAAAATTGGGGGCGTTACGGGGCAAACGGCGAGGATATGATCATTCCGCTGCCGCCCGGTTCGCTGATACGCGAAGCTGCGACAGGAGAACTCATAAAAGACTTTACGAAAAATCAGGAAGATTTTATTTATTTAAAAGGCGGCAATGGCGGATGGGGCAATATACGTTTCAAATCATCGATAAATCAGGCTCCTAGAAAAGCGCATCCCGGAAAACCCGGCGTTACGGTAAAATTAAAAGTAGAATTGCAGATAATGGCGGATATAGGTCTTGTTGGTTTTCCGAACGCGGGGAAATCCAGTCTCCTTGACAAGTTTACAAACGCAAGACCTAAGATCGCGGCGTATCCCTTTACTACAAAGATTCCAAATCTCGGCGTTTTAAATATCGGAGAAAAAGATATAATAATCGCCGACATACCGGGGCTTATCGAAGGCGCTTCGCAGGGAGCCGGGCTCGGCATTCGTTTTTTAAAACACATTTCGCGCACCGCGGCTCTCGCTTTTCTTGTCGATCTTTCAGATGATAATTACCTTGACGCGTTCGACATTTTATTAAAAGAACTCGGCGCTTTTTCGCAAGAGCTTACAAAAAAGAAACGCCTGCTTGTGGGAACAAAAACCGATTTAGACGGAACGCAGGAAAAAGTTTCAGAGCTTGCCGCGAAATATCCAAACGAAGAAGTTATGAGCATATCTGTTTTTTCAGGCGAAGGAATAAAAGAATTGTCTTATGCTTTTTTGCGCCTAACGGAAGCGGCGGCAAAAGAAGCGGAAGAAAAAATCAACGGTGATATTAACAAAGACAATTACGATGACGACGATGATGATAAAGAAGACGAAGAAATGCAGATTGACGCCTTTGACACAAATAATCAGGCGACGGACGCAAAACTTACATCAAAAACCGAGAAGGAAAGCGTCTTATGAAACTTGGGATTCTCGGCGGCAGTTTCAATCCTTTTCATCCCGGGCATCTTTACCTTGCCGAAAAAGCCCTTTCAGCATTAAAACTTGACAGGGTTGTATTTGTGCCCGCGTATTGTTCGCCTTTCAAGCAGGATATAAAAACACAGGCAAGCGTGAAGGACAGGGTAGACATGCTCGCTTTTTCAATATTAGGCGATCCGCGTTTTGCGATAGATAGCTGCGAAATAAAAAGAGAAGGCGTTTCCTACACAATCAATACTTTAGAAGATATAATCGCAAGGTATCTTCCCGAGGGAAAACCCGCGCTCATAATAGGCGATGATTGCGCAAATGATTTTTTAAATTGGCATGAAAGCGATAAAATTTTACAGCTCGCTGATGTTGCCGTCGCGTGCAGAATAAATTCAGGAAAAGTCAAATATCCCTTTCCTCATGTTACTATCCAAAACGAGGTGATGTCTCTTTCTTCAAATGAAATACGCGCAAAAATCGCCGCCTGTGCGCAAAGCAAAGAAACAGACTGGCAGCCGCTCGTTTCCGGCAGAACAAGAGAAATAATCGAGAGCAGACAGCTCTACGGCTGCGGCGGTTCAGGCGGAAAAAGCGGAAAAACCGATATAAAATATCAAAATATCATCCAGCAGATAGAAGCTGCGGCGCTTGAGACTCTGAGTATGGAAAGGTTTCTTCATTCAAGAAACACGGCTTTAATGTGCTATGATCTTTGCAGCCGCTATCACATAGACCCTATGGACGGTTATCTTGCCGGCATTGCCCACGATCTCGCGAAACAAACAGATAATAAAACGATTTTAAAACTTGTAAAATCCGGCAAATACAAAATTTCAAGTATTGAAAAAGACAGACCGAATCTTTTGCACGGGAAGGCGGCGGCGGTATTGCTAAGAGAGCGTTTTAATATTAATAATAAAGATATAATAGACGCTGTTGCGGTTCATACATCGGGCTGCGAAGATATGGGACCTCTTGCGAAAATTGTATACATAGCGGACAAAACCGAGGTTTCCAGAAATTTAGAGCCGTCCCTCAGAATGATGCTTTGCGCCGCTTCAAGCGAAGAAGATTTAAACAGGATTCTTCTTGCCGTGATCGAAAAAATGCTTGCCAAATTGGAGGCAAGGAATCTGGCTGTGTCTAAGGATACTCTAAAACTCTGCGATAAGGTAAAGGAAAGTTTAAAGTGAGAGCAATAAAAGGTGACGCTTCCGTTATTCTGCTTGGATTGATAATTATCCTTTTTGTGGTTGGAATTATCTTTTCGGTGTTTACATTCCGCAGCAATCCTGTTGACGACGCGCTTTCTGCAAACCGCGTTATAAACGTGCTTTTTATTATCGAGGACAATAAAACGCCTGTCAGCACTTATGTGCTTATGTATTATCCTGTTACAAAACGCGCCGCGATTTTCGATATCCCCGGCGATCTGGGTTTATTAATCGCGAGGATCAACCGCGTAGATCGCATAGACAGAGTTTATGATTCCGTTAAAATAGCAGGCTACGAAAGCGAAATAGAAAAACTTTTAGGAATAGAGATCAATTTCAATATTGTTATAACTAAAGAAAATCTTATTTCGATTGTCGACCTCTTGGAAGGAGTCGAGATATTTATTCCTTCGCCTGTTTTTTACAGGGATGATGAAGAGATAATTTTGTTCCCTTCTGGAATAACCGTGCTGGACGGCGACAAAGCCGGCATATATGCGACTTACAGTCTGCCTCATGAAGACAGCGAGATGGAAGTGTTCCGCAGACAGCGTTTTTTCCTCGGTTTTTTAAACCGGCAGATTCAAATGAACGAAAAGCTGCAAAATCCTTCCGCAAGCAAAATGTATCATTCTCTGTTCAGAACAAATATAAGCCAGAAAACCCTCTCTCTTTTATTCAACGAATTTAATAATATCGACACAGACAGAACCAATATTCAATCTGTTACGGGAAATTTGCGCGAGGTTTCAGGGCAAATGCTGATCATTCCGCACTGGGACGGAAACCTTGTTAAAGAAGTTGTCCGCCAGACTTTGGGAACTCTCACGCGCGAAATTGAAGATCACATGATAGAGCGCACATTAACCGTGGAAGTTCTAAACGGAACCGCGATAAACGGGCTTGCGGGAAGAACCGCGGAAATGATTCGCAGTTTCGGCTATGATGTAATCTCGATAGCAAACGCGGATCGCAATAATTACGAAAACACGCTTATCGTGCACCGTTCAGGCGATGACACTTTGGTAAAGGCGTTTGCCGATGTTATTCGCTGCACAAACATACGCAGAGAAGCTTTAATGAATCCGGAAAATGAACATGATCCTATAAATCAGAATTTTGAATATAAGGCGGATATAACATTGCTTATCGGAAGGAATTTTAATGGCAGATATGTCGGCGGAAACTGAAAAATTAAGCGCGCTTCTTAAAGAGCACAAAGGACAGGATGTTTCTGTTCTGGATCTGCGCGGCATTAATAACTGGACTGATTATTTTATCATTGTTACGGTGACGAGCAGAACCCACATGGACGGACTCGAACGCCATATAAAAGAATTTTGTCATGAGGAAAAAATTGATTTAATCGGCAGCTCCCGCAAAAACACGGACGATGAATGGCGTTTGATAGACATGGGCTCAATAATCATTCACCTAATGACTTCCGCAGTGCGGGATTTTTATGAACTTGAAAGGCTTTGGCATCCGATGCCGGCGTCCCGGAAAGAAACGCCGGCTTAAGAGCTGACGAATTTAATATCGATTAATCTTCGTCTTCCCAGTCATCATCGTCTTCGTCTTCATAGTCATCTTCTTCATCGTCGTCGTAATCGTCATCCTCGTCTTCATCATCATCGTCATCTTCGTCAATGTCTTCCTCTTCGTCTTCGTAATCATCGTCATCTTCGTAGTCGTCGTCATCTTCAAAATCATCGTCATCTTCGATGTCATCGTCGTCGCTGAAGATGTAAGCCGGCAATGGGCTTTCCGTTCCGTAAACAGCGTCATTGCTGTCTACACCGCTGCCGGCAACAGCCGGCATAAGCACTAATTCTTCTTGTTCAAGCGCTCCGTTCAGAACCATAATGTTCTCCCTTTTGATATTGATATTCTCTTGAATCTAAACTGAGTAATTGTGGTTAAAAAACCTTCTCTTTAGAAACATAAGAGATGATATATTAAATTGTCAACAGGTTTTGAAAAAATTTGAAAAACTTTTGAAATATGATATTCTGTGGATATGAAAGAACTACAGGGAGAATCGACCGTTTTTGCCCCTGCCAAAGTGAACCTTCATTTAAAAGTCCTTGATAAACGCCCTGACGGTTTTCACAACCTTGAAAGTGTCTTTTTAGCCTTGAATTTCGGTGATACCCTCCATTTTGAACCTTTAAAAGCCCTTGAATCAGCGGAAATAGCCATGGAAGGGGTAAATTTGCCTTCTATCCCCATACAGGACAATATTATTTACAAAGCGCTGGCTCTTTTTCGTCAAAAAACCGGTTTTTCCCTGGGATTCAAAATAACCGTAGAAAAGCGTATCCCCCTGGGCGGCGGCTTGGGCGGCGGTTCCTCCAATGCGGCTTCAACCCTTCTTGCTCTTAATAAACTTACCGGAGAGCCTTTAAACAAAGAAACCCTCCTTGAAATGGCGGCGGTTCTCGGAAGCGATGTTCCCTTTTTTATTCATCAGACCACCTCCGCTCTCGTAAGCGGCAGAGGAGAGCAAATACAAGCCATTGAAATGCCGCAGATGTATCTGACTCTTGTAAATCCCGGTTTTCGCAGCGATACCGCAGCCGCTTTTCGGCTTTTGGATGAGAACCGCAGGCAGCATGAGGCTAAAATCCATAGTCCTCTTTCCTTTCAAGCAGGTTCTTGGCGGAATTTTACCAACGATTTTCTGTCGATTTTTCCTGAAAAGGAGAAAAATGCGTATAATGGGATTATTTTAAGGTTGAAGGAACTTGGAGCGGTGTATGCGAACCTATCCGGGACAGGTTCCACCTGTTTTGGAGTGTTCGAGGACAAGGAAAAGGCGCAAAAAGCGGCTGAAGCCATGAGAGACAAGTGGGATTTTTCGGTTAATTGCGCCGCTAATCTGTTCTTTTAATGGATTTGTATTGGTTTTTTTAATGTATTTATATTATACTGAACATATACTACTTTAAATTTGACCTGAAATGGAGTTAAGGATGAAGAAGTACATTATAGTTTTAGTGTCAATTTTTATTTCTCTTGCGGTTTTCAACTGTGCGACAGTTGATGGCGATTTTGACAGCCGAAACTACTCAAAACCTTCGGATTTTTCTTACAATACCGTTGGATTTGGTGATAATAAAACAATAACCATAACAAATTACAGGGGTAGGAGCCATGAGGTTAATATACCCCCTCGTATCAAAAAGTTCCCTGTAACAGTAATTGGCGCCAATGCCTTCAGAAGAAAAGACATAACCAGCGTTATTATTCCCAACAGCATTACATTGATCGAATCAAACGCTTTTAATACAAACAGCCTTACGACAGTTTCCATTCCTTCAACCGTTACGATAATCGGGGAAAGCGCATTTGCCAATAATAAGCTGGTTACTATTATCGTTTCAGAAGGCACAACAACCATAGGTAAAACCGCGTTTAAAGACAATAATCTGACATCTTTAAATATTCCGCTGAGCGTGACCATGATTGGTGATGAAGCGTTCATGAATAATCATCTTATTGGCGTTGTTATCCCTTCAAATGTAATCTCGATATCGGCAGGTCTTTTCGCAAATAACAGATTAACTACGGTAACCATTCAGGAAGGCGTAAGAAGCATAGGCAATAACGCGTTTATTGATAACGCGCTTTCATCCGTTACAATTCCAAACAGCATTACAACCATAGGACAGTCTGCTTTCAGGAATAATCAGCTCGCCGGTTTGAATATCATGGACGGCGCCACTTCCATAGGGCGTTTTGCGTTTTACAAAAACAGGCTGACAAGCCTTGTAATTCCGCCGAGCGTTACAACCGTAGGAGAGAGCGCCTTTGCGGAAAATCAATTGATCAGCGTATCAATTCCCAACAGCGTTACAGTTATCGGAAATACCGCGTTTGCCGACAACAATCTGCCGAATGTATCCATCCCGGGAAGCGTTAGAAGAATAGGCGATAACGCTTTTATAAATAATAAAATCACATCTTTAATTCTTCATGAGGGAACAGAAGAAGTAGGCGAGTTCGCTTTTATGGATAATCAGCTTACAAACTTAAACATCCCTTCCAGCGTTAAAGACATAGGACGTTCGGCTTTCAGGAATAACCACATTTCCACGATAGTCATTCCATCAGGCGTTCTTGTCATTAAACATTCGTCATTTAGAAATAATCAATTAATCAGCGTTACAATCCAAAGCGGCATTATCAGCATAGAGGAAGGAGCTTTTAACAATAACAGGCTTACTGGAATTAATATCCCGGATACTGTTCTTCATATAGGTGAAAATTCTTTCGGCGACAACAGACTTACAGCCGTAAACATACCATCGAGCGTAACGAATATCGAGCGTTTCGCGTTCAGAAACAACCAGCTAACAACAGTGATTTTTAATTCGAGTTTTCAATCCATAGAAGAAAGCGCTTTTGCCGTTAATAATAATTTATCAAACATAACCATTCCCTTTAATTTCGCTTACAGGTTCATAGAAAACGAAGGATTTCCGGCAAGTTTCTACGCTGTCATAAACGCCTACGAGTATGTAAGCGGAGCCTATGAATTGAGGGGAGAGCACTGGTATTGCAGCGGAAGGATGATACCTGAACCTGCGCATCTTATTCCCAGTGTAGGTTTAAGCATTACCAAAGTGGAAGGTACCTATACTTCTTTGGACGGTTCTACAGAGATCAACAGGCAGGTTATTCCATCCGAGGATAAAAGAGATGTTTTTCTTGCGCCCGGTTCATACTTAATAAATGTGAAGTATGATGTAAATCTCCAGGCGGGAAGGGGCAGGAGTCATATACCCGAAGCAAACACGGTATTTGAGTATTCTCAGGATTTGCAAAGCGGTATTTACGATCTTACAGCGGTGATTGAAGGGAGCCGCGTTCAATACTTTTTAGCTCTTCGTCTTGGCGAATAACATAATATACTCTCATTGTGAGTAATTTTCTTATATAAATGACTGTTTTTTGTTGAAATTGACGATGAAAGTTCATTGGAAAACTATTATTTTACTTGCGTACATGACAAAACCATATTACAATGTAAAAGAAGTCGGGCTTAGTACATTAAAAGCGCTCCGATGGAGCACGTACTACGCTTTATCATGAATAGGACCGTAAGGAGAGGAGGCGTCATGCAAATTACAGATATAAGGGTCCGCAAGGTGACTGGCGGCGGTAAGCCTAAGGCCTATGTTACAGTGACTTTTGACGATTGCTTTGTAGTTCATAATATAAAGATCATTGAGGGTAAGACCGGAGTTTTCATTGCTATGCCCAGCCGTAAAACAAGAGCAGGGGAATACAAGGATGTAGCGCATCCGATTCAACCTGAGTTCAGGGCTGAGTTACAAAAACGTATTCTTGAAAAATACGATTCGGGCGATGTTGATGTAGCTACTGACGGATCAGACGATCAGGAATAGCAGGGCTTAGGTTTTTCCTATTTCCACTTGAATCTCGCTTGATAATACTCTGTATTTATGATAATCTCGTTTTATGATTGGGATGTCGGCAAGTGGTAAGCCACCGGTCTTTGGAGCCGGTATTCACAGGTTCGAATCCTGTCGTCCCAGATAAGGGAAGGATCCCGGTAATTTATTTTAGAGGTTGAAAATATGGGCAAGGTAATTTTACAGGCTAAGAATCGTCAGAGTAAGGGTTCAAGTGAATCCCGCAGGTTAAGAAGAGGCGGCAGAATTCCTGCCGTTATTTACGGAAGATCCGGAAAATCGGTTTCCATCGATCTTGATGCTCAGGATTTTGTTAAAGGCACAAAAGGTATTTCCGAAAGTACAATCGTTAATGTTGAAGTTGACGGCAAATCCTATGAAGCCTTTGTTAAGGATACCCAAAGAAACATTATAGACGGGAACATCCTTCATATAGATTTTTATGAAGTTGAAAGCGGCGTGGCTTTACGCGCCAAGGTTTCGCTGGTTTTCAGCGGCAACCCTGTCGGCGTTCGCGAAGGCGGTATGCTTGAAACTCCCGTACACGAAATTGAAATTGAATGTCTTCCAAAAGACCTTCCCGAAAGAATCGATATTGATATATCTGGGCTTAAGGCAAATCAATCCATGCATGTGCGTGATATCGCTCTTGCCTCGGGCATTAAACTCTTATCCAATCCGGATCAGGTTTTCGCTCTTGTTAAATTCGCTAAAGCCGAAGTTGTGGCAGCTCCTGCCGCCGCTGACGCAGCAGCCGCGGCGGCTCCCGGCGCAGCAGGTGCAGCAGGCGCGGCTCCCGCAGCCGGAGCGGCAGCAGCTCCTGCAGCCGGTGATAAAAAACCTGCCGCGGATAAGAAATAGATTGTCTTTGCTTGGCTAACATTGATTTTAATTTAGAAGCTAAAATTTCCGCATTTTTGGAAAGCCGTCCCGGTGGGGCGGTTTTTCTTGCTGCCGTCTCAGGCGGCGCGGATTCTATGGCAATGCTGGCTACTTTATGCGCTGTTTGCTCCCGCGAACGCCTTGTCTGTATGCATGTTGAACATGCTCTGCGCCCGGCGGAAGAGAGCTTGGGCGACGCCGATTTTGTCCGTGATTTTTGCAAAGCCAATAAAATCGAATGTATTGTTAAACACATTCCGCCGGGCAAAATAGCGTCTTTCGCTAAACGCAAGGGCACAGGCATTGAAGCTGCCGCGCGTTTTTACCGCCACCGCGCTCTTTACGGTGAAGCGAAACGCCTTGGAAAAGACACGCAAATCTTTCTTGCTCATACAAAAGACGATCTTTTGGAAACAGCGCTTATGCGTATCCTTCGCGGAAGCGGTCCTGCAGGTTTAGCGGCGATACCGGAAAAACGGAGCAGGATATTGCGCCCCATGCTTGGCGTAACACGCGATGAAGTTATCGGCTATCTGAAAGCAAAAAATATTTCATGGCGTGAAGATTCCACAAACACCGATGAAAAATTCCTGCGTAACCGTATCCGCCGTAAATTGATTCCCTTATTGAATGACTCTTTCCCTTCGTGGAAAACAGGTATCTCCTCTTTGGCAGAAACCCAGTCTCTTGCGGCGGATTTCATCGGAGATGAAGCGGAAAAAGCCGTTATATGGGAGGAAAAAGATAAAACGCTGTTTACCGATGAATCAAATTTTTTTTCTCAGTCTCGGATTATTCGTGAAGAAGCCGTATTTTCAGGTATTAACGCGCTCTTTCCTTCCGTGTCCGGGAGCAGATCAATTAAAAGGTCTGTAGTCAGGCGATTTTGCGAAGGTTCTTTGAAAGCGGCGGATTTGGGCATTGCGAAAATCAGGCGAGAAAAAGGGAAAATTGCTGTTTACGGAGCGAAAAATGATTTTTTCGAATGCGGAATTTCAAGGTTGCTAAAATAACATATATGAGATTATCATATTAGAATTGTATGAAATTACTGCGCGTATTAAAAGAAACTTTTATAGCTTCTCTGCCGCTTGCCTTGATCACCATAATTGTATGCTGTTTTGTAGCTCCCATGAGCAATATGTTAGACTACATAAAACTGCTCATAGGTTACTCCGGCGTTGTTATCGGACAATCCATTTTTCTTGTCGGTCTTGATGTCAGCATTCTTCCCATCGGTAAATCTGTAGGCGAATCTTTGGTTAAATTCAAAAAAGTGATTTTTATTCTTTTCTTCGGATTTTTATTCGGCTTTCTCGCCGAGTCTGCCGAACCAGCTTTGATGGTATTTGCGCGTCAGGTGCACCTCGCGATGGATTATATTAACGAGAGGGTTCTTATTATCGTTATGGCTTCCGGGATTGGAATGTTTGTCGGTTTCGGCTTATACCGCATTTTAAAAGACATCAGCATTAAAATTGTGTTCGCGGTTCTTTATATTATTGTTTTCATTCTCGCGATTTTCACTCCGCTCGAATTTATCGGTGTCGCGTTTGACGGAAGCGGCGCGACGACAGGCGATATTTCTGTGCCTTTTATGCTGGCTCTGGGAATCGGAGTCGCGGCAACAATGTCAAGGCGAAAATCCGACGATGATATTTTCGGGATTATCGGGCTTGCTTCGGTGGGACCGATTCTTGCAGTGTTTGTTTACGGGATCATTTTTAAAGTGACGCACGGCGGAACCATACCGGCGCCGAATGCCGATTACGCTCCCGGAGACGCGGAAAGTTTTCTTCATACCGCTCTTTTTAATCTTCGCGGCGTTACCTTAGCTCTTGTTCCTATTGTTATTGTCTTTTTATTGTTTCATTTCTTTTTAATCAAATTAAATAAAAAAGAATTTTTAACAATATTGCTTGGAATTATTCCCGTTTTCGCGGGGCTTTTAATTTTCCTTACCTGCGTGGATTTCGGTTTTGCTTTTGCAGGACAGCATATTGGCAATTCCTTCTTCGCGGAGAACCGCCCGGAATGGTTTAAATGGCTGCTTCTGCTTGTCGGTTTCATCCTTGGAGGAGCAATCACGCTGTCGGAGCCTGCCGTTACGGTGCTTGGAAGCCAGATCGAAGAAATCACGAGAGGTCACATCAAGCAAATGACAATCCGTTTAACTCTCGCCGTAGGTCTTGGCTTTGCTTCAATATTATCTGTTATTAAAATAATTACCCAGATAAATATACTCTGGTTCCTTGTGCCGCTTTATCTCATAGCATTGATCATGATGAAGTTTTCGTCCAAAATGTTTGTAGGTTTGGCTTTTGATTCAGGCGGCGTTACAGCGGGCGGTCTGTCGTCGGCGTTCCTTACGCCCTTCGCTCTCGGGATCGCGCAGGCTGTAAGAAATACAGTTGAAGCTGCCGGAGGAATTCCGCAGTCGATTTTGACAAACGGTTTCGGTATAATCGCTTTTATGTCTGTAATGCCGCTAATCGCCGTACAAACTCTTGGCGTTGTTTACGAAATGAAGTCTAACCGTTTAAGGAAGCAAATGGAAATGAAGGAACTGGAAGAACTGGACGAGATTATGCATTTCTTTGAGGAGAAAACGGAGGAACAGAATAATGTCTGACGAAAAACCGAAATTAATGAATATGGTAGTAATCGCGGGGCGCAATCAAAAAGAAGCGATTTTAAGCGCGATGTCGGAGAAAGGCTGCCATGTCATCAATGTTTTGTACGGCAAAGGCTGCGTCGATGCGGATTTTCTAAAGGACGCTCTTGGTCTTGTACACGAGGAAAATAAAATATTAATCACCTGTCTGATTTTAAACAACAAAGCGGAGGTGATTTTTGATATGCTGGTTTCGGAACTTGAATTTAATAAACCGAACACCGGAATCGCGTATACGATTCCTGTAGAAAAATTGTTATACTGACCCAAGGAGCTTAAGATGGAAACCGGATCAGACATGAAAGTGCTGCACATTGTAGTAAATGCTGGGCACACAGATGAAATCATGGATATTATTCGCGAAGCCGGCGCCTCAGGCGGCACGATTATTCACGCCCGCGGTGAAGGTTCCCAGCACCGGGCTTTTTTAGGAATCACTCTTGATAACGAACAGGAAATAATTATTTGTCTCGCCGATTCAAAAACCGCCGATTTGATCATGGCGGATATTAAAGAAAAAGCAGGGTGGAAGACCGAGGTTCGGGGCTTGTGCTACATGATGCCTGTTGACAGGATTGTCGGTTTAAGAAATGAGAGCTAATAAAATATTGCTATGAAATCATATCTTGATATAGTACAAAAAGTTTTAGACTGCGGTTTTCGAAAAACCAACCGCACCGGTATGGATGCATTGACTGTCGCAGGGACAATGTTTGAACATGATATGGCGGATGGTTTTCCTCTTTTAACTACTAAAAAAATGCCGTTTAAAATGATAAAGTCGGAACTTGAATTTTTTATTCGCGGCATTACCGACAAACAGTGGCTTAAAGATCAAAAAAATTCGATATGGGATGAATGGTGCAGCCCTGATATTGTTCCCTACGGCAACGATGAAAAAACAAAAGCTAAAATGCTGAATGAGCGCGAACTTGGTCCTATATACGGCTGGCAGTGGCGTAACTTCGGAGCGAAGTACATTGCGTATAACGCGGTTTCGCAAGGCAAGGGTATTGATCAGCTTAAAATTCTTACGCAAACCTTAAAAACCGATCCCGATAACCGCAGAATGATTGTAAGCGCGTGGAATCCCAGCGACCTGCACAGAATGGCTCTTCCGCCCTGCCACTACAGTTTTCAGGTAACGGTAATCGGCGGCAAGCTGAATCTTTTATGGAATCAGCGTTCTGTAGATGTCGCTCTCGGGCTGCCGTTTAATATCGCAAGTTACGCGTGTCTTTTGCATTTACTTGCGAAAGACGCGGGTCTTGGCGAGGGAAAGCTTATCGGTTTTTTGGGAGATACTCATATTTATGTAAATCATATTAACGGAATCAGTCTTCAGTTATTGCGGCAGCCTAAAAAACTGCCTGTAATTAAAACGGAAAAATTTACTTCTATTTTTGAATGGCGCTGTGATGATACTGTTGTTGAAAACTACGATTCTCATCCCGCGATAAAATTTGAGATAGCGGTGTAATATGCCGGAAATAATTTTGATAGCCGCAATGGCTGAAAATCGCGTGATTGGCAGGGACAACGCTATGCCCTGGTCGATAAAAGGCAACCTTGCGCATTTCAAGGAAATGACTATGGGTTTTCCTTGCATTATGGGAAGGAAGACATGGGACTCTTTGCCGAAAAAACCTTTGCCGGGAAGATTGAATATAATAATTTCTAAATCCGTTAATGAAAATTCGCAGAATATAAAAACATTTCTTTCGCTGTCGTCCGCCGTTGAGAGCTGTTCAAATTATAATAAAATATTTATCTGCGGCGGAGAATCAATTTACGCACAGGCAATGCCGTTCGCTGATAAAATCGATCTTACTTTAATTCCCGGGCAGTATGACGGCGACACTTACTTTCCCGAAATTGACGATTCATGGAAAAAAACCGATTCTGTTAAATTTGACGAGTTTTCGATTGTTACATACATAAAGAAGGAGAAAAAATGAGAGCGCCGATTTTGGTTGTGCTTGCCGCAGGAATGGGAAGCCGCTACGGAGGGCTAAAACAAATGGATAAGCTCGGCAAAAACGGCGAAGCGCTTTTGGATTACTCTGTTTTTGACGCTGTAAGAGCGGGCTTTGAAAAAGTTGTATTAATTATTCGCCGCGATATAGAAAAAGATTTCCGCGAACTTGTGCTTTCGCGTATGGAAACAAAGGTAAAATGCGAACTGGCGTTTCAACAGCCTGACTCTCTGATTCCAGATGATATTTTCCGTGCGGCGCAGAAAGCGGGAAGAACAAAGCCCTGGGGTACAGGTCACGCTCTGCTTTGCGCAGCCGATTTACTTGACGCGCCTTTTACTGTGATTAATGCCGATGATTTTTACGGGAGAGAGGCTTTTACCGTTATGGGCAAACATCTTCTTGAAAAACCTGAACCTGCCGCCGCAAACGCTGTAACAGGCTCTATTGTTCCGTATAAACTGGAAAAAACTTTAAGCGCTCAGGGAACTGTCGCGCGCGGTGTATGCCGGACAGAAGACGGCTTTTTAGTCAGTGTCGAGGAACTTACCGCAATTGAAAAAAAAGACGGAAAAATTATTAATACATCCGCGGACGGTTCTGTCCGTGAACTTGCTTCCAATACCCCGGTGTCAATGAACTTTTGGGGTTTTTCTCCCTGTCTTTTGCCGGAGTTCAAAAAACATTTCGATGATTATTTAGAAACTTTCGCGGCAGACCCCGCAGGGCAGATTAAAAGCGAATGTTTTATTCCTAAGGCAGTAGATTGTTTTATCAAACAGGGAATATCAAAAATAAAAGTACTTTCCGCTAACTCGGACTGGTTCGGCGTTACCTACAAGGAAGACAGGGAAGATTCGGTTAAAAAGATAGATGAAATGTCGGCGGCAGGAATTTATCCGTCTCCATTGTGGTAAAAAACCGGAGGTTTTAACATGGAAAATAAAATCATTGAACAACAACAGGATGATAAAAAACGCTCCGCGGGTTTTTTTAATTCCCTTATAGACTGGCTGCTGCGATTTTTAAAAGGCGCGGCAATAGGGATGGATTTTGTTCTTCCCGGAATCAGCGGCGCTGCATTGGCTGTCGTTTTCGGGCTTTACGAAAAGATTGTAAAGTTCATCGCGAACATTACAAAAGATTTTATCAAAAATGTTTTATTTTTTATCCCTGTCGGAGTCGGAGGACTTTTGGGAATCTATTTAATTTCTCATCCGATAAGTTTTTTAAAAGATAATTATCAAACTCCGTTTTTATGGTTTTTTGTCGGAGCGATTTTAGGAACAATGCCGGAACTTTGGAAAAGAGCCGGAGGAAGTTTTTCGCCTTCAGAACCTGAAGCGGACATGAACGTTAAAAAAAGAAAACCCTATCATATTGTTATTTTGGTTTGTACATTTTTTCTTGCCGCCTTCTTTCTTTTATTTTCCGGGAAATGGGCGTTTGGTCAATTGCAGTTAAATCCTGTTTCCGCTTTTTTTACGGGAGGAGTTACGGCTTTTATCGCATTGATTCCCGGATTCAGCTCTTCCAATTTTTTAGTGCTTTTCGGATTGTACGGACAGATGATAGACGCTTACAGAGAATTAAATTTTTCCATATTGCTTCCATTTGCTTTAGGCATGATAGTATTCGTTTTTCCGTTTTCAAAATTAATCGAATTTCTGCTTAAAAAAGTATTCACAGGATTTTTCCATGTTATTCTCGGATTTGTTTTAGCGTCTGCAATTCTTGTCGCGGCAATCGCGTCAGGCTGGCAGCAGGATGGAGGATATTACAATTACATGCAGATTGGAACAATAGCCTGCGTTATTACCCTTATCGCAGGAGCAGCTTTTTCATACTGGATGTGTAATATCAGTAAAAAATACGAGAAATAATAACAAACTTCGGATTAAATCTCAACTTGTGGATTATCGGTATTTAATATATAATTGCAAAATAATGACCACAGGAGGATATTATGGCAGAACTTAAAGGTTCAAAAACTGAAAAAAATTTGCAGGAAGCGTTTGCAGGCGAATCACAGGCGCATGTAAAGTATCAATACTTTGCTTCTAAAGCCGAGAAGGAAGGTTACCAGCAGATTGGCGCGATTTTCCGCGAAACAGCACTTAACGAAAAAGAACACGCAAAAATATGGTTTAAACTTCTTCACGGCGACGATGTGCCGCCGACAACAGAAAATTTAAAAGCCGCGGCAGACGGCGAGAACTTTGAATGGACTGATATGTACGCAGGTTTCGCAAAAACCGCAAAAGAAGAAGGTTTTGCGCAAATCGCGGCGCTTTTTGAAATGGTCGGCAAGATCGAAAAAGAACATGAAGAGCGTTACCGCAAGCTGCTTGCAAACATCAACGGTAGTCTCGTCTTCTCGCGTGATGGTGATCAAATGTGGCAGTGCGCAAACTGCGGGCATATTGTTGTCGGAAAAAAAGCGCCTGAGCTCTGCCCGGTATGCAAACATCCCAAGGCATATTTCGCAATTAAAGCCGCGAACTATTAAAAAATACGGTTACTGTGTCTGAAAAAGCTATAATAGCGCGCGCTTTAGTAGCTATGTCGGGCGGCGTTGACAGTTCTGTTGCCGCCGCCCTCATGCTTGATCAGGGGTATCCGTGTATCGGAGTAACGCTAAAACTTTACAAAGGCGAAAGCCGCTGCTGTTCGCTTTCGGATGTAAACGACGCAAAGAATGTAGCTTTTAGTCTGGGCATGGATCATTATGTGCTAAATTTCACGGAAGAATTTGATAAATATGTTGTGCGCCATTTTATAGAAACGTATGAGGCTGGCGCAACCCCGAATCCCTGCATTGAATGTAACCGTCATGTAAAATTTAACCTGCTTCTTTTACGCGCCCGTCAGCTGGACTTCGATCTTCTGGTTACAGGGCATTACGCGCGAGTGAAAAAAGACCCTGTAAGCGGCAGACACCTTCTTTTAAAAGCAACAGATGAAAAAAAAGATCAAAGTTATGTGCTTTACTGCCTGACTCAGCAGCAGCTTGAAAGATCCCGTTTTCCCTTAGGCGATCTTTCAAAAAATGAAGTAAGAAAAATCGCGGAAGATAAAAAATTTATAAACGCCGCTAAAGGCGAAAGCCAGGATATCTGCTTTGTGCCTGACGGAGATTACGGACGCTTCATTGAGGAATACACAGGCAAAACCTATCCCGAAGGAGATATAATCGACCTTGAAGGAAAAATAATCGGAAAACATAAGGGGTTGATCCGCTATACGATTGGTCAGCGCAGAGGACTTGGCGTTGCGGCTAACACGCCTGTTTATGTCGCCGTAAAATCAATTGCGGCTAATACTGTTACTCTCGCTGCAGATGAGGCGCTTTATTCAAAATCGCTGTCCGCAAAAGAGATCAACCTTATCGCCTGCGACGATCTTAAAAAACCGCTGCGCGTAATGGTAAAAACGCGCTATCTGCAGGCAGAGCAGTCTGCGATAGCGGAGCAGACAGACAAAGACAGCCTGCGTATTGATTTTGATACGCCGCAGAGAGCTATTACTTCAGGGCAGGCGGTTGTGATGTATGACGGAGATATTGTAATCGGCGGCGGAACTATATTGTAAAAGTGCTAGCCGTTTAATTTTTTTGTAAGCGCCGGGGATGAATACCAAAGAGAGACAGGTTCATTGTACCTTGTGTTTGCTTTCAGGTAGACATATCCGCTTGGCAGATTCCATGAAGTCTCGTAAGGGCGCATTTCTCTCAGCATTTCGTCATAAAGGAGGGTGGGGCCGAACTTTGCCACAAGATCGTTTTGAACATTTGTGTAGCATTTTTTCATGTCTTCAAGCGTGGCGCTGTAAAAATAATATGTTCCGCCTTCAAGTCCTGTTCTGGAAAAATACGCAACCATGAATACAGGGTACCCTGAAACTGTTACATTTTCATAAACAAGCGATTGAAGACCGTTTATTTCATCAGTATGAACAGGATTTCCCATCTTCGCTTTAAAGGCGTTTAAGCTGGTTCCCCATGGAAAATTATGGAAAGAAACGGTTACAGGTTTATCCTGCGCAAAAAGCGCCGTAGATATAATCAACAGGCAAATAATAAATAATATTTTTTTCATAATGCGCCCCTATTTGGAGATAGACGACGCTTTAACATCGTCTATCGCGGTAATATCTGCCGTTTTAATGGCAGATACTACCTTATCGGCAGAAATAGGGGTGTAAATTAGCCGTTAGCTGTTCTGCGGAATAGCGGGAATCGATGAAAAACCGCGCTGGAGGTCGGCGTCGCTTGGCGTCAGATCGCTCATGGTTTTATTATTGTACGCCTGATAGGCTGTCATGTCGAAGAAACCTGTTCCGCTCAAGCCGAAAAGGATAACCTTTTTCTCGCCTGTTTTTTTACACTCAAGAGCTTCGTCAATCGCTACTTTAATAGCGTGTGAGGATTCGGGAGCCGGCAGAATTCCTTCGGTTTTCATGAATTTAATTGCCGCGTCAAAAACATTTGTCTGCACTTCCGAGCGCGCTTCAAGAAGTCCGTCTTTAAAAAGTTTAGACAGCGTAGAGTTCATTCCATGGTAGCGAAGACCTCCTGCGTGATTCGCCGAAGGGATATAGCCGTTGCCTATTGTCATCATTTTGATGAGCGGAGTGGTCTTCGCGGTATCGCCGAAATCGTAGGCGAAGCGTCCGCGCGTGAACGACGGGCATGAAGCCGGCTCGACCGCTATAAAACGCGCATTGGTTTTTCCGGCAAGTTTTTCTCCCATGAACGGAGCCATAAGACCGCCCATGTTTGATCCGCCGCCCGCGCAGCCGATAATGATGTCCGGTTTTACGCCGAATTTATCAAGCGCGGTTTTTGTTTCAAGCCCTATGATCGACTGGTGGAGCAGAACATGGTTAAGCACGCTGCCTAGCACATAACGGCATTTATCGGTTTTTACCGCCGTTTCGATTGCTTCTGAGATTGCGCAGCCAAGAGAGCCGCCGGTATTTGGATCGCTTTCGAGGATTTTCTTTCCTGATTCTGTCGTATTCGACGGAGACGAAATCAGTTTCGCGCCGTACGCTTCCATCAATGCCTTGCGGTAAGGTTTTTGCTCTGAGCTGACTTTTACCATATATACGGTTAAATCAAGACCGTAAAAAGCGCATGACATTGCCATCGCGGTTCCCCATTGCCCGGCGCCTGTTTCCGTGGTAAGGGATGTAAGTCCTTCTTTTTTCGCGTAATACGCCTGAGGTCCTGCCGAGTTTAATTTATGCGAGCCTGAGGTATTTGTGCCTTCAAACTTGTAATAAATTTCCGCAGGCGTTCCAAGCATTTTTTCCAGGTAGTACGCGCGGATCAATGCGGACGGTCTGTACGCTCTGTAAAAATCCTGAATGTCTTCAGGAATCGGAATTAGGCGGGTAGTATCATCAAGTTCCTGATCGATTACACCTTTGCAGAATACCGGAGCCAGATCCGCCGCGGTAACCGGCTGCAATGTTCCCGGATGCAGCATCGGCTCCGGTTTGTTTTTCATGTCTGCCCTCAGGTTATACCAGAATTTGGGCATCTCCTCTTCGCTGAGATAGATTCTTGTTGGGATTTTGTTCGACATAGTTCACTCCTTCCCTTATTAAAATTCATCCGGATTGGATATTCTTCTCATTGCCGCTCGCCCGGCAAAGGCTCAGATTCTTCATCCGTTGTTTTAATGGGCAAATTCGCAAGCGCCAGACATGGCTGGCAATAAACATTATTTTAAATTTTGCCGGCGATGAGACTCGAACTCATACCCCATTGCTAGGAGGGGATTTTAAGTCCTAATAACATCGGCTCATTATGCATTATTAAGAATTATTATGCACCAAAGTATGTTAATTTACAAGCTATGTA
>Ga0209755_10001615_pt1 | contig 34134 bp, 27 predicted proteins | sample TergutCo191P1_FD_187301 | JGI IMG/M metagenome (GOLD analysis project Ga0209755, IMG submission 187301) | Cornitermes sp. P1 segment gut microbial communities from Petit-Saut dam, French Guiana - Co191P1 (SPAdes) (version 2) | ecosystem: Host-associated > Arthropoda: Insects > Digestive system... | reverse complement strand
CTGATTTTGCCGTCAAAATCAGCGGAGACAGCATGAATCCTCGTTTCATCAATGACCAAGTGCTTTTTATCAAAGAGCAAAAGACTCTGGAAGTTGGCGAGATTGGGATTATCGAAGTAAACGGCGATACCTACATCAAAAAGCTGGGATTCGGCGAATTTGTTTCACTAAATCCCGCATACGGCTCTATAAAAATCCGTGAGTTTGATTCAATTCATATCTTCGGAAAGGTATTGTGCTAACGAAAAAGATGCTTGACTTCTCTACTTCTAACCGCCATAATATCTATATGACCAAATATTTGCAAATAGTCATTGATGTGAGGAGAGTTGAAAATGCCAAAAACATTTAGCTCCCACGAAAGGGAGGTTATTAAAACAGCCATGCACAATACGGTGCTTGAGCTATTGAAAAAAAAGAGCGTTAGACAGATAACCGTTGATGACATTACAAAAGGCGCAAACATTGCGAAAGGTTCGTTTTATTCCTTTCACAAAACACGAGAGGAATTTCTGTGGGAAACCATAAAGGCAGATGAACGAGCTATGTATGATAAAATATCGCAAATTTTATCCGAAGATATGGTAGACAGGCGAGAAACGGCAAAAAAATTGTTTACTGCTTATTTAAGCCTTAATGCTGCATTGCTCTATATCTCTGATGCAGACTACGAGTATATTGTCCGAAAAATACCACCGGAAAGATTACAGGAAAGCAGAGCGGATGGGGAAAATATCTATTCAATGATACTTACTCATTTTGGGCATGAACCAAGCATGATGAATATTGAGATACTTGCTCATTTAGTTGCAGTTGTCCGAATTTCTTTAGGCTCTGATATTTCAAGTAGTGGCGATGTGCGAAATAAAGCGTTAGAACTCCTTAAAGATTTTATTGCGGATTACTTAGATAAAGGAGGTGGTTAGGTGGATAAAGACAAATGGATTATATGACCAAAAGGAGTTTGTCTAATGAATGAAATGAAAACTAAAATAGAACACGCAGATAAAAAATGGGGCAACCTTAGAACATTTTTGCTGTCAAATCTTAATCCTGCTATGAAATGGGCGTTACTCTCTTGTTTGATTTTGGCATTAGGATTTGGTGTCGTAAATTTTGTTTTACTTTTACGTCCATATGGCTTTTTACCGATGTTGATAACAGGCATAATATTTTTAGTAGCCGTATCTGTTTTCGCTATTGTTTTAACTCTTTTATTTACCGCATTTAAGCGCGTGCGCTGGCAGACTTTCTTTATATTTGTTTTATCGGCTATGTTCTGTGTGCTTATATTGGGCTTGTTGTTATATGTCTTGCCGTTAATGATTTTCTTAATGATAAGCGTATATTTGGCTGTGATGTTCGCAACAAAACAATATAGGGCGTTAAGCAAGTTCAACAAGATAGTACGTTTCATTTTATTAAGCGTTTCTAGTGTGGCTACTGTTACGTTTTCTATGATTATATTCTGGCCCGGGCCTGCACTAAACCTTGATACAAGGCCGGATGTGGCGAGGTTGGCGCTTCCTTATGCCGAGAATTTTCATATTGCCGACATAGCACCTTTGAACAATCCGTCCACAATGGGTAATTACAGTTTTACAATACACTATTATTCCTCTACAGTACAAAGAAATAATCCCTTTCCCGGACAGGATGCGTTTACTTCATCAACCGCAGATGCATCATTGCTTTTGGATAGTTGGGGCGGGATTCGTGCGTGGCGATTGGGTTTTGATTCCAATGCACTTCCGTTGAACGCGCAAGTATGGATGCCGGAAGGAACAGGGCCATTCCCAATTGCGATGATAGTACACGGCAACCATACGGCGGGAGTGCATTCCTACAAGGGTTATGATTACTTAGGCGAACTTTTGGCAAGTCGCGGTACAATCGTAGTATCTATAGACCAAACATTTCTTAATATCTCACCTTTTTATGATGCTTTAATGGCGGATGCTCTGCAAGATGAAAATGGCGTTCGTGCCTTCGTCATACTGGAACATCTGATGCAATGGTACAACTGGAATAAAGACCCCTCCCATACCTTTTTTAACAAAATTGATTTTGAGCGCATTGCGCTTATAGGACATTCGCGTGGTGGGGAGGCGGTAGCATTGGCGGCGGCATTTGCTGATTTAGGGCATTACCCCGGCAATGGGAGCGTGATTTTCAATTATCCTTTCAGTATAAATACGGTAATAGCCATTGCGCCGACACACCGTATGTATGACCCTGTTGGGCTTGAAGTATCTATTATAGGAGTAAACTATTTGGTGATACATGGTGGGCATGATAAAGATGCCTATAGTTTTGAGGGCGCAGATATGTATAGGCGTGTAAATGTATCCAATTACGGAATTAAAGCAAGAATTTGGATGCAACACGCAAACCACGGACAATTTAACAGCCTTTGGGGTAGAAATGATTTGCCGGGTCTTTGGAGTATGACAACCAATCGGAGATTGCTTATGTCTATGGAAGAACAACAAACGGCGGCAAAGGTTTTTATCAGCGCGTTTTTGGAAGTTACATTACACGGCAGGGAAGAATATACCGCATTATTCCGATATTTTGCTCATGGCGCGGAGTGGCTACCACCTACATTGTATATTATAGATTTTGCAGATAGTAACATGATTTTACTAGACAATTTTGAGAGTGGCTTTAATCTCGGAATGTCTACAACAGGATTAGTCACATATTCTTCTCAAGGTTTTGATAGATGGACGATAGCAGGACTACCCAGCAAATTTAACAGTAGCAACCGAGTGTTAAAATTGCAATGGGGCAGTCAAGAACATATAGAGAGATTTGGTATGCAAACACCTATATTTAAGGTGGAGTTTTCAGAAAACACCCTGCTTATGGGCGATACATTGTATATGTCTTTAAGCTCCGGCAATGAAAGCATTAACGACCCGAATACATCTTTTCAGATTAGGCTAACTGATAGCAGTGGGCGCACATCAACAATGCACATCAACGACTTTGGTGGTGTAGTTAATCCTATTGATACACCTATTTTTACGCCGTTATACTTGTCTATAATCGGCAGGAGCGAGCCTGTATTGCAAATGATTCATATCTCAACAGAAAGATTTGAAGGATTGCAAGGGGAAATTGTTAGTATGGAGTGGATTATGGATATAGAAGCTACTATAAAAACCGGGCAGACCTTGTTTGTAGATGATTTTAGGATTGGGCGAACAGTAAATTTTGATTGATTTTATATCTTCTTCGAGCCAAGAACGGCCCGAAGTGGGGCAAATCCCGTGACCGCCGAATAAAATGAAATACTTGATAGCAATCTACACATTAAATCTAAAGTTGATAATATCACCATCGGCTACTATGTACTCTTTGCCTTCAAGCTTGAACAGACCTTTTTCTTTCACTTTCGGCATAGAGCCAAGCTCGTGAATGTCAGCGTATTTTACGACTTCGGCACGGATAAAACCGCGCTCTATGTCTGAATGAATCTTTCCGGCGGCACTACGGGCAGTCGTGCCGTTTTCTATAGTCCAGGCACGCACCTCATCTTCGCCTACAGTCAGAAACGAGATAAGACCCAACAGCTCGTAAACCGCAACGGACAATGTGGAAATGCCCGCTTTCTCTATCCCCATATCTTCCATGAATGTCGCTCTGTCGTCCTCCGGTAGCTCGCTTATCTCAAGCTCCATTCCGACACATAATTCCAGTAGCGGAGTGCTTTGCTTAATGAGAAGCGACTTCAAACCGTCTGCATTTGTCCACGCTTTCGATTCCCATTGGCTCTCGTCAACATTTACCACAACAAGTGCGGGCTTTTCCGTCAAAAACGAAAACCCTCGAATTTCCAAACGCTCATCGTCAGACATTTCCATATCTAAAATGGTACCGCCATTTTCGAGCCACTCAAAGCACCGCTCCAGCAGGGCGATTTCTTTTTCGTTTTCCTTGGTAACTTTCTTGCCTGTTTTAATACGGCCGATTCTCTTTTCAATCATCTCCAAATCTGCAAAAAGCAGCTCCGTTTTCACAGCTTCAAAGTCACGCATAGGGTCGAGGCTGTCTGTATCATGTATAACTAAGTCAGACTCAAACGCACGCAAAACGTGAACAAGCGCATCACATGCTCTGACATCGTTTAGAAATCTTGCAGCATTTGAGTTTCGCCCGTCTTCGGAGACGGAAAACCCCGCAACATCGGTTAGTTCTATTTTCGCATATGTCGTTTTTTTCGGATTATACATCGCCGATAAGAAGTCAATTCTTTCATCGGGAACAACTCCCGTGCCGATATTTGCCGTACCCTTTCCTCCGCTCAAAGTGCTGCTCTCGTCTTTTCCTGTCAGCAGACGGAAAAGTGTAGTTTTTCCTGTTTGGTTTAGCCCAACAAGCCCGATTTTCATAAATTTTGACGTCCTTTTCTAATGTTTGCTCATATGGTAACGCAAAAATGCAAAATTGGCAATACCCAATCTGCCAAAGCCGCGCTTCATCTTCCGTAGTAGATCAAGCCCAGTTGGGTGCGATTTTTCACGCCCAGCTTTTCCATTATTACAACAATATTATTTCTCACTGTTCCCTCACCGAGAAATAATTGTGCGGCGATTTCTTTGTTGGCAAGCCCTTGCGCTACGAGGCGTGTTATGTCATGCTCTCTCGGGGTCAGGTCCTCCAGAGCAGGATTTTCGGGCGATGTCAGCTTTTTCAGCACATCTATATCAAGTACACCAACTCCGTCAACCAGAGGACGAAGCTTTCCCGCAATCGTTGAAATCTCATCGGTTTTGAGCAAATAACCATCGGCACCTGCCGAAAGTGCCTGACTTATGTTATGCTTATCGTCAAAGGTTGTGAGCATCATAATACGCACATGGGGAAAGTCCTTTTTAATAAGGCGCGTGGCGGCAATGCCGTCCACATTTGGCATACGTATATCCATCAAAACCACATCAGGCTGAGCTTCTTTGCACAAATCAAAAGCTTCCGCACCGTTTCCGGCTGTCCCCGCAACGGTGATGTCGTCTTCCTTTCCGAGCATAATTGACAGGCTTTTACAGATGAGCGGGTCATCGTCTACTATAAGTATTTTCATGTCGCTTTATCCTTTGAATTATTTTATTGCCGGGGCGAAAACAGTCCCCTCGTGACAGAATGGTGTAAGATATTTCAAATAATTAGGCAGTTTCATTCTTCTCATTATTCAGCGGAATTACGCAGACAACGCGAAACTTATCGCCCGCATCTACTGAAAACGTGCCGCCTATTGCAGTCGCTCTATAGCTCAGATTTCTAAGTCCGTTTCCAAAACCGGTGGCAGACTCCGAATCAACCACACCGTCATTTTCAATACAAAGGCGCACCAGATGTTTGGTAGTATCCATCTCCACGGTGAGAGTTTCGGGCTTGGCGTGGCGTGCTGCATTGGTCAGGCTTTCGTTTAGGCAAGACTCCAGCATATGCCATATGTACACAGGAATAAACGTGGTGTCGCCAAAGCTGCGAAACAAAACTGAGCAGACGGGAAAATGTTCGCACGTTTCCCGAAGTGATTCCACACCGATTGCCGTAACGGTCTGCAAATTGTGTGCCGTCTCGCGAATCTTGTTTACACCGTTATCCAGGCGCTTAAGTGCTTCATCGTAAAGTTCAAGTGCTTCTTTATCCGCGCCATCCATTAAGCCTCGTGCAGTTTGCAGTGAAATATATGCTGCAACAACCTCGTGACCCGCATTATCGTGAATATCCCTTGCAATCCGTGTCCTCTCGGCAACTGCGGTCCTGCGCTCTACCTGCGGGAGTGTGGTTATCAGGTCACTTTGCAAATGCTGAAGCTGATATAGCTTTTTGACTTCATTGTCTCGCAGGGTGAATTTCTGCTTATATTCTCGTTCCCACAGCCCGAGAAACAATCCGCAAAGTGCCGCGAGTGTAAACAGCAGGAAAAATGTTAAATCAAAGTATCCCAACACATAAAACATAACCGCTCCGGTCAATATCACAGGGTAAAACCGGCGATAACTTCCCTCTAACAAAACCAAAACCATGGCGTACTGCGCATAACTCCAAGTCGGGCTTAGCGCAATAATAAGAAGCGCATCTATCAAAACAGTGGCTCCAAAATTTGGAAACCGCCAGCGAAACAGAGATAAAATCGCCATCGCCAAAAGCAGGAAAAATCCTATAAGCTCGGTGTCATAAAACCAAAGTGCGAGCATTAGGGCAAATCCTGCTATTTTGCAAATATTGAATGTGATTTCAGGCTTTAAATCACTCATATCATTCTGCGTTTACCTCCATAGAGTAAAAAGGCGATTGAAAACAAAACCATTGCGGCAATACCTACCCAGTAGTCTATGTTAAATGTGCCGAGTTCTGCCAGCGAGTTAATTGCTCTCATTCCCCAGTAGGCGGGGAATATTGCGCCTACATATTGCAGAGCTGTGGGGAAAAATTCCAGCGGAATCAACGCTCCGCTGAGAAGAACACCAAAGGTTACAATTGCACTGTATGATGAGAAACTGCTGTTTTTGCTTTTAAACAGGCAGTTCCATGCAAAGCTGAGTGTCACCGATGCTACGGTAAAAACAGTATAGCAAAGAAACAGCCCCAGCGCAAGGGTTAGACTCCAATCATACAAAACTAAACCAAGCACGGAAATCAAAGTAACCTGCGCCGCCAGAGGCACCATGTAGGCGAGGAGATTTTGCGCCAGATACCTTCTCATAGAAACGGGAGCCGCCATAATGCGGGTAATTGCTCCCGATTCCCTGTCATTAAGAGTGCCCTGCGACATAAGAAACGCACCACCCCAGATGAGGAAAATGAGCAGTCCAAACCCTGAAAGTGCTTCTTCACCTGTCCAGAGCGGCCTAATCAGTATCAGCGCAATAGGTGCAAGGCAGTTAAGAATCAGCGACATGGGGTGTCTAAGTCCTTTTAAAAGTGCAAAGTGGAAAATAGTCATTGTCATATCTTATTTTTCCTCCCTACTATGAGTGTTGCAACGGTGAGCAAGGCAACTATTGCTGCAAGGATACCGATGTTGACTATATCCTGCCCTTCTATCATAGGTAGCCCCGGCATGAAAATTTCACGCAAAGAACCTGAATAAGCTATCGCACGATTACCCAGAGAAAGGGGTGTGCCGTATGTCATTAAAAATCTTGATACAGGATTATCACCAAGGGGAACAAACAAAAAGCCGCTTAAAATGAACTGTCCGAATGAAAGAATATATATCAGAGCATTTGCTATGCCGGGTTTTTTTACGAGCAGGAAAATAATCATATACATAAGCGTTGCAATCATTGATGTAAGGGTTAGTACTACAGCTAAAATAAATAAGTTTCCGACATATGCATTTAGAATCAGCACTCCTATAACGGCTAAAATTGCGCCAAGCAATATCGAGAACAGCCAGTTTGCAAAAAACGCAGGTAATACAAACGAAAGCACAGACAAAGGTGCGGCACGGAGCCGCCAACTCATAGCTCCTTTGATGTCGGGATAGAGATACGTCAGCATTATACTACCATTGAAAAATTGAAATCCAAGCAAAATAGCGGGCAGTGTAAAGCTGGCTTGAAGATTGTATCCCTGCATAAAGCCTTCGGGAACACCCATGAAAGCATCATCAAACAAACTATATAGCAGCACTAAGCCGATTGGTATAACCAGTAAGAGTGCAGTCTCTTTCCAGTCTCTGATAAATCGCTTCAAGTAATGTGCCAATATCATCATAAAGTTCTTCATAGCTACGCTTCCCCCTTGTCACGCAAGCACTTTCCTGTCAGTGTGAGGAAAACATTTTCGAGGTTGGGTTTTTGCTCTGAAAACGCACTGACACCGCCGTGCCGCTGTGTAATCTCCATAATACGACTCACATTTCCGCTGTCGCTTGCAGAGGTGATTGTGTATTCGTTGCCGCTCACTGTAACATCTTTTACGCCGCCGATTTCTTTTAGCTCCGCTGTGAGTGTTTCAGATGGCTGTACAGCAGTCAGAAGCACTTTATCTTCGTGCGAAATGCGCCCGACCAGTTCATCAAGTGTACCTTCCGCTATCACGCGCCCTAAATCCATGATTAAGATACGGTCGCAAATAGCTTGTACTTCTTCCATGTAGTGTGTCGTGTAAATTACCGTTGTGCCATTTTTTGCAATTTCTTTGACAGATTCAAGTATGTGGTTGCGCGATTGCGGGTCAATCCCCACTGTCGGTTCGTCCATTATTACGAGCTTAGGTTTGTGGACGAGGGCGCAGGCGATGTTCAGCCGCCTTTGCATACCTCCCGAGAATGTACCCGGTCTTTTTTTCGCCCTATCGCTTAGTCCGACGAACTCCAGCATTTCTTCCACGTTTGCCTGTAGCTCCGCTCCCCGCAGTCCGTAAAGCCCGCCGAAGTAACGTAAATTTTCAGCCGCTGTGAGGTCAGAAAACACCGTGATTTCCTGTGTGACAAGCCCGATGTTTTGACGTGCTTTCAGATTTTTTATGCTCTGTGTTTCACCTAAAACCACCGCTGAGCCTGAATCTGCATCAATAAGCCCGCAAAGCACACGGATTGCCGTTGTTTTTCCTGCGCCGTTCGGCCCGAGCAGCCCGAGAATTTCACCCTCAAATACGTTAAGGTTCAGGTTGTCGAGGGCGAGGGTATCGCCGAAGCGTTTTACTGTTTCTTTCATAGTTGCTATCATGTTCTGTCCTCCTGTGTCTGTTATTTATTATGTTATTATTATACAGCAGTGTAAAAAGGAGGAGTAGTGACATTTGTAATTCTTTTTTGAGATTTTTTTGAAAATAAATATCACAAAAACGGAAGTATTTTGCCAAGTAAAAACACGTAAAAAATAATGTTTCAAAATAAATATTAAAAAAGTCTAAAGTTTCACATAAAATTAACGATACTTCTTGATAGAGGGTAATTTTCGCTAATTAAATAAGTCGAGACGCAAGGACGTGCCTCGCGGAAAAAGCAAAGGATGCATGACTTCCGCATTGCGCGTTCCGAATAAAAATTCGGAGCTGTTTTTGTCGTTTAAGCGCACTAAATGCTTTTATGAGATATATTAGAGGGAAAGAATTAACACGGGTAATGAAAATTACTCAAGGAGTGAAAGGAGTCAAAAATCATGGCAAATCAAGTAGGGAACACAGGTGTATCACGTTTCGATTCAAACCAGTTACGTCCAAATGGCGCACTGCCGACAAGAAACGGCATAAAAGGGCAAAGCCTGGGACGTCTATCGAGGACAGGTCCATTACAGCAAGACACTGTCGAGCTCACAAAAAAGGCAGCACACAAGCTTTCAGCACACGCAAAGGTTGCAAACACCACAGCAGACCCGGTGGCACAAGTCAAGCAACTGCTGGATTCGGTAAATGCAGATTCAGCCACAGCCGCAAAAGCACATAATGCTTCTCCGTCGGCTGTTTACTCAGTAAGCACGGAAGAATCCATGTCAGAAACCACGTCCCAAGTGTCGGAAGTGGCAAGCGCGGAAGAAGCGGCTCCCGCATCTCGCAAAGCAGAGTTTCTGGAATTTGCAACAAGTTTTATAAATTCCGTAAAAGGTGGCGATGTGGAGCAAATATTGAATAAGTTTATGGATATGTTTGCTTCCAGAACCGAAATGGAGTTTGTAAATGGTGAATGGTCGCCTATTTCAGGTGTCCCCAATGATGTACCTGACTGGACCAGTGAAAACAGAGAATTTGAACTAGTCCTAACGCAACTTATTGATGATGTAGACTTTGCTGACCCCGATGTCTTGGCAGGTACCCTGTTAAACTGGTTTGATGCAGGAGCAACCACCACTGAGGGTAGCTGGCACCAGTGGTCTCCATCAGGAGATTTTGCGGGCTACACGAGAGAGGAACTCAGCTCTGCTATCGCCGACGTGCTGACTAACGCAGGATTTGCGCTCAACCACATTGACCACGCCAGTGGAATGGTCAACGACGGAGCAGATGCAAACGAGAACCTTGCTGGCGGGTCTCGGGTAACATTGGGCGACTCCGTAGTAAGCCTATTCAGAGAAAGAGCAGCAAACGCTGCTTCGCAAGCCGCCCCTACACCACCGCCGTCGAATACAACAAGTTCGAGCAACGTATCTTCGACAAGTCAGGCGAGCGGACAGATGACTGCTTCTGATGTTTTGGATAAACTTAGGGGCATGATGCCGGGCTGGGTTATCAATGGCGATTGGCAGAGCGGCTTCCGCAACATTCAAATTGACCAGAGTGTGCTTGAACGTATGGCGAGTGACCCTGCCGAGTTTGAGCGAGTTATGGAAATTATACGCGGTTTCGAGGAACTGGTGCCACAGCTTGAACAGTGGGCAGAGCAGAACCCCGGGAAATCTCTTCTGCTCAGTTTCAACACCGATGAGGACGGAGCCACATCACTTATTGCCAGAATGATAGATTCACTCGGCAATGAACGCAGTGCAAGTGCCGGGTCGGGAGACATAGCATCATGGCGCGAAAATCTACAGCAAATTCTGGAATCATTCTCGCGAGAGACAACTGTGCAGGATGAAGAAGCGGAAGAAACGGAAAAAGCTGATGAACCTGCTGCACAAACAACTACTGCGGCAAGAAGAAATCGCCCGGCAAATCCTTCCGCTATCCGTAATCTGTGGAGAGACACAAATCAACGCGGCGAAGCAGTTTTGAGTCTCATACGTGCCTCTATAGGTAACAGTAACGGAACGGGACAAGCTTCCCTTGGTGCGATGGCAAATGGTGGCATGAATGTCAGCGAAGCAGACAGGCTAAGGGCGCAGGAGATGGTTAGCGAGGACGGATTCTTCGGCGTGAGACAGACCACTGAGCGCATTATGAGCTTTGCCAAAGCCATGGTAGGCGAAGATGCAAGTGCTGAGGACATAGAGAGAATGCGCGAGGCAGTGCAGAGAGGCTTTGACGAGGTCGCTCAATTATTCGGCGGATTTAATAATCTCCCCGGAGTCACGCAGGATACACATGCTGCGATAATGCAAGCCTTCGACGACTGGGCAGCCGGAGCAAGCAGTTAAATTGAAGAAAAAACTATTAAATGTGGGAGATTGCTTGGTAAATCTGTAAAAAATCGTGAAATTTGCAAATAATTAGTATTAAATTAAGTATTAATATGGTATAATGATTTTTCACGGAAAACGCTCTGCCCGAATTACAAGGAGGTAGTTTATGAGAGTAGGAAACGCAGGCAACAACTGGTGGGCGAATGCATCCGGACGTAACCCCGGAATCGGCAATTGGAACATGCCGCTTGCCGCAAGGCAAGCAGGTGGTACTAATCAAGCCGGAACGTCACAAGCTGCCAGAAATTCCATAGTCGCACTTCGCCAGACATCTGAGGCATTGACCCAGTCGCTCAACGCCATTCGCGGCATTGGCAACACATTTAACCAACCTATGCAGGCAAGGCGCCCTGTTTCGCAAAATACCGAAGCCTTAAATATCAACTCTTTTGACCCAAATAGAATCAGAGGTGCAGGTACTGAAGACTTCAGTGTAGAAGTGCTCCAGCTCGCACAGACCCAAACTCATGAGGGGGAAGCACTCGATGCTACATCTCGCGCATCTGAAGCAGGATTTAGCGTTGGTGCGCACCATATTGAAATCACTATTGGTAATCGCCGTTTTGACTTTAACTTCAACGTATCCGAAAACGATACAGTCAGAGATGTCCAAACACGTATAGCAAACGCAATAAACGCGAGAAGCGATGTCGCTGTAACCGCATCGGTCAATTTTGATCAAGAGGCAGGAACAAGTGCGCTTGTCCTCAGCTCATCACAGTCGGGAATAGATCCGAGCGCAGGGGCGGGGCAGCCAAACTTCTCAGTGAGAAGCGTAACCGGAAATGCTGTGGAAACAGCGGGCGTAGATATGGCGACAACTCTGGCGCAAAACGCCGCGTTTCGGGTAACGCGAGGTTTCACAGGTGCAGTGCAAACTTCAAGGTCAAACGATGTAGACTTGGGCTTTGGCATAACAGCAGAACTCAGGCAGACCGGAACCACAGAAGTGCAGATGGGCAGAGATACAACAACCCAGCAAAACGCATTTCGCCATATGGTCAACTCTTTCAACGATTTAGTGGAAGCTGCCAGAAGTGCCGGTAGAGGCAGCGCACTGGCGAGTGAGCTTGGTGGCATAGTCAGAAACTTTTCATCTCAGCTTGAGCGCATAGGAATTTCACTCAATTCTGAAGGGCGTATGCAGATTGACGAAACTCGAATGGCTGCTGCTGCCGAAAGCGGGGAGCTTGAAGAGTTTGCCCGCCGTGACGGTTTCAACTTCATGAGCCGCCTCGGCAGAACCGCAGATAGTGTAAGAGGAAACCCCGCCGCACACGTCGAACAAACAGTCAGTTCCGATGGTGGTTTTGGAGGATTTGACCCCTCAAGCTTCATGGATGCAGGAATCAACTTTAGCCCCATGCAATCAGTGTCAATGACCCGATTTATGAACTTAGGAATGTTGTTTGATTCACTGCTCTAGTTTTCAATCTAATCGGTCAACGCATTAGCTCGAAAAACAAAATAATTAAGAGGGACGCGGTTGTTGTAAAACGCCGCGTTCTCATTTTGGTTGAGCTCGATTATGCAAGAATATAAATTTATGAAAAATTTATGACATTTTTGTAATTTTTTTTGCAAAAGGACCGATAATAACTTGTATAGGATAAAATTCGGCACGGATGCAAAGAATTGGAGCTTCTTTGTGATAGGCACGACTTTTAGAGCAGGTAATTCAAGTTGGGCATCCGGTCTTCTGCAAAACAGCCCGTTTCATGGTATGAATATGGGTATGGGTATGCAAAACTCATTGACAAACAGACCACAAAATAATTTATTTGGACAGAATACGGCAGCGACATCTCCGGCTTTTCGGAACGCTGTTACACAACTTGGCAATACCGCAAACACACTGGTGCAAAATCTAAATAATCTGCAAGGACTTGGCAGAAACGGGACTTCTCCTTTTGATCTTACCCGTCCTGTTGCCGAGAATTCTGATGTGCTGAATATACGCTCTTTTGATGAAAATAGATTGAGAAATGCAAACCTCTCAAATCTTTCCATAGAAGTTTCCCAAATCGCTACAGTCCAACAAAACGAAGGGGATGCACTCAGCGCATCCAGAAATGCAATGGCTGCCGGCTTTACTTTAGGTAGTAACCGCATAGCCATAACAGTTGACAACCGCCGATTTGAAGTCAGCTTCAATGTTGCGGCAGGCGACACAACCAGAGATGTCCAGCAGAGAATCGCTGCTGCAATAAACAGCAGAAACGATATTGCTGTTTCTGCATCAGTTTCCCAAAATACAACGGCAGGGACAAGCTCGCTTGTTCTGAGTTCCTCACAAACAGGCATAGCAAATGAGGGTCAGCCCAACTTCACTGTATCAGATGTTATCGGCAACTCTGTTGCAATAACAGGAGTAACCGATATCACTCAAGAGGCGCAAAACGCAGAGTTCAGAATAACCCGTGGTGCGCAGACAGGATTTCACACTTCAAGGTCTAATGATGTTGACTTGGGTCACGGCATAACGGCAAGGCTCACAGACACCGGAACTACAGGGATTACTATGGGAAGCGACACGACAGCGCAAGTCAACGCTTTTCGCAATATGGTCAACTCGTTTAACGGTCTTATGAGAACGGCGAGAGAATTCGGAAGGAGCAGCAACCTAGAGAGAGATTTAAGCTCTATTACCCAAGCGTTCAGGACATCATTGTCCCGCATGGGTGTTACCTTAAACCCCAATGGCACTATGAGCATAGATGAGTCTCGCCTACAGCAGGCGGCTGAAGAAGGTGAACTTCAGCGTTTCGGCACAAGAACCGGAACCAACTTCTTCTCCCGTCTGACAAGAACGGCTGAAAGTGTAAGCAGAAATCCCGCAACATTTGCTGATTCACGAAACTCCGCTACAAGTATGTTTGATGCAAACTCCAGATTCCTCTCTTTGCCGACTCAAATGAGCCGCAATATGCGCACATCAAATGCAGGAATGTTCTTTAACACTTTGCGGTAGTCTTTACAAAGATATAGCCTTTGTGGTAATGTATTGGTGCAACCTTTTATCATTAACATGGAGGCTTTTTATACATGAACACACCTGATTTTAAGCGAAACATATACTGTGGGGAACCGCGTAGTGCAGATATTGGGCGGACTTTGACGGTTTGCGGCTGGGTACAGCGAAATCGTGATTTGGGCGGGCTCATTTTTATTGACCTGCGCGACCGTACGGGAATTTTGCAGCTCGCTTTTGACGATAACACATCAAGAGAGATATTCAGCGAAGCCATGACCGTTCGCGCTGAATTTGTGCTTAAGGCAACAGGCACTTTGCGTGAGCGTTCTTCAAAAAACCCTGATTTACCGACTGGTGATGTCGAGCTTGAAGTTACAGCACTTAACATACTCTCAAAAGCCGAGACACCACCATTTGAAATTGTAGAAAATTCCGATGTGAACGATGCGCTTCGCCTTAAATACCGCTATCTCGACTTGCGCCGGCCTGATATGCAACGCTTGTTTGCACTGCGCCATAAAGCGGCTAAGGTAACTCGTGATTATTTTGACGAAAACGGTTTTTATGAAATCGAAACCCCCATACTCACAAAGTCAACCCCCGAGGGTGCGAGGGATTATCTCGTACCAAGCCGTGTGCATAAGGGTAAATTTTATGCGCTCCCGCAGTCTCCGCAACAGTACAAGCAGCTACTTATGCTTGCGGGGTTTGACAAGTATTTGCAGATTGTAAAATGTTTCCGTGATGAGGACTTGCGTGCCGACCGCCAACCCGAGTTTACGCAGATTGACCTTGAAATGTCGTTTGTAGACATGGAGGACATCATAAAAATTAACGAAGGTTACATGAAGCGAATTTTTAAAGACATTCTCGATGTAGAGGTGAAGCTGCCGATTGCTCGGCTCACTTATCGTGAGGCTATAGATAGGTTTGGCAGTGATAAGCCTGATTTGAGATTCTCTCTTGAGCTTTCCGACATAAGCGACATTGTGAAAAACTGCGAGTTTAAGGTGTTCGCTGAGCCTGTTGCAAACGGCGGCAGTGTGCGGATGCTTTATGTGCCGGGCGGCGGCTCTATGCCACGAAAGCAGATTGATTCACTTGTAGAGTTTGTAAAAACATATGGCGCAAAAGGTCTTGCATGGACTAAACTCTCTGAGGACGGCAGCGTTTCTTCTTCATATTCAAAATTTTTGACCGATGCGGAAAACGAACAAATCTTAAAACGTGCAGGGGCCGAGGCGGGCTGTCTTGTGCTGATTGTTGCAGACCCTAAAGAAGATGTTGTCTTTGCTTCGCTCGGTGCGCTTCGCATAGAGTGTGCAAAAAGGCTTAATATGATTCCGCAAGGGGTTTATGAGTTTGTGTGGATAACCGAATTTCCGATGTTTGAATATTCCGAGGAGGAGGAGCGTTACGTTGCCAAGCATCACCCGTTTACCGCACCGATGGACGAAGATATGCACCTACTTGAGAGCGATAAGGCAAATTGCCGCGCAAAACAATATGACCTTGTGCTAAACGGCACGGAACTCGGCAGCGGCTCAATCCGGATTAACACACCGGAAATGCAAGAGCAGGTTTTCCGTGCTGTCGGGCTTACTCCGGAAGAAGCAAATGAGAAATTCAGCCATCTCATAACCGCTTTTAAGTACGGCGCACCTCCGCACGGCGGAATTGCCTACGGGTTGGACAGATTAGTTGCACATTTAGCAGGACTGGGTTCAATCCGCGACGTTATTGCTTTCCCGAAAGTCCAAAACGCTTCCGAGGTTATGACTGCCTGCCCCGATGAAGTGGACGAAAAACAGCTTGAAGAGTTAGGGATAAAAGTCTGTGACAGTGAACACTGAGTTTTTAGAGGAGTCCTGTTGTAATTTCCCCAAAAAAGTGATATGATAGTGACACTCACAAGTTGACGGCTTTGCCCAAAAAGGAGAAGATTATCGTGTCATCACGTTCAAAGCTATTCACAATAATCATAATAGGCGCACTTGCACTGTATGCAGTGGTGAGTTTGGTTGTCATCTGGGAGCTGACTGTTCCGCTCAATAGGCAGCACCAGGAAGATATGCGCCGTGCCGCGGAGTTACAGCAACAAATTGCAGATCTTGAGTTCATGCTTGAAAATACCGATGATCCTGATGTTGTTCGCCGTATCGCCGAGGAGCTGCTTGGACTTGTTTCCCCTGACGAAATTGTTATCACAGGATTTGCAGATAGGCAGATAGATGATTAGAAATAATATTGGCGAGAAAAGTAAAGAGGAACTTTTAAGAGATATGAAGCCGTCGGGATCATATCTTGGTAGTCTTGCGGGCTTTTCTGATTTGCTCGGCACGATAAAGCAGGCAGAAAACGCGGCAAAGGAATTACTTGACGAAACAGCAGAAGCCACTGCTGAGCCCAGAAAACCCAGATTCAAGCAAAATCAGGAAGCAGAGGCGGGCGATGCTTCTACGTCTGCACGACTGAAGGCGACAAAAACAGAGCAATCCACGAAAGAGCAACCGAAAGAACAAACTAAGGAGCGGGCAATAGCGGTGGCTGAAGATAACGCCGAAGCAAAGCCTTCACTTGAGGAACTTCTTCAAAACCTTGATTCTCTGGTGGGACTTGATAAAATAAAGCAAAGTGTCAAGAGTCTTATAAACTACGTAAAGGTTCGTAAGCTGCGTGAGGAAAATAAATTACCAAACCCTCCGCTCTCGCTGCATATGGTCTTTACGGGAAATCCCGGAACAGGCAAAACAACCGTTGCACGGATTCTCTCTGAGCTGTACTGCGCCATCGGAGTTCTCACAAAGGGACAGCTCGTAGAGGTGGATAGGTCAGGACTTGTAGCGGGTTTTGTGGGACAAACCGCAATAAAAACTTCGGAAGCTGTCGAGCGAGCACTCGGCGGCATACTCTTCATTGACGAAGCTTATGCTCTTGCCCCTGAAATGGGAAATGTAAGCGACTTTGGCAGAGAATCAATAGAAACGCTCTTAAAGTTAATGGAAGACAACAGAGGCGACTTGATAGTTATTGTCGCCGGCTACAGTGAGCCTATGGAGCGGTTCATTATGTCAAACCCCGGCTTGGAGTCGCGCTTTAACAGATACTTTGATTTTGAAGATTATGATAGTGATCAGTTAAACGATATTTTCACACTAATGTGCTCTCAGAGCGAGTATCTGCTTACAGAGGATGCAAAGGATTTTGCGCGTGAGCATTTTCGTCGTCTTTACGAGAATCGTGATGAAAACTTTGGCAATGCACGGCATGTCCGTAATTTTTTTGAACATATTGTCTCTCAGCAATCAGACAGAATATCATTAATGAGCGAGCACACCAGAGAAGACTTAGTAATGGTCATAGCGGAAGATTTGGAAAACGCAGCTAAGATTGGTTGAGTGCGCTCAATACAAGGAGGTTTTTATGGCACAGGGTAAAGACATTAAGATTATTTGCGGAAATTCCAACATTCCATTTGCAGAAAACGTCTGCCGAAATCTCGGACTGCGCCTCGGCAGCACAAACGTCTCTACATTCTCGGATGGTGAAATTGCAGTTTCACTAAATGAGACTGTCCGCGGTTCGGATGTGTTCATCCTTCAATCAACGTGCACCCCCATAAACGATAATCTCATGGAAATGCTTATCATGGTTGATGCGTGTAAACGCGCTTCTGCAAGCCGTGTCACATGCGTAATCCCCTACTTTGGTTATGCACGGCAAGACAGAAAAGCCAAGGCTCGCGACCCCATATCCGCAAAGCTGGTGGCAAATCTTATTGTATCCGCGGGTTCCGACAGAGTTCTCACTATGGATTTACACGCAGCTCAAATTCAAGGCTTTTTCGACATTCCCGTTGACAACCTTCTCGGCACGCCGCTTTTTGTAGACCATTTTCAAAAGAAGTTTAAAGGTAGTATAGATGATGTGATGATTGTCTCGCCTGACATCGGCAGCGTAGCTCGCGCAAGGGCGTTTGCCCTGAAAATGGGTCTCAGTCTTGCCATAGTTGATAAGCGCCGCGAAAAAGCAAATCAAGCCGAAGTTATGAACATTATTGGTTCTGTTGAAGGAAAAAGGGTTATCATGTATGACGATATGGTAGACACTGCAGGCAGTCTTTGTGAAGCTGCCACCGCCCTGGTCGAGAAAGGTGGTGCAAAGGAGATCTATGCCTGTGCCTCTCACGGTGTGCTCTCGGGCGAATCTGTCGAGCGCATTGATAAAAGCGTTGTCAAAGAAGTTATTTTTTCCGATACAATCCCGCACGAACGCTCAAAAGGCTCAGCGAAGATAAAATACTTATCAGCAGCTCCTTTGTTTGCCGAAGCAATCAAGCGCATTTTTGAGGAAGTTTCTATTTCAACACTGTTTCGGTAGAATTGTCAGGTTATTGCGAAACTGATAGCTTTGTTATCCTGAGCGTAGCGAAGGGTCTTGATGCACTTTCGTTGCTTGGTCGCGAAGACTCTTCAGTAACTTCGCTCTCTCGAAATGAGATTCTGCCGTGATGAGGTATCCATATGTTTTTTAGGAGAAATAATGACCCGGTTGAGTGGATTGCCGTTTTTTTGGGGAACCCCGGACTCAGGTACGACAACACGCGCCACAACGCCGGATTCATGGTGGCAGATATAATAGCAAAAGAAGCCGCAGTTAAGATAATCCGTGCAAAGTTCAGTGCCCTCACAGGAACTGTTACTCTTGGGGGTAAGCGAGTTCTTCTTGTGAAGCCCCAGACTTACATGAACCTGAGCGGAACCTCGGTTAGGCAGGCTATGAAGTTTCATAGAGTTCCGCTCCAAAATATTCTTGTCATTTCCGATGAGGTTTCACTACCTCCCGGGAAGCTCCGCATTCGCAGACGCGGTTCGTCAGGCGGACATAATGGGCTTCGTGATATAATTTCAAAATGCGGCGGTGAGGACTTTCCGAGAATCAGACTTGGCGTTGGCTCGCCTCCGCACGATGACTATGCTATGGCAGACTGGGTACTGTCAAAACTTACCGATGAAGAGACAAAGCAGATCTCAGATGCCGCCCTCCGCGCGGCTGCAGCACTGGAAATGACCATGATGCAAGGTCTTGAGAGCGCAATGACAAAGTATAATTGATTCTATCGAAAGGAGAAGCAACCATGACGCCGATGATGCGGCAGTATCTGGAAATAAAAGAAAAGAACCCTGACAGTATTCTTTTTTTTCGTCTTGGTGATTTTTATGAAATGTTCGGCGAGGATGCAAAGACAGCTTCGCACGAGCTTGATATAGTTCTTACAACCCGCGATAAATCAGATAACCCTGACGAGCGCACCCCCATGTGCGGTGTTCCTTATCACAGTGCCGAATCATATATTGCCAAGCTCATATCAAAAGGCTACAAGGTTGCTATTTGTGAGCAACTGGAAGACCCGCGTGAGGCAAAGGGGATTGTCGCTCGCGATGTCGTCCGTACTATCAGCCCGGGAACACTCATGGACTCTTCAATGCTTGATGAGAGCAAATCAAATTATCTTTGTGCCGTGTATCTTGGTGAAGTGTCAGCCGCTTGCTTTTCAGATCTTTCGACAGGAGAGATCTCTGTGACAGAGTTTTCTGATGTGGATTTGCGCCACATAGAAAATGAGCTGGCTTCATTTTCTCCTTCTGAAGCAATTTTAGGCGGAAACCCCGATATGGTTAAAACACTTGCAAAGCAGATGAGTCTCCGCTTTTCTTGCCTTGTGCAGTGTGAGGACAACAGGTTTAACGAATTAAACGCAAAAGCTGCGCTTGAACATTTTACACGGATAAGCGAGGGCTCTCATCCACCTGTAGAAAGCCCCTCACACATAGCCGTAGGTGCACTTTTTTCGTATCTCACCGACACACAAAAGACTGATATATCGCATCTTAAATCGCTCTGCTACAATAATGAGTTCTCACTCATGGAGATGGATATAACGACCATGCGAAATCTTGAACTCGTTGCATCGCTGAGGACAGGCGACAAGCGCGGAAGTCTGCTGGGTGTACTTGACCACACAAAAACGCCAATGGGACGTCGCCTTATCAGAGGCTTAATTTTACGCCCGCTTCTTCAAGTTTCGCAGATTATGCGGCGGCAAAGTGCGGTCGATGAACTTTATCGCAGCACTGTAGCTCGTGGCGAACTGATTCTCAGCCTTAAGAAAATTGGGGATATGCAGCGACTCATAGGTAAAATAGTTTTCGGGAATGCAGGCTGTCGTGATATGAAAGCACTTTCCATTTCAATTGCGGCACTACCCGAACTGGTAAAGCAACTGGAGCCTATGAAATCTGCCGCACTCAGGCAAAGTGCAAAATTAGATAGTCTCTCAGATATCGCAAAGCAAATAGACTTTATGCTTCGTGACGATCCTCCGTTTTCTGTCAGAGAGGGTGGGTTTATAAATGACGGAGTAGACCCTGAGCTTGACCGCCTTCGTTTACTGCTTCGGGGCAGTTCCGAAGCTCTCACCGCCATAGAGGCAAAAGAACGTGAGCGCACAGGTAAGAAGCTGAAAATAGGCTATAACAAAGTATTTGGCTATTACATCGAAATCTCGCGTGGTGTGTCGGAAAACGTGCCCGACAACTACATCCGAAAGCAAACGCTGACTAATTGCGAAAGGTTTATTACAGAAGAACTCAAAGAGCTTGAAACAGAGCTTCTCACGGCAAAAGACAGTATTACAACGCTCGAATACAATCTTTTTGAAAAACTCCGCAATGATGTTGCGGCGCACGTTGGCCGCATACAAGACACGGCAAAAGCCATCGCCGAACTTGATGTTTTCTGCTCTCTGGCTCATGTCGCTGTCACAAACAATTATTCAAAACCCGAAATTGATGCATCGGGAATTATAGACATAAAGGATGGCAGACATCCCGTCGTTGAAGTCCTTCAGCAAGGCTCACTATTTGTGCCAAACGACACATTTTTGGATAAGGGCAAAGCACGGACATCCATAATCACGGGCCCTAACATGGCAGGTAAATCAACATATATGCGGCAAACTGCACTCATAGTGCTTATGGCTCAAATGGGCTCATTCGTTCCCGCAAGCTCTGCGCAAATCGGCATTGTTGACAGGGTATTCACAAGGATTGGCGCATCAGATGACTTAGCCGCCGGAATGTCAACATTCATGGTCGAAATGACCGAAGTTTCCGATATTTTATCAGATGCAACTGCATCGTCGCTGCTCATACTCGACGAAATCGGGCGAGGTACGTCAACATACGACGGTATGTCCGTTGCCAGAGCTGTTTTGGAGCACTGCACCGACAAGAAAAAGCTCGGCGCAAAGACAATGTTTGCAACGCATTACCACGAGCTTACAATCCTTGAAGATGAAATTGACGGCGTAATAAACTATAATATCTCTGCAAAAAAACGCGGCGACGAGATAATCTTCTTGCGAAAAATAGTCCCCGGCGGCGCAGACGACAGTTATGGCATAGAAGTGGCGGGTCTTGCCGGCGTTCCCGACAGCGTTATTAAGCGGGCAAAAGCAATCTTAAAAACGCTTGAAGACTTGGACAAAAACGAAAAAAATATTCCCTCAAAGGGAAAGTTCGGCCCAAGTGGACGAGAAGAAATTTCTTCTCCGCAAATTTCCATGCTCGACATCGGCATAAACGAAGCTACGGAAAAACTCCGCTCTACTGATTTAAATACAATAACACCGCTTGAAGCTCTCAGTTTGCTGTTTGAGATGAAGAAACTGCTCTAGCCTCAATTATATTGAATCCATATATCATTCTGAATTGAACCCACATGTCATCCTGAGCGAAGTTAAGGGTCTTAAATACAAAGAAATGGAAAGATATCATGAATCTGAATTTTACGAAAATGCACGGCGCGGGAAATGATTATATTTTTATCGACTGTTTTGATATAACGATAGATAATCCCGAGAGTTTATCAATCAGTTTGTCGGACAGACATTTCGGTATTGGCGGCGACGGACTTGTTATGATAATGCGCTCAGATAACGCCGATGCTAAAATGCGTATGTTCAACAGCGACGGAAGTGAAGGGAAGATGTGCGGCAATGCCATACGATGTGTAGCAAAATATCTTTATGATAATAACATTATCTCAAAGCAAAAAATCAGCATTGAAACTCTCAGCGGGATAAAAATTCTCTCTTTGACTACGCAAAGCGACATTGTCACTCATGCCACGGTAGATATGGGTAACGCCATTTTAAAGCCTGAACTTATTCCTGTCAGAACAGATGCATTACCCGCAGATTCGCTCAGCTCGCTACCGGAAAGTATTGTCGGCGTACCTGTTAATATCGGCGGTGCGGAGTATGCGATAACTTGTGTTTCGATGGGAAATCCTCATGTTGTAATCTTTTGTGAAAATGTCGATAATATCCCGCTTTCAACTATAGGTCCGCTGTTTGAAAATGCTCCGCTGTTTCCCGATAGGGTCAACACCGAGTTTGTTCAGGTTATTGGAAGAAATCGTCTGAAAATGCGCGTTTGGGAGCGAGGCAGCGGGGAAACGCTCGCCTGCGGAACAGGTGCTTGCGCGGCAGCCGTCGCCGCGGTATTAAACGGTCATTGCGATGAAGCAACCGATATATCTGTATTGCTTCCTGGCGGAGAGCTTATAATCAACTATAGTGAAGGCATCGTCCACATGACAGGCGATTGCATAAAGGTATTTAGCGGAACAATAGAGATGGGGGCCACAGTCCTCTGCGGCACGAAAAAATCTGACACGGAGTGAAAGTATGAAGATAGAAATTGATGATAAGTTGATTACATATTTGGAGGACTTATCCGGTCTTGCGCTGATTGATGATGAGAAAACCCGCCTCAAAGGAGATTTGAAGGATGTACTGGGTCATATGGCATCGCTCAGCGAGCTAAACACAGAAGGAGTGCCCGAACGCAGCCATCCGTTTGACAATGTAAATGCGTTTCGCGAAGATTCGGCAGAGCCTTCGTTTGACCGTGAACTTATCTTAAAAAACGCACCAAACAGAAATGATGAAATGATTATTGCGCCAAAAACTTTGTATGATGGAGAGTGAACACAATGTCAAACAGATATGAAAACCCGTTATGTAAAAGGTATGCGAGTGCGGAGATGCAGAATATTTTCTCCGCGGACACCAAGTTTTCCACATGGCGTCGCCTTTGGGTCGCTCTTGCAGAGAGTCAAAGCGAGCTTGGGCTTAGTATAAGCACTGAGCAAATTGAAGAGATGAAAGCTCATATTTCTGATATAAACTATGAAGCGGCAGGCAGATATGAAGCTGAAACAAAGCATGATGTAATGGCTCATATATTAGCCTACGGCGAGCAATGCCCCGAGGCTAAGCCCATACTGCACCTCGGAGCAACTTCGGCGTTTGTGGGCGACAATGCAGATATTATTATACAAAAATCCGCTTTGGCTCACATAAAAAAACTCCTGATAAACACCATTTCCGTGCTGAGTGATTTTGCTAACAAACATAAGGATATACCCTGTCTTGCCTATACACATTTTCAGGCGGCACAGCCCACTACCGTCGGCAAGCGGGCTACACTTTGGATACAAGATTTGCTTATGGATTTAGAGCAGCTTGAGTTTACGGCAAATAACTTAAAGCTACTAGGCTGCAAGGGAACAACGGGAACAGGAGCAAGCTTCCTCTCACTTTTTGACGGAGACCATGAAAAAGTAAAGACACTTGAACAAAAAATAGCCGCAAAAATGGGCTTTAATAATGTGTATTCCGTAAGCGGACAAACTTATTCGCGTAAGGTTGATTATTTTATACTGTCCGTGCTTTCAGGGGTAGCACAGAGCGCACATAAATTCTCAAACGATATTCGTCTGCTTTCTCATTTAAAAGAGGTTGATGAGCCGTTTGAAGATACTCAGGTCGGGTCTTCCGCAATGGCATATAAGCGAAATCCCATGAGAAGCGAGCGTATTGCCTCACTCGCCCGTTATATTATGGTAAGTGCCTTAAACCCCGCGCTGACGGCCGGCGCACAATGGTTTGAAAGGACTCTTGACGATTCGGCAAACAGGCGAATATCTATTCCTGAAGCATTTCTTGCCACAGATTCAATCCTGTCGCTGTTTATTAACATAGTAGAGGGTCTTACCGTTTACCCGCAAGTAATCAAAAAGCATTTAGACGAGGAACTGCCATATATGGCGACCGAAAACATTTTGATGTACTGCGTAAAAAAAGGGGGCGACAGGCAGACTTTGCACGAGAGGATTCGTCTGCACTCTACCGAGGCTGCAAGGGAGATTAAAAGAGAAGGTAAAGACAACGATTTACTTGACAAAATAACATCAGACCCTGCATTTGGCATTACCGCCGATGAACTGAGCGCTTTTCTCGAAACAGAGAATTTTATCGGCAGGGCAAAAGAGCAGACTGAAGAGTTTCTATCAGAGGTCAATGACATTTTAAGCGCGAACAAAACCCTGTTGGGAGTAGATGTAAAAATCACCGTATAATTTTAAGGAGGGTTTCAATATGTTGACAGCGGTAGTTGGTATTAACTGGGGCGATGAGGGAAAAGGCCGTATGGTCGATTTGCTTTCTAAACAATATGACGTGGTTTGTAGGTATCAGGGCGGTAACAATGCAGGGCATACTGTAGTAACGAACGACGGCAAATTCATTCTTAATCTTCTTCCGTCGGGTATCCTTCACAAGGGCACAGTAAACGTCATGGGCGGTGGCATGGTTATTGATTTGGAGCATCTGGTCGGAGAAATTGCGGCGTTTCGGCAAAGGGGAATCTATATATCGCCCGACAATCTGAAAATCAGCGATAAGGCTTTCATTTGCTTTCCTTATCATGTAACACAGGATATTTTGGAAGAAGAACGTCTCGGCGACAAGAAATTCGGCTCGACAAGGCGTGGAATTGCACCTGCATATGGTGATAAATATATGAAAAAAGGCATCCGCATGGGTGATTTGCGTAACCTGGCCGCCGTAAAGCAGAGTCTTTCTGATATCGTGGAGTGGAAAAATGTCACAACAAAGGGGTATGGTGATTTTCACACAAATGCCGATATAATCATGAAGTGGCTGGATACTTTCGGCTCAGAGCTTATACCTTATATAACTGATGTCACAAATTATCTGTCCGATTCAGTCAAAGAGGGGCGTGATATTTTGCTTGAAGCACAGCTCGGTGCTTTGCGCGATATTGACTATGGAATATACCCATATACAACTTCCTCGCAGACTCTGGCGGCATACGCACCCATCGGAGCCGGAATACCGGGAGTTTCACTGGGAAATGTGCTTGGTGTTATGAAAGCATACTCCAGCTGCGTTGGCGAAGGTCCGTTTACTGCAGAAATGTCTGACTTAGATGCCTCTGCACTCCGTGAAGCGGGCGAGGAATTTGGAGCTGCGACAGGCAGACCGCGCAGGGTCGGCGGATTTGATGTTGTCGCAAGCCGATACGGTGTTGCGATGCAGGGGGCGGATGAACTTGCGCTCACAAAACTTGATATTTTATCTTATTTTGATGAAATCCCTGTTTGCGTTGCGTATGAAATTGACGGGCACAGAACAGACCGTTTTCCATCAGGTGATGAGTTAGTGAGAGCAAAACCTGTTTATGAGTATTTTGAAGGCTTCAAGGTCGATATATCCGGGTGCAGAAAAGCTGAGGATTTACCTGAGCCGGCACTTCGTTATATACGATATATTGAAAAGGCCGTAGATTGCCCCATAAAATATGTATCAGTCGGTCCGAAACGTGATGACTATTTTGTCTTGTGATAAATACGCCTTACTCAACTAAAGGAGAGTCCGAAAATGTTTGAGCTTAGTGCGCTGGAGCTTTCAGCTTTAATATGTGAAAAAAAAATGAGCGTTACCGAGGCAGTACGTGCTTATATCGATGTGATAAAAAAATCGGATAACGTGTACAATGCATTTGTTGCCATATCTGAGGAGAAAGCTCTTGCCGTAGCAGCAGATGTTCAAAAGCGCATTGACGCGGGTGAAAAACTTTCGCCGCTGGCAGGTGTGCCGATTGCTTTAAAGGATAATATCAGTACACTCGGAATCCCCACGACATGTTCCTCAAAAATGCTTAGCGGATACACTCCCGTATATAGTGCAACCGTAGTCGACAGGCTTGAGCAGGCGGGTTTGATTGTTCTCGGCAAGCTCAACATGGATGAGTTCGGCATGGGAGGCTCCAGCGAAACCGGGTTTAGCGGAACAGTCAAAAATCCTTGGGATGTTTCCCGCGTTGCAGGCGGGTCGTCAGGCGGATGTGCCGCCGCTGTTGCAGGTGGCGAAATACCTCTAACACTCGGCTCCGACACAGGCGGGAGCATACGCCAGCCCTGCTCTTTTTGCGGCACTACAGGAATAAAGCCTACATATGGCGCAGTTTCGCGGTACGGGCTTATCGCATACGCTTCTTCAATGGATCAAATCGGCCCTATCGGCAGAGATGTTGACGACTGCGCTGCTTTGTTGTCTGTAATTTCAGGCTTTGACCGCAAGGACAGCACCTGTGTAATTAAAAAGCCATTTGATTTCAGATCAGCGAGTTCGGGAGATTTGAGCGGAGTAAAAATCGGTCTTCCCCGAAACTATCTGGAAGACGGCATTGACTCATCTGTAAAAAATGCGATACTTACGGCAGCAAAAGAATTTGAAGATTCGGGTGCTGTAGTTGAAGAGTTTGAAATGCCTCTCACTTCCTATATGATTGCAGCATATTATATTATCGCCTGCGCCGAGGCTTCATCTAACTTATCACGCTATGATGGCTTGAAATATGGCTACAGAAATCCTGATGCAAAGTCACTAGCCGATGTCTACAAACTCTCGCGCAGTGAGGGTTTCGGGCTTGAGGTTAAGCGCAGAATCATGCTTGGCTCTTTTGTTCTCTCATCGGGATATTATGATGCATACTACAAAAAGGCTCTTAAGGCTCGCGCTCTTATAAAGGATGCCTACAACAAGCTCTTTGAGCTTTATGACATGGTTTTATCTCCCATTGCGCCGACAACGGCTTACAAGCTCGGCGAAAACATAAACGACCCTATGAAGATGTATCTTGGTGATATCTACTCCGTGTCTGTAAATCTGGCAGGTCTCCCTGCAGTTGCTCTGCCCTGCGGTTTTGACGAGTCAGGTCTGCCAATCGGTTTTCAGCTTGTAGGAGATGCGTTTTCGGAAAATAAGCTTGTAGACACAGCGCGAGTCTATCAGCACCGCACCGACTTTCACAAGAGAAAGCCACCACAGATTGCTTTCTAAGAATGATTTTTGTTTGCTTTCAGCAGCTTTTTGTGCGCTTTAAAATGAGCTATACTTCCTTTTAATATCATAATTGCTGATAAATTAATGATTCTCCTGCGGATTGAAATCGGGACTTTTTAAAGGTACAATTATTGTATCTTTAAAGTTTTATAGGGGGTAGATAAATGCGCACATTGATTCATAATAATGTCGACAATTGCACAGGTTGTAACCGGTGCATTAGAGTTTGTCCGGTTGAAGAGGCAAACATCACCTATGAAAAAGACAAACGCATTATTGTCGAAGCTGACAGCAAGCATTGCATAACTTGCGGAGCCTGCTTGGAGGCTTGTCACCATAACTCCAGAGGCTACAGCGACGATACCGAACAGTTTTTCGCAGATCTTTTAGATGGCGTGGAGATTAGTGTGATTGCCGCACCTGCTATACGAACTAATTTTGATGACTGGGAACGAATGCTTTCATGGTTGCGGCAGCTTGGAATACACAAAATTTATGATGTTTCACTCGGAGCCGATATCTGTACATGGGCACATATTACGCACATACAAAAAAGCAGCCCTGCACCAATCATATCTCAACCATGCCCTGCCATAGTAAACTACATACTCATGCATCGCAACAATTTGCTAAAACATCTCTCACCCATACACTCACCAATGCTATGCACTGCGGTATACATGAAAAAATATGAACACGTGCATACAAAGATTGCGGCATTGTCTCCTTGCATAGCCAAAACAAATGAGTTTGATGATACAACCCTCGTGGAATATAATGTCACATTTAAAAAACTTTCAGAATATATAGAGCAAAACAATATTATTTTCCCGGAAAAGCGAGGCTCCTTTGACCACTATGAAGCGGGGCTCGGGAGCTTATATCCCATGCCCGGCGGCTTAAAAGAATGCGTTGAACACTATCTAGGAAAATCAATCAGGATTGACAAGTCTGAAGGTCCGCAACTTGTCTATGAAGCACTGGATATCTATGGGGATAAACATAGCTCTGCACTTCCGGCTGTGTTTGATGTGCTAAATTGTACGGAAGGGTGTAATGTTGGTACCGGGTGTCGGCATACCGGTACCGATATTTTCGATATCTCAAGCACAATGGATCAGTATCGCCGTGCAAACATGAGTGCCGAGATGAAAAAAATGCACCTCACCGAGCTATTTGAAATGTTTAATAAAACACTCAATTTCCGTGACTTTGTAAGGTCATATGTTCCAAGACCTGTTCAGCATATGAAGATTTCATCCGATAAAATCGAATATGCGTTTGGTTTACTTGGAAAATCCGATGATGCTGCAAGAAATTTCGATTGTGGTGCGTGCGGTTGCGATACCTGTCATGATATGGCAACTAGGATTGCCAAAGGTATCAATACTCCTAAAAATTGTATGGAAAAAGCGCATAAAGATGTTCTAAAAGATCATGAAGAGGCAAGGGCCAATATGGCACTTTTCCGCACTGTTTTAAATGACACTGTCAACATAAAAGAACTCACAGAGTCGATAGTGAGTAAAGCAGAAGATATTAACGATGTGATTCTATCATACAATTCCATGATAGAAGATATCGAGAAAATTGCAATGAGTGTCGGGATTATTGCTTTAAATGCATCTATCGAGGCAGCTAGGATTGGTCAGCACGGCAAGGCTTTCGCTGTTGTTGCCGATGAGATAAAAAAGCTTGCCCAAAGCTCTGATGCTTCTGCAAAGCGCACGAAAGTTGCCTCACTCAGGGCTCAAACTGCAATCAATGCCATAAACTCTCTTGTTTCTGAGATATCCATTAATGTAAATGATTCATATGACCACATCAGCACTGTAGTCGATAGTTCAAACAGACTTTTGGAAAACAGTCATTAACGACCACAACAAGTCAGCCCCTGTGAAAATATTTGCTTGAAGGCATCCGCAAAAAGCGACTCATCAGAAGAAATTGCTTTACAGAATTTGAGACATGCTATAATATATGTTTCTAAATATCACTTGAAAAACGAGAGAATTAATATGAAGTGGGAAACTGTTATAGGTCTGGAAGTCCATACTGAGCTTTTGACTGAGTCTAAAATATTCTGCGGGTGCTCTGCCAAGTTTGGCGGTGAGCCGAACACAAGGCTTTGCCCTATTTGTACAGCAATGCCGGGGTCTCTGCCCGTGCTGAATAAACGTGTCTTGGAATACGCAATGCGACTGGGTATTGTACTCGGCTGCACGATTTCTAAAAGCAGCAAGTTTGACCGCAAAAATTACTTTTACCCCGATTTGCCAAAAGCCTACCAAATTTCTCAGCTCTATGCTCCAATACTACGTGGTGGGCAACTTGAAATAGACCTTGACGGGCAAAAAAAAGCAGTACGGCTCCGTGAAATACACATAGAAGAAGATGCCGGAAAGCTGCTGCACAGCGGTTTTGGCGAAACGCATATGGACTTTAACCGCTGCGGCGTGCCACTTCTGGAGATTGTTTCCGAGCCTGATTTTAGCAGCGGCGATGAGGTGCTTTTATATCTCGAAAAACTGCGCGAGATACTTTTATATCTCGGCATTAGTGATTGCAAAATGCAAGAAGGCTCGCTGCGTGCTGATGTCAACATATCCGTGCGCCAAATCGGTGGTGAGCTTGGCGTGCGCACCGAGATGAAAAATCTTAATTCCTTTAAGGCAATCTCACGCGCCATTGAATATGAAGCTGACAGGCAAATAGGTATCTTGGAAAGCGGTGGAAAAATAGCACAGGAAACACTGCGATGGGACGACGACATCGGAGAATCTTACAGTATGCGCTCGAAAGAAAATGCGCAGGATTACCGCTATTTCCCGGAGCCGGATTTACTTCCGATAAATATCAGTGAGGAATGGATTTCAGAAATCCGCAAAGACCTCCCTGAGCTTGCACATCAAAAGCGGGAGCGATATATATCAGAGTATAAGCTCTCTGAGTTTGAAGCCTCGGTAATAACCGGGCATAAAAATATCTCTGATTTATATGAAAACATATCCGCGCATAGCAACGCTCCGTTAGAATCAGCCAGGCTGATTACAGGCGAAGTAATGCGGCTTATGAACCAAACAAACACACTGCCCGAAGAGCTCTCTGTAGACGCTCAAAAGCTCGGAACTCTCGTAACTCTCGTAACAGACGGAAAAATAAACAGAGGCGCATACAAGCAAGCTGTAGAAGCTGTGTTCACAGAGGACGTTGACCCTGAAGATTATATATCAAAAAATGGTTTAATGATGCAAAATGACAGTGCGGCAGTAAAAGAAGCTGTCAGCGTTATCATGGCAGAGCAAGCTTCGGCAGTCTCTGACTACCGAAGCGGGAAAGAAAAAGCGTTTGGATTTCTGATGGGCCAGGTTATGAAAAAACTTGGCGGCACAGCCAACCCGGAGGCTGTTAAGGAGATGCTAAAAAAAGAACTGAGCTAGTGCTAGTGCTAGTGCTTTGACCGCCAAATGTAGTTTCCCCAAGTACTTAAGCCTCAAGCCAAGCAAAAACCCTCGCTATGTCGATTGAATCATATAGTGCAGAAAACTCTAAAATCATTTGCTCGCGCCATTGCAGTAATATGGCTTCAAAGTCTTCTCCTGCCGCAAGTTGGCGAATTGTGTGTGTTTGACCCATGTTTGCAATGCCTATTGGCACACCATCAAGGTTTGTCGGGACACGTAGGAGTATGTGGTATCCGTGTGTCGTCTCAACAATATCGCTCATTTCACCCGGCGAAAGATCCATGGCTGCAACTGAGAAAGGCTCGACCATATCCCATGGCTGGAAAAGATATCCCTCCGGGTTTCTAATGCTACCCGGATCTTCGCTGTACTCAAGCATCATTTCGGTAAAAAAGGCTTCAAAATCAGCATCATCAGCCCGAGGACGTAATCTTTCGTAAATTTCGTCTATTTCGTTACGCGCCTCCGGATTATCCTCTGTCATTACCAAGATATGCTTTGCCATCATGTACCCGTGGCGCTCTGCGAAGGCAGCGGCAATATCATCAGGTAAACTCGCTCCAAGCTCGCCGTAAAGTTCATGCAATATGGCATCTACCAGCGATTGTGTCTTAATCATGTTTACGAAAGCCTCATGGTCGTAAAACCCATAGTCTTCTCTGAGTGCTATTGAAAATTCTTCTAAACCGCCATAAAACTCAACGACATTCTCTATATGGGCATCTATATCTTCAAGATCATCCTGAGTCAGTGAAACACCTAGGCTTGCCGCTCCATAGCGGTATGATAAAAAATCAATCGCATTTCCTGTTGCCAACTCCAGTACCATGTCTGCCACAGTTCTTTCGCCGTCAGCATCGCCAATAACCTCATGCCAATCTACAGGATTCTCAAAAAGACCTGTGAGATTTGCGACCGTGCTAAATATGAAAATATACAGCTCTGCCCATGTAACATCCAGGTCTCCTGCACTTATCATGACATCATTTCTGCCAAAAGTCGTCATTGATTCTTCAAGATTTGCTGCCATACGTTCGGAAAAGTCTTGCGATGGGTGCTCCGGCTCTTCTTCACCGGAGCCGTCTTCGTTCACTGCGCCGTCGGAAGCAGCTTCACCTGCTTCTCCCGATAGCGCACCGTCTTCATCTCCGTTTCCACACGCTGCCAGCATTGCAAACATAAGTGCCATGCATAAAATCAGCGATATAATCTTTATAGCCTTAAAGGTCTGTAGACCGCTCGTGCGTTTTTTGTTTTCTCTAATTTCTTCGTTTTTTGTTGTAAGTCTTTTCATGTTGTAACCTTTCTGCGTACTGCGCCCGACACATAGCTTTAGAAAATTATGTGCCTGTAGCTACAGTGTAGCAGAAAATGAGCCGTTTGCATAGTCTTTTAATGCAATCCCCCTACACGCTGCCTTCTGCTTCATCTTCGCCAATAAAAATGCAGTAGCGATGAGGTGTAAATTTAAGTGCGCAGTAGTTTGGGTCATCGACACCTGAGAAATGGTGCTCACAGCCGTCATACCATGTATCTTTTTTTGTCTGCGGGTCTGTGAGAATCGAAATTGTGCCTACAAGCGTAATGTTGTAATGCTCCGAATTGAAACAGACACTTGCTTTATCGGAGTTTTTGATGCGCTGTGCTTTGTTTGAGTCAAGTCCGGTAGCAAATGTGAGCCACTTTATGCCATCGGCTTTTGCCAGAGATAGTGTAGATACGGTTGGAAAACCATCCTTGTCAAGAAGCGCAAGGGTACAAATGCCCCTTCTCCAGTCTTTTGTGCCGTCCATGATGATTTCGTTTGCTTTTGTGATTAGTTTGTTATTCATGTTCATTCTCCTATAAAAATATTGATAAACATATGATAACACACTCAACAAGACAGCATTATGTCATGTTTCAAAATAGAGAGATAAAATATTTTTTGCAATAGTCTTGATTTCTTCGGCTATGTCATAAGGCTCTAAAACCTTGACCTTATCTCCAAAACCGAGAAGCCAGCTAATTATGAAACTACGATTTGTGAAGCCGATTTTAGCCTTTAAGCCATCTTCTGTTTCGTAATAGCAATACGGTCCGTAGGTTTCAATTAGCTGAAACTCTACAGATTTGTCGAATACTGCCACTAGTTTTATGTCATCAGAAAGATGACTGTTTAAATTACGCTTTTCAGGCGGCAGTTGACGCAGAGCAAATTGTTCTTCACATATTGTGAGATTCCAAAGCCTATTGAGTTTAAATAGCCGCCAATCCTGCCGCAAAGTGCAAAAGCCGAACACATACCATGAAGTCCACTGAAACAGAGCGGTGTATGGTTCAATCCGTCTGCGGCTTTGCCCCTTGCTGTAGTGGTAATCAAATTCCACAAGCCGCCCATCAATGATTGCTTTTTTCAATATTTCGATTTTCTCAGTTAAGTACCCTTTATAGTTGGATGCAAGGTCTATGACAACAGGTTCGTGTAAGGAAATAACCGCATCTGTGTTTGCTCCGAGTTTGTCGAGTGTCCGCTCAATTTGCATCTGCTCTGACACACTGCCCAAGCCTTTGAGCGCAGCAATAATCCCCGATAATTCCCCTGTTGTCAAAATGCTTTTATCCAGCTTGAAGCCCGGTGCTACAGAGATTCCGCCACCTGTGCCTTGATGGGTAGCAATCGGTATTCCGGCCTGACACAAGGCATCAATATCCCTACCGATAGTGCGGCGGGTTACTTCAAATTTTTCCGCCAGATACGGTGCTGTCACTCGGTCGTTTTGCAGCAATACTGTAAGTATGCCCATTAATCGGTCAAGTTTCATTATTTAGAGCCCTCCGAGTCATCTTTTTTGAGGATAGTGTACTATAAGCAAACAAAAATTCCAATAGTTTTTAGTTTCGGGCACAAAAACTTAGTGAAATTGTTGTGTCTATAGTATAAACTACTGTTTATAAACGCAGAAGCAAAGGATAATACAGCAAACAAAAATTCTACATTTGGAGGTAAGCGCATGAAAGCGACTCTTATATCAGGAAGTCCACGAAAAAACGGAAACACCATTACAATATTGGGCGAGATTGAGCGTGGGCTTAAAGAACAAGGCTTTGAAACAAAACATTTCATCTTACATGAATCAGCAATCAATTATTGTAGCGGGTGCAAGTCTTGTTATAAAGATGGAACATGCGTACATAATGATGATGTTCCTATTATCGTGCAAGTAATTTTTGACTCGCAACTTGTTATTGTAGCATCTCCATCTTATTGGGGTGATGTAACTGCCCAATTGAAAACTTTCATTGATAGATGTACGCCATACTGCGATACCAACACAGAAAGAAAGTTAATATCAAAAG
>Ga0209755_10001614_pt1 | contig 34173 bp, 29 predicted proteins | sample TergutCo191P1_FD_187301 | JGI IMG/M metagenome (GOLD analysis project Ga0209755, IMG submission 187301) | Cornitermes sp. P1 segment gut microbial communities from Petit-Saut dam, French Guiana - Co191P1 (SPAdes) (version 2) | ecosystem: Host-associated > Arthropoda: Insects > Digestive system... | reverse complement strand
CCCGCGCCATCATATCAGCAAAGAGCATACCACGGGACGCAGGTACATACTTACGTCCCGATTTTACGAGCAGGCCGGAGCCGGCGTATTTTTGCAGGGATTTCTCGGATAAGCGGATTCCCGTCCTATGAAAAAAATCATCCTCATCAATCCCGTCGGCGTTTCTTAATCCCAGAAAGAGGATTTCTTCGGCTAATTCGGTTGGGGTGATGGTTTCCTCGAAGATTATTGCGTTACGGGAGGATGATATTGAGGATATGTATTGACCGGCATCCGCAACATTACTCCACCGTTTGGGGTGGATGTAGGAGTGGGCGGATGCGCCGAGGCCGATGTAGGGTTTGTGGGACCAGTAGGCTTTATTATGTACCGATTCGAACCCCGGTATCGCGTAATTGGAAATTTCGTATTGATACATCCCTCTGTCCGTGCATCGTTTATTGATTAATTCATACATATCGCTTGATAAATCTTCCGTTGGGAGCGGGAGGATTTTATGGTGATAGCCGAAGGGGGTATCGTCGGCAATGGTTAATTCATAGGCGGATATGTGCTTGACGGCTGGGAATGACAGGATGGATGTCAGCGTGCTGTCTAATGTGTTGATTGTCTGTCCCGGCAGACCGTACATAATATCAACGCCTGTTGATTTGAACATATCAACGAGGCGATTATCCATCAATATCTCTAACGCCCGCTCCGCACTATGCACCCGCCCGCATATAGATAATTCACGAGGATTTAGCGACTGCACCCCAAACGTCAACCGCGTTACCCCGCAATCCGCATACACCCGCGCCTTATCGATACTGAATGATTCCGGGTTACATTCGACCGACCATTCGCTGATGTTTGATTTATCAATCCTTGAAAACAAGACATCATCAAGCCGCCCCCACATATCAACCCCAAGCAAAGACGGCGTCCCCCCGCCGACGTATACGGTATTGATAACCGCACCATCCGCCATCCCGCCATCAACAAATCCCGCCCACTCCCGCCCAAGCGCGTCTATGTATTGATTGACAAACGATAATTCACCCGCCGGCACCGAATAAAAATCGCAATACCGGCATTTCCGTGCACAAAACGGTATATGTATATAAAGGGATATCTCCATCATATCATCAACTCCAAACCCCACACTCCAAACCCCAAACTCATAACCCCATCATCCGCCAAACTTCCTGATAACCGCCACAACCTCTCTCATCTTGGTATGGTTCTTAACCCCCGGCCCCGCTTCGACCCCGCTGTTGAGGTCTACCGCGTAGGGGCACACGGTTTCTATCGCTTCGCGGATATTGGACGGCCCGAGCCCGCCTGAGAGTATGAGCGAGTCGCATTTGCGGCACGCGTCTATTGCCACCTGCCAGTTGAACGTGCGCCCGCTGCCGCCTTTGCGTTCTGGGTCCCATGTGTCGAGGAGGATGCCGGCGGTTTTGTATGTCGCGATGGCTGCGAGGTCGAAGTCGTCGCTTACCGAGAGGGCTTTGATTACTGGCAGCGGCATGGAGGCGCAGTAGCGCGGGGTTTCGCTGCCGTGCAGCTGGATGGTGTCTATGCCGGAGACCTGCGCGGCCTCGATTACGCGGCGCGGGTCTTCGTCTACGAATACGCCCACGCGCGATACGAACGGCGGGAGGCGTCTTATGATCTCCGCCGCGTCGATGGGGGAGATGTACCGCGGGCTCTGCGGCGCGAAGATGAAACCCAGCGCGTCTACCCCAAGGCCGGCTGCGGCCCGCGCGTCTTCCAAACGTGTAATCCCGCAAATCTTAATCCTCATATTCTATCCTTTGGCCGTGTTGATAAATCCTGTGCGGGGGCGGCGTACAGTGCCGCCCGCTATCTGTCCGTCAATCTCAATTCACGTACAAGTTTGGCGATATCCCCCGACCTCATCAGCGATTCCCCCACAAGAAGCGCCCGCACGCCGGATTTCGATAATTTTAACGCCTGCTCCCCGCCCTCTATACCGCTTTCGGATACGGTGATGACGTTATTTGGGATATGCCGTATCAATTCAATCGTTACAGATACATCGGTGACGAACGTTTCCAGGTTGCGGTTGTTGATGCCGATGACGGCGGGTTCCAATTTCATTACCCTGTCTAACTCGCGCGTGTTGTGGATTTCGATCAGCACGTCGATATCGAGCTCGGAGGCGGCCTGGTACAGGTCTTTCATCTGCCCGTCGTCAAGCGCGGCGGCGATCAGCAGCATCGCGTCGGCGTTTATCAGGGCGGTGTGCTGGACTTGCAGGGTGTCGATTATGAAATCCTTGCGCAGGATTGGCAGCGATACGTTGCCGCGGACGGATTTCAGGTAATCGGTGTGCCCCTGAAAGAATTTCTCGTCCGTCAATACGGATATGGCGGACGCGCCGCTCTCCTCGTATGCGGTTGATATCTTTATCGGGTCAAAATCCGCCTTGATGATACCTTTGGACGGAGATGCTTTTTTGACCTCGGCGATGACCGCGAGTTCGGGGCGCTTGTCGAGCGCGCTTACGAACGGGCGTTTGGCACCGGTACGTTTGGCGTTGGCGAGCTCGCTTTTCATGTCCTTGAGGATGCGGACCTCGGCGCGTTTTTGTTCGATTATTGTCTGTAAAATTTTATTCATTGATTTTTATCCCCGGCTATTCCCAAAAAGTTTATCAAGTGCCTGTGCCCGTGGTCCGTCAATATGGATTCGGGATGGTATTGCACGCCGTAGATCGGGTACTCTTTGTGGCGCACGCCCATGATAAGCCCGTCGTCCGTTACCGCTGTAACCTCTAAACATTCCGGGCAGGTCTCCGCCTCTATGATGAGGCTGTGGTACCTTGCGGCTTTGAAGCGGTTGGGTATATCCTTATATATGCCGTCCCCGCCGTGCAATATTTCAGATGATTTCCCGTGCATAAGGTACGGCGCGCGGATCACGCTGCCGCCGAAGGCGTGGCCTATCGACTGATGTCCAAGGCATACGCCGAGTATCGGTACCGTTGGCCCTAATTTCGTGATGACGTCAACTGAGATACCGGCTTCTTTGGGCGTACACGGTCCGGGTGAGACGATTATCGCGGCGGGGCGTTTTTCGCGGATGCCGTCAACGGTAATTTTGTCATTGCGGAATACCTCAATATCCCCCTTGTAAATCTCCCCGAAGTACTGCACAAGGTTGAACGTGAACGAGTCGTAGTTATCGATGATAAGCAGCATATCAGTCCCCGATAACCTTTCCGGCCTCGCGGATCGCGGAGAACAGCGCGGATGCCTTTTCCATTGTCTCCTGATATTCTCTCTCCGGCACGGAGTCTGTCACGATCCCCGCCCCGGCCTGTATAGACGCCGCGCCGTCTCTGTAGATTATCGTCCTGATGACGATGCACGTGTCCATATTCCCGGAGAAGTCGATATACCCGAGCGCCCCACCGTAGAGCCCGCGCCTTGCCGGTTCCAGCTCGTCTATGATCTCCATCGCCCTGATCTTAGGCGCGCCCGAGAGCGTCCCGGCGGGGAAGCAGGAGAAGAGGGCGTCTAAAGCGTCGAGGCCTTGTTTTAGCTTGCCGGATAAATCTGTCACCATGTGGATTACGTGCGAGTATTTTTCGATGTGCATAAGGTTATTGACCTTTACGCTTCCGTACTCGCTTACCCTGCCTATGTCGTTTCTCCCCAGGTCAACCAGCATTATGTGTTCGGCGGTCTCTTTGGGGTCGTTTATCAGGTCGTTAATAAGCCGGTCATCTTCATGCGGCGATTCCCCCCGCCTGCGCGTCCCGGCTATCGGGCGGTTTTCGATAACGCCGTTTTCTACGCGGACAAGCATTTCCGGGGACGCGCCTATGACGTGGGTTTTATCCAAAGATAAGTAGAACATGTACGGCGACGGGTTGACGGTGCGCAGGATCCTGTACAGGTTGAACGGGTCGGCGTCAACATCGATCTTGAACCGCTGGGAGAGGACGACCTGAAATATGTCGCCGGCTTTGATGTATTCCTTGCATTTGTCAACCGCCGCCTCGAACTGCTTTTTCTCGAAGTTTGAAGTGATCTCGCCGGATGTGCCGACGGATACGCGCGGTGAGACTATCTGCGCCTCCATTTCCCGCATCATATCGTCAATCCGCGAGACTGCGTCCCGGTATTGACGCTCAATATCCTTGCCGTCATCCAAAAATATATTGGATATAAAGAGGATTCGGTGTTTCTTGTTGTCAAACGCGATCAGGTCCCGGTAAAACCCGAAAAAAATATCGTCTACCCCCGTATCTTTCGGATTTTTATCGGGTATATCTTCCGCGATCCTTACCGAATCGTACGAAAAGTACCCCACCGCCCCGCCGTGGAACCGCGGCATATCCGTAAATTCCGCCTGTTTCCTGTCGGCCAAAAGTTTCCGCAGCGCGCCGGCGGGGTCCGTGCCGCCCTTCTCCTCCCGCTCCCCCCGCACTTCCCACGCTTGGCCGTTGGCCGAGAATGTCATGTACGGGTTCGCGCCTATGAACGAGTACCGCCCGGTGGCCCCGTCGCCGTCGGCGCTTTCGAGGAGGAAACTGTACCGTTTGCCGCGGCAGAGTTTCATCCACGCCGATACCGGCGTTTCCGTGTCGGCCAGGATGCTCTTGCATACGGGGATGACGTTAGCGTCCCCGCGGGCGGCTTTTATCTCTTCTAACGATGGGTAGATCACGTGTTTCTCCCGCTGTTGGTATAAATCGTCCAAAGTTGAATATACAACAATGGCGGCGGTTAACGCAAGTGCGGCGCAAAATCTGTGTTGATGATTACTGCCCTCCGGTGACCGCCGTTGCCGCGAAATGGGTGTTTCCGGCGGATTCGACCGATATTATGTACATACCGGGGCGGATTGCCGGCTGCAGCAGCTTCGCCGGGTCGTAGCGCCCCGGCGTCCGCATGTCGAACCGGCCAGCCACGCGCCCCTGTATGGTGTAGAGCGTTGCCGTCCCCGGTATATCCGAGCGGTAGTATATGGTTCCGTTGCGGTTTACGCTGAAATTGACGGTTGATTTTTTGTGATTGGTTCCCGGCTGTTTTTTGTCAATACCGGTGCTGCCGCCCTCTTTGATCCCGTAGTCCTCCGCCATCTGCGGGTATGCCGCGATCCTCGAGTTGGTTTCTCGCCTTCCGTTCCGCCAGTCGAAGAGCGGCTTGGAGTCGTCGCCGTCGAACTCCTGAGGCTCCCATACGAACGTGCCGAACCGCCTGCTTTCGGGCAGCGCCCAGACTATATCGTTGACTTCCCGGTGGTAGTCGGCATACTCTACCACGGCGATTTTGTAGCTGTGGGCGGTGCTGTTCGCGATCCGGTTCAATACTCTGGTCAGGGAGTCCCGCCCGCCGTGCCACCTCGGGTAGTATGATAATCCGATTACGTCCACCTTGTTCGCCGCCCCGGATTCTACGTTGTTCAGGTTGGTCCTCAGGTTGTTGACCCACCCGTCCGGCCCACGTTCGTTGATGGTGTGCATCATGATCAGGATATTGGTGTCTACCTCTTTGACACCCTTGATGCCGGCGTTTACCAGCGTCGCGAAATTTCGCCACCCGTTGGTTCCACTGTTGCGGCCGTCTTCCCACATCATGCCGGAGACCACTTCATTGCCGACCTGCACCATGTCGGGCAGTGCGCCGGCGTCTTTAAATTTTTGGACGCTCTCTTTTGTGTACTCGTACACTTTTTCCGTAAGCTGCGCGAAGTTGAGGCTCCGCCACGCCATGGGCTTATACTGCTTGCCGGGGTCGGCCCATGTGTCGCTGTAGTGGAAGTCGAGCAGGAACTTGAAACCGGCGCCTTTTACCTTTTTGGCGTATTTTATTGTGGAGTCGAGCCCGCAGTACCCGGCGGCGGAGTAGGGGAACGGGTTCCAGCCGGAAGCGTCGTTAGGAACACCGGGGTCGATGGCGGCGGGGTTTGCGAAGAGGCGCAGGCGGATGTAGTTGAATTTGTGGTCCTTGAGTATGTCGAGCATATCCTGTACCTGCCCGTTGTGGGCGTAGCGGGTACCGGTGTTTTCCCGCTGATGCACCCACGAGATGTCGGCTCCCAGCGCGTACGGCTCGCTCTGCGCCGGAGATGTTGACGGGAAAATCATCGTACAGAATGCAAATGTGATGAATAACGGGGTGTTAATGCGTATGGACATGGCATCCCTCCAAAGAAATGGTTACATCTCCCAAATTTCTGTGACATCCCCGGAGATTGCCGGGTCTAATAGTATAATGATGATAATATAATAAGATAATTTGCATTTTGCGGGAATTTTGTTTATATTCTATAGAATATAGGTGGCAGGGTAATTAACCCGGAGGCTCAATTATTATGAACAATACCACGAAATCATCGGTAAAAAGGCTGTTGGTCCTGCTTACGGCGTCTCTCTGCCTTACCTTGTTCGCCGGGTGCTACACTCAACTTATGAGGTATCAGGGCGAGACAGTGCAGGGGCGCGAGGGCGGCGCCTGCGACGAGGGCTGCCCGGAAGAGATAGCGGCCAGCAGCGCCAGGCACCAGATCTGCGTTTGGGAGCGCGATATCTTTGGCTACCCCGAGATGCGCTGCTACAACACGCGCTACCACAGCAGCTGGATGTATTTCCACAGCACGCCGTGGTGGTACCGCAGCAGTTTCGGCTGGTACGACACGCGCGGCTGCCCGCCGCACTACTATTTTGACAGCTACAGCCGTACTTGCCGGCGCTACGGCCACTCTTACCCGCCCCCAAACACGGGTCACGGCGGGGGAGGGGGTGGCAGGCCGCCGGTATCTGTCGAGGATCGCCCGCGCCCGGCGCATCGTTCCGGCCTGGCGGATCCCGCGCCCCGGCCCGAGCCGCCTATGTTCCACGGCAGCTCGCTGAAGAACCTGTCGCCGGTTGGCGCACCGTCACCGTCATCTTCCACCTCCTCTTCTACGACGACATCAACGCCGGTGCAGAAGCAGCCGGAGAGCGGCGGCCTCTCCAAACCGCAGGAGGAGCAGAAGCCGCCTCAGCCGCAAGCCCCGGCGGAACGTCAAAACGGCGATGACAGGCCAAGACCCAGAGGACGGGGGATGTAAATGATAAGGAAAATAGCAGTTTGCGCCCTTTTGTCGCTGTCTGTCCTCATTGCGCCGGCAGCCGCACAGGTCGGTTTCGGCATGGATATGGGCGTAGGCGCCCGCGCGCTCTCGTTCGCCGGCAACCACACTGCCGCGGCCAACGATCTTTCCGCAGCCTACTGGAACCCTGCGGCGCTCGCCTACCTGCCGGTGCGCGAATTCCAATTTTCGTTCGACGCCATGCGCACCTACGGGACCTGCGGTATAACCGGCAGCCGGGTGGTTATTCCCCCAGGCGCGGTAAACGACGACTTCCGCAACAGGTACCGCCTCGGCAATGCCGGCGCGATGACCGCTATCCCCACGGTCCAGGGCGGGCTTACCATCGCAGCGGCCTTCGAAAGCCCCAAATCGTTCGACGATTTCTCCGTATACGAATACAATATGGACGGCGTACACTACGAGGAGAACGTAGCGAAGTACGGCGACCTCAACAGGTTCAATCTCGCGTTCGGCGTGCAGATCGCGCCCCAAATCTCGGCGGGCCTCGCACTCTCGGTCGTTACTGGCGGCTCGGAGGCGGTCTACGATCAGAAAAAAGACCGCGCGCCCTACAACGACATGCAATTCAACCACAGCTACCTCGGCTACTCCACTACCTTGGGCCTGCTCTACCTCCCCACCGGCTACCTCAAGCTGGGTATGCGCTTCCACACGCTAATGAACCTTGACGTCAAGGAGACGGGGTCTTATAAGTATTACGAAGGCGTGCCGGGGGTTGCCGGCATCGGCCGCCCGACCGTCCTGTCCGAGCTCAAGGGCAAGGCCTACGTTGCGCCAAACGGTGCGATAGGCGCCGCCCTCACGCTCCCGTGGCTGACGGCCGCGCTTGACCTCCGCGCCACCCTGCCCTACACCTTCGTCCTGCCCAACGAAAATATAGCCCCCGATTTGCAGGCGCGCTACTTCAAGATGGGCGGCGGCTTTGGGTTCGAGGCCCCGGTGCCTGCCACGTCCCTCGTGCTGCGCGCCGGCTACTCGTTCGACGAGTGCGACCTCTTCCAGATAGTCCACAAGTTCGGCGAAAACGACGAAATAGGCTGGGAAGAGATCGACTGGGAAGAGGGGAGGGGCTTCGAGGTTCTCAGAAACAAGCACACGCTCACCTTGGGAGCTGGCCTTTTCACGTCTGGCCTGGGCCTCGAACTTACGTACGCATGGCAGACATGGGGTATAGCGCACACCGACGGCGTGCGCAGATTAGAGCAGATTTACAATAACCATCGGCTGATGGCGGCAATAATCTTCAGGTATTGATGGGCGGGGGCTTTTCAGATGAAGACAGTATACGTTTACGCGGACGGCGCCTGCTCCGGCAACCCGGGGCCCGGCGGGTACGGCGTTATCCTGCGGTACGGCAAAACCGAAAAGGAGCTATCGGGCGGTTTCTTGGATACGACCAACAACCGCATGGAACTGATGGGCGTCATCACCGCCCTTGAGGCCCTCAAGGAACCGTGCGAGGTGATAGTCACTACCGACTCGCAGTACGTTGTCAACGGGATAGAGAAGGGGTGGGCCGTCAAGTGGAAGGCTAACGGGTGGATGCGCAACAGCAAGGAGAGGGCGCAAAACCCCGACCTCTGGGGCCGCCTTCTGGCTGCGGCAGGGCGGCACCGGGTCCGTTTCGAGTGGATCCGCGGCCACGCCGGCCACGCCGAGAACGAGCGCTGCGACGCGCTGGCGGTAAAGGCGGCGCACAAGCCTGATTTGTCGCCGGACGTCAGAAAATAGCAGGGGCGCGATTTACCGCACGGGTGGTCTATCCATAGATATTCGCCGGCCTTGATTTCCCGCGCGCCATTAAATTATTTTTACGGACTGAGCATCACCAAACCATAAACCCTAAAAACAAGGATCTGTTATCTATGGCAAAGACGATTTCACCGCTCCAGAAAGCCCGCGCGGCCTACAAGCCCAAACTCCCCAAGGCCCTCGCCGCGCACGGCAGCGCGATGAAGCCGGCCAAGGGCGGCGCCACGGAGTCCGTGGCGGACCAAAAAGAGATCAAGGCCCTCTTCCCCAACACCTACGGCCTGCCGGTCGTGACATTCGAAGACCCGGCCGGCGGTAAGCCGGCGGCGATTAAGGCCGGCGTCATCCTCTCCGGCGGGCAGGCGCCGGGCGGGCACAACGTCATCGCCGGGCTCTACGACGGGCTCAAAAATATCAACTCCGGCAGCGAGCTGTTCGGGTTCCTCGGAGGCCCAAGCGGGCTGTTAGATAACAAGTATGTCAGGTTCGACGACAAATTTATTGATGAGTACCGGAATACGGGCGGGTTCGACATCATCGGGTCGGGCAGGACGAAACTGGAGACGGAGGAGCAGTTCGACACGGTCATTAAGAACTGCAAAGCGCTGGAGATCACGGCGCTCGTCATCATCGGCGGCGATGACTCCAACACCAACGCCTGCATGCTCGCCGAGTATTGCGCCAGAAAGAATTCCGGCATACTCGTAGTAGGCTGCCCCAAGACGATTGACGGCGATTTGAAGAACGAGTGGATTGAGGCGTCGTTTGGGTTCGACACGGCGACCAAGGTTTACGGGGAGCTTATCGGCAACATCCTGCGCGACGCCAATTCGGCGAAGAAGTACTGGCATTTCGTCAAGCTGATGGGGCGCAGCGCGTCGCACATCGGGCTTGAGTGCGCGTTTAAGACGCACCCTAACATTACTCTCATTTCCGAAGAGATCGCCGCCAAGAAGACTACGCTGCTCGAGATCGTAAACAACATTGCCGCCATAGTCAAGAAGCGCGCCGAGGCCGGCAAGGATTTCGGCGTGGTGCTGGTGCCGGAGGGGCTTATTGAGTTCGTCCCGGAGATGAAGGCGCTCATCAGCCATCTGAACGATATGCTGGCCCACACTCCGGAGATCGACACGCTTGACGGCGACGATCAGAAAATCGGGTTTATCGTAGGCCGGCTCTCCTCCGCCTCCGCGGAGACGTCATCGGCGTTTTCCTGCCTGCCCAAGTCTATCCAGAGGCAGCTTTTGGACGACCGCGACCCGCACGGCAACGTGCAGGTATCCCGCATAGATACCGAAAAGCTGCTTATAGAGATGGTTGACACGGTGCTTAAGGCGTGGAAGGCGAAGGGCGAGTTCAAGGGCAAGTTTACAACGGTGAACCACTTCTTCGGCTACGAGGGCCGCTGCGCCGCGCCGTCTAACTTCGACGCCGACTACTGCTACAGCCTCGGCTACACGGCTTCGAGCTTGATCGCCGCCGGGCTGACGGGGTACCTGTCGTCGATCCGAAACCTGACCAAGCCCGCCGACCAGTGGGTCGCCGGCGGCATCCCGCTTACCATGATGATGAACCTCGAGCGCCGCCACGGCATGGACAAGCCGGTCATAAGGAAAGCGCTGGTCGAGCTCGAAGGCAAGCCGTTCAAGGAGTTCGCGTCGAAGCGCGACACGTGGGCGATGGACGACGACTACCAGTACCCCGGCCCCATCCAGTACTTCGGCCCGTCCGCAGTCTGCGACTTGACCACGGCCACGATCCAGATTGAGCGGTCGTAGCGGTCAGGTATTGAAGTTCGCATTGCGAGGGGCGCGATTTATCGCGTCCCTGTATTTTTATTATGCCGGTATTGACAGACGCCCGTACATTGATGTATTATTATATATATGATGAAAAAATATATATCTATCCGTACCCTTATTAAAGCCGCCGTAGCCGCTGTGTTGTGTGCTGCCGCCGTATTCGCGCAGCAGGGCCAGGATTGGTTTGCCGGTGAGCCGGTTGCTCCGCAGCGGCCCGCTTCCGCCGTCCAGGCCGCCCCTGCCGCTCAGGCGGTTCCCGCAGCCCCGGCGCCGCAGCCCGCCGCTGAACCTGTTGCTGCGTATGAGGCTGAGGGTGCCGTGCCCGTTGTCGGCGGGCCGTCGCTTATCCTTGCCGGGTCTAATATGCGCTTAGGCACCGAAATCTCCGCCAGGGCTCTGGCCACCGCGCCGTATCTGCACTTCGACCGCAACGCGCTGCCCGGCGAGGGCAAGGTGATGCCGCCGAAGGGCCGCACTGTTTTTCAGCAGTTCGACAGGATAACTGTGAAGCCGTTGGGCAGGAAGTTGAGTTTTGGGGTGGGCGACACGGTATACGTGGTGAACAAGATGCGCTGGGTCTCGTTTAAGGGCCGGCCGGCGCTTATTACCGTACGGGTGGGCAGCGGCGTGGTGCTTGGTTACGCCGGGAAGTCGGCGGTGGTGAGCCTGAACGAGATTTGGGGTGAGATCAACGGCGGGGAGAGTATCGCCAAGGCGGCCTCGTTCAAGCCGTTACAGAGTGAGAGGCTGACAGCCCCCGAGACGGAGGTCAGGGCGTCGGTGGTGCTGCGGGTAGAGGAGACGGTCGTCCCGTATCTCCACCAGTACATTATAATAGACAAGGGTTCCGAGGCCGGGGTCAGGCCGGGCGACTTCTTCAGCATAATGGAGAAGGCCAGGCCCAACAGGCTGAGCGAGGAACTGATGAAGGGGCAGGTGGTGAATGTATCCTCCAACTCGGCTACGCTGGTAATCCAAAAGCTCCGCCATAGCCGGGTCTCCGCCGGTGACGAAGCGGTTTTGAGCTTCAGATCGGAGCCTAAGTAGTATGCCGAACATCTTTTACTTGATGAGCAAGAGGTTTTTGGTAAGCAAAAGCCGCGGCACGGTACGCGGCTCAATAATCTTCATCCTGACCCATCTCCTGCTCATTATAGGGTTAATATTTACCACCGAGATAATCCTGCTCCTTTTGGGCACTGCCGATATCCACGTCCCCCTGGCCGGGAAAATCCTAAGCATAATTACCTCTCTCTCATGGTTTTGACGTACCGGTTTTGGCATGCGCTGATTTTGAATTGGATTTTGATTTTTATTTTTTTGCATCTTGACACCTCCATATATTATATTAGTACCAGTATTGTGCAGTACCCCTGAAAATCGCGGAAGTGGTGGAATTGGTAGACGCGCTAGGTTCAGGTCCTAGTGGGTGCAAGCCTGTGGGAGTTCGAGTCTCCCCTTCCGCATTTTTTTAATCCCTATCTACGTCCCGGCAGCCAGCGATGCAAGAAAATAACGACAACCTTACGACCCCAGGCTCCCGCTCAGGCGTTATTCAGGTGCTTGACCCGTCCGTGGTGGAGAAGATCGCCGCCGGCGAGGTGGTCGAGCGCCCCGCGTCTGTCCTCAAGGAACTGATCGAGAACTCTATAGACGCCGGCGCCACGCGCGTCGATGTGGCGGTTGAGGAGGCCGGCTTTTCTATGATGCGTGTGTCCGACAACGGCTGCGGGATGTCGCGCGCCGACCTCGGGCGCAGCGTGCTGGCCCACGCGACGAGCAAGATACGGTCGGCGGATGATTTGTTTTCCATAGCGACGATGGGGTTCCGCGGCGAGGCGCTGGCGAGCATCTCGGCTGTCAGCCGGGCGTGTGTCGTCACGTCCGACGACGATTCGGGCGGGCTTGGCTGGGAGCTTGCCGTTGAGGGCGGCGTGAGCGGCGATATCGAGCCCGCGCCCCGGACCCGCGGGACTACGGTCACTGTGCGCGACCTCTTCTTCAACGTCCCCGCACGCAAAAAATTCATGAAGACGGCGCGGGGCGAGCAGTCCGCCATCACTAAGATACTTGAGCAGCTCGCGATACCGTTTCCGGGGATACACTTTACGGCTACGGTCGATGGCAAGAGGGTGATGGACCTGCCGCGGGTGGGGAGCCTGCGTGAGCGTATCTGCTCGGTCGCCGGCAACGATTTTGCGCGCGGGCTGGTCGAGTGCGAGGGCGAGGGTGAGGGTGAGGGGGGGGGCGGGATGTCGGCGCTGGTGTACGTGTCGTCGCCGGAGAAACTGCAGAGCAAGCCCCGTTTCCAGAGTTTGTACGTAAATTTGCGGCGGATAGACAACGATTCGGTGAATTTCGCGGTGCGGGAGGCGTTCGCGCAGTATCTGGGGCACGGCAACCGGCCCGCGTTTTTCTGCTTTTTGGATGTTGACCCGAACAAGGTAGACGTGAATGTGCACCCCACGAAGCAGCAGATGAAGTTTGACGACGAGCGCGGGGTGTTCGGGTTCATTTACCATGTGGTCAAGGAGGGGCTGCGAAATTCCGGGCTCGGGCGGAAGGACTTGCCGGCGCAGGGGCAGGGGTACTGCCCGGCGTCTAATCCCATACAGGAGTTTTACGATAGGATAGGTACCGGCGGTATTGACGGCGCAGCCGGCACCGGCGTCAGCACGGTTGACGACATCAATGCTATTTTCGGCCATGACACCGGCGGCCCTCAGATGTCGCTGGACTTTTCGGCGGTTGGCGGGGGAAGGGCGTCTGCGCCGTCTGTGGATGCCGGGGCTAATGATGACGGCAATGCTGCCGTAATAATAGGAGATATAGGCGCGGCGGACAGCGGGCGTTCATGGGAGATGATCCAATGCTACCAAATTCATGGAATTTTTGTGCTTGCGCCCATAAAAAACGGTATATTATTGATAGACCAGCACGCCGCGCACGAGCGTGTGCTGTACGAGCAGGCGCTTTTGGACTTGGAGAGCGGGCGGCCCGTTTCGCAGCAGTTGCTCCTCCCTATAATTATAGAGATGAGCCCGGCGGAGAAGGCAGTGGTTGACGAGGTGAGGGACAGTTTTACGAATTTGGGCTTTGAGATTGCCGATTGGAGCGGCAATTCGGTGTCGGTGTCGGCGATGCCGGCGTTTTTGCGGTACGGGGAGGCGGAGGCCGCGGTACGCGAGATGGTGCGCTACCTGCTCGACGGCCGCAGCCCCGGCGCGATGCGTGAGCCGGTGAAGCGGTTTGCGGCGGCGTTCGCCTGCGGGGCGGCTATAAAGTCGGGGCAGAAACTGAGCCAGGAGGAGATGAACGCGCTCATTAATGCGCTCTTTGCGGCGGACAACCCATACGCCTGCCCCCACGGGCGGCCTACGCTCGTGCGGATCTCGGTCGATGAGCTGACGAGGCGCTTTTTGCGGTGATGCCGGGCAATGGAAATATATTTTGCTATTTTGGCGGAAAGAAACTATATTATATATTGTTGTAGTGGTATCAGACCGTATGATATGAGGGTACTATGGACGAGAATTTAAAAGAGAGCGTTTGCACGTTCAAACTGCCGGAGCGTTTCACCGCCGACACTCCGCGCAATATTATTTCAGAGCTCCAGGATCTGCCGGAGTGCGACAGTTCCTGCGTGGTACTCGACATGAGCGCTACCACGTCTATGGACAGCGCCGGTATAGGCGTGCTCGTCTTCCTCTACAAGGAGCTGACGGCAAAGTCTAAGGCCCTGGTCTTGCGCAGGCCGCACAGGAACATCTACGGCCTGCTAATGGAGACAGGCATAGACAGGCTCTTCGACGTAGAGCTCTCTTCCGGGCTTAAGAAGGCAGATGCCGGCCTGAGCGATCTAAACGTGCAGCTGCAGATGGACGCCGAAATGCAGGGAGACATCTGCGTAATTGCGCTGAAGGGCGTGATGAACTACCCGTCCGGCTCCATGACCTTCAAGAAAAACATGTTTTTGACGCTTGCTGCTGGCAACAAAGTGTTGCTCGATTTCAAAGAGCTCGCTTTCTTCGACAGCCTGAGCGTGGGGTCGGTGCTGCGGCTCAGCAGGCTGATGATCGACAGCGGCGGGTCTATGAGGATCTGCTGCGCGAACCACGTAGTCAGGAACGTATTCGAGAGCCTGGGGGTCGATGCAATAATACCGTTCTACGATACTAAGGAAGCCGCGCTTGACAATTGGAAATGACGGGGCGCGCGCTGTTGCCGTGGATGACGGCGGCTGCGGGCTATCTGCGGACGGACCCGCGCGCCTGCCTGCCGTCGCGTTCAGATCCATAGGGTGCCGGACCAACCAGGAGGAGATGTTTGCGCTAAGGGCCGAACTGTCGTCGCGGGGATTTATAGTGACGGATGAGCTTGATAGGGCGGATATTATCGCCGTCAATACCTGTTCGGTAACATCGCTTACGGAATCTAAAACAGGCAGATTCATAAAGTCGCTTGTGCGCGTCAATCCCGGTGCGCGGATATTGGTGACGGGGTGTTTCGCGCAGCAGCACGGGGAGGCGGTGCTCAAATATCCCGGTGTGGCGTGGGTTGTTGGCAATGGGGACAAGCACCGTATCCCGGAGATAATATCAACACGAAAACAGGGGAGCTACCTTTCGGGGATAGACGGTAACAGCCGGGTGTTTTGGGAGGATAAGGTTCTTGGGCCCGCAGAGTCGGGGCGGACGAGGTTTTCGCTGAAGATTCAGGAGGGGTGCGGTTTTGGGTGCGCTTACTGCATTGTCCCGTCGCTTAGGGGGCCGTCCCGCAGCGCCCCGCGGGCGCTGGTCGTCGAACAGTTCAGGCGGGCGGTTGACAATGGTTACAGGGAGATTGTGCTGACCGGGACGCATATCGGGCAGTACGGCGGGGGTGGCCGGCATACCGGCGTCAGTCAGGATGTCAATGCGGGCGGCCATCCCGGCGCCGGCCTGGAATCGCTATTGGAGGATCTCTTGAAGATTCCCGGAGATTACCGCATCCGCCTGAGCTCTCTGGATCCGCGGGACTTGACCGACGGGATAATGGCGCTGGCCGGATCGCACCCCCGCGTCTGCGACCACCTCCACGTCAGCGTCCAAAGTTTGTGCCCTGAGGTGCTGGAATTGATGGGCAGGCCGCACCGGGGGGTTGATAAATTGGCCGCCCGGCTGCGCGGATTCCGGCAAAAATACCCGGCGGCGGGGCTTGGCGCCGACCTGATAGCTGGGCATCCCGGGGAGACCGGCGCCATGTTCGGGGCCGGGCTGGCCGCCGTTGAGTCGGTGGGTTTTACGTACGCCCACATCTTCCGCTACTCTAAGCGTTTGGGCACGAAAGCGGCGGAAATGGCGGGGCAGGTGGACGAGCCGGTCAAAAAAAAACGGAGCGAGGCCTTGCGAGCGTCTGTAGAAAAAAGCCGGGAAAATTTTTTATCCTTGCTATTTGGTGTGTCCGTAATATATATTATAGCAGAGTCGGAGTATCCCGTTCGCGGGGTGGGGGGGAACTACGTCAGGGTTGAGCTCCCCGGCTTGCGGCTTCCTAAGAACTCGCGGGTGCCGGTCGTCCTTACGGGCGAGGTTCGCGGGGGGTATTGTGTGGGAAAAGAGTGTAAACCAAACGTAGTTTTACATAATGGGGACAAAGAATCACTATGAGCCAGGGAAACGTAGGAGTAGCAGGGGCTAAGGACCGGATTGCCAAGATAGTCGAGGATGTTGACAGTCTGCCCTCCTTGCCGTCCATTGTCGTGAAGTTGATTGAGGTTGTGAACACCACCGACAGTTCGGCCGAAGACGCCGCCGAGTTGATCGAGAAGGATCCGGCGCTCACGAGTAAGATGATCCGCCTGGCAAACAGCGCGTTCTACGGGATTCCGCGGAGCATCTCATCGGTCACGAGCGCGGTGGTCGTTCTGGGCTTCAACACCATCCGGTCGCTGGTGCTAAGCGCCTCGGTGGCCAAGATGTTCAATGGCAAGCACGCGCTTGACATGGACAGTTTCTGGAAACACTCGGTCATTACGGCGATGTCGGCCAAGATCATAGTGCGCCACCTGATGAGCGTGCGGATGATGGATCCCGAAAGCGCCTTCTGCGCCGGCGTCCTGCACGACATCGGCAAGCTGATCTTCAGCCAGTACATGCCGGAAGACTACTCGGCGGTCTGCAAGTACGCAAAAGAGAAGAATATCCCGATAGTAGAGGTCGAAGACAAGGTGTTCGGCGTCAACCACGCCAAGATGGGCAAGATACTGGCCGACAGATGGTCGCTGCCGCTCGACCTTGAGTACGCGATCGTCCACCACCACGATCCCGAAAACGCCGACAAGGCCGCGCACCTGGCGAATATAATCCACCTGGCCGATATAATAACCCACAAACTGGGCTGCAACCTCTGGGATGGGGAGGTGCACATGCAGGAGAGCGTAAAGTGCCGCTCCGAACTGAAGATAGGCGATGCCGACTTCGCAAAAATCATGACGAATATCGAGAACTCGCTGGACAAGTCGCAGGAGTTTTTGGCGATGTTGCAATAGTGTTGGCGGCAATATTATGCTGATGGCATGGATCGGTCCCCCCGTGGGGGTGCAAAGGATATAATGGGATTTTTTGACCGTTTGAGGGACGGGCTCAGCAAGACCCGCTCCCAGATTACCGCAATCGTAAAGACCGGCGCGGCGCTCGATGAAGAGTTTTTCGAGACGCTCTCCGAGGCCCTCATAGCGGCTGACGTGGGCATAGACCTCGTTGACCGTATATTCGACGATTTCCGCGAAGAGATAAAGCGCAGGGGCATCCGCGCGCGGGCCGAGGCGTACGCGCTCATAAAGGAGATGCTCGCCGGGGACCTTACCGTCACCAAGGCGATGGAGGACTTCCCGCCCAAGCCGTGGGTAGTGCTCGTAGTGGGCGTAAACGGCGTGGGTAAGACGACGACCATCGGCAAGCTCGCGCAGGAGCTGCGTCAGGCCGGCAAAAAGGTAATGCTCGGCGCCGCCGACACCTTCAGGGCCGGCGCGATAGAGCAGCTGAAGATCTGGGCCGGCAGGACCGGCTCCGATTTCGTCGCCCAGCACGAGGGCGCCGACGCCGCGAGCGTGGCTTTCGACGCAATGGAGGCCGCCAGGAGCAGGGGGGCCGACGTGCTGATACTCGATACCGCCGGGCGGCTGCACGTAAAGGTCAACCTGATGAACGAGTTAGAGAAGATCCAGCGCGTCATAAGGCGCAATACCCCGCACGCACCGAACGAGATATTGCTGGTGGTAGACGCTACGACCGGGCAGAACGCGATGAAGCAGGCGGTCGTCTTCAACGAAGTCGTAAAACTGACCGGCCTTGTAATCACCAAGTTAGACGGCACTGCGAAGGGCGGGATCGCCATCGCGCTCACGAGGCGGTTTAACATCCCGATAAGGAAGATCGGCGTGGGCGAGGGAATAGACGATTTGCAGGATTTTGACCCCAAGGCATACGTCGAGGCGATGCTGGGCAGCATGGAATAACAGAAAAATATCAATTATACCGAAAGGAAAGCATTCAAAATGTCTCTCAAAAATTTTGTACCGTCAATTATGATAACAGTAGCGGCGGCTCTCCCCGTTTTGGCCCAGGAGGGTACTGGCGAAGGGGGGCAGCCGGGTCCGTTCGGCGGCAGTTTCCTGTTCATCATGCTCTCCATGATCCTGATCATCTACTTTATCATGATCCGCCCCGAGCAGAAGCGCCAGAAGGAGCGCACCAAGATGCTCTCCGCGCTCAAGAAGGGCGATAAGATCCTCACTATCGGCGGGATCTACGCCGTAATCCAGAACGTCAAGGACGCTACCTACATTATCAAGAGCGGCGAGGGCGCGGTGCTTGAGATTTCGAAGTCGGCGGTGCAGAATATCATTAACGACCCCTCCGCGGTCAAGGATATCGTTAAGGAGCCGGACGAGCAGGTTAAGGAGAAGGCCTGATTGATGTCATTTGCCGGTGTGGCTGCTGTTGGCAGCCACCGGCCGGTATTGCAGGGGCGGCTTTCAGCCGCCCGCGATCGGAGAAAAGATGCTGGAACTTTGTTACTATGGCGACGCAGTCCTGCGCAAAACCTGCCGTCCCGTCGAGAAGTTCGATGAGGATCTGGCCGCGCTTGTGCGGGATATGACCGAGACGATGCGCGAGGAGGACGGTGCCGGCCTTGCCGCCCCGCAGGTGGGCAAGTCGTTGCGTGTCATAGTCGTAGACGCGACCTTCGGCGAGGCCGAGCCGTATGTGCTTGTAAATCCGGAAATCACAGAGTCGTCCGAAGAGAAAATACAGGAAGACGAGGGGTGCCTCAGCCTGCCGGGGATCACGCTGCAGCTTACGCGCAGCGCCCGCGTAAGCGTAAAAGCGTTCGACGTAAAGGGCGAACCGTACACGATAGAAAATGCTGAGGGGCTTCTGGCCAAGGCGTTACAGCACGAGATGGACCACCTCAACGGGATATTGCTGATAGACCGCATCTCGCCGGTGCAACGCGCGCTGTTAAGCGGAAAACTGAAAAAAATTGCCGGGAAAAAGGAGTGAGCGGGGGAATCGATGGCAGATTCAGAGAGATATTCGGGGGTGTTTGCGGCCAGGCTCGCGCCTTTTTTGTTGATGTTGTTCGTGCTGATCTCTGCCTCCGGCTGCACCGGCTTAGGTTTCGTGCCCAGTCCGCGCGCGGTCCCGTCTCATCCGGCAGCGGATGCGCCGGTTGAAACGGTTAAGGCCGATACCGCAAAAGCGGCTGTTCCGGCAGCCGGTGCGCCTGCCGTTGACAAAAAACCGCACGGCAAGCCCCTTGGCGTCAAATCCGCCGGCCGGCGCGAAGCGGACTTCGCCGGCGTGTTCGACGAGTCTGCGGCGTCCGGCTTATCCGGCCCATCCGCGCGCCGCCTTTCGGTAAACACGCATAAGCGCCCCGTGCGGGTGATGCTGCGGCGCAATGCGAAGGATGCGGTGGTCTATTCGGCTGCGGCGGTGGATGTCCGCACCCCAGGCGCAAGCGCGGCATTGAGCGGCCGCATCCAATTAGAGGCTTCCGGCTCCGGCGCGCTCGCGACGGACGGCAAGGTGCGGAAAGAGCTGCGCCTGCCGTGTACCCTGCTGGTAAGCGCCGGCACCCACCTTATAGAACTCGGCGAAAACAGCTACAGGGGGGCGCTGGTAATCGTCTCTGAAAGTCCAAACGTCCTTTCGTTCATAAACGTCCTCGATGTCGAAGACTACCTGCGCGGCGTGGTGCCGCTTGAGATAGGGAACCTGGCCGAGGCCGACATAGAGGCGGTGAAAGCCCAGGCGGTGGCGGCCCGCACATACTCTTACAGAAAGATGGCTGCGGGTGGGCGAAACCTGTTCGACATGGTGGCGACGGTGGCCGATCAGGTCTACGGCGGAGCGAATGCCGAGGCCGCGGTCTCCGACGCCGCGATACGCCGGACCAAAGATATTATAATGGTTCACGAAAACGACATCGTCCGCGCCTATTACCACTCTACCTGCGGCGGCAAAACGGCCAGCATAGAAGACATCTGGGGAGGAGAAACCATACCCTACCTCCGCTCGCGGAGCGATACCGGCGCCGCCTCCAAACCGTTCTGCGCCGGCGCGGGCCAATCTTTCGCCTGGACCGAAACCTGGACCGAGCCGCAGCTTTCCGGCATAATAAGGCGCTACTCCGCCGAAGGGAGCCTCACCCCCCCGTTCACCAAAGGCAGCATAAAAAGCATAGAGATAGGCGAACGCTTCGGCTGCGGCAGGGTAAAAACAATAGAAGTGCTCTCCTCAACAGGCCAGACCCATACCGCCGGAGGCGACAAACTCCGCTTCGTATTCCGCCGCAACACACCCAACCGCCAGCCCCAAATCCTGCGCTCGTCAAACATAAACAGCATATCAATAAAAAATAACGAAATAACAATAACAGGCTCAGGCAACGGCCACGGGGTAGGGATGTGCCAGACAGGAGCGATAGCGCGGGCCAGAGCCGGCCAGAGTTTTGAACAGATATTACAGGCATATTATACAGGGATAACTATAAAAACAGTATCTCAGGATTAGAAATTTGGCTTTATGCTTACACTAACAATACTGCTTCTGTTCTGCGCCTTCTGCTCCTGGTTTTTTGCCGGGTGCGAGATAGGCTTTATATCCTGGAACCCGCTCAAGGTGGCCCACGCCGCCGGCCGCGGCAACCTCTCCGCCCGCATCGCCATGCGCCTCATGAACCACCGGGGCAAGGTGCTTTCCGTTATTCTCATGGGCAACAACGTGGTAAATGTGGCCGCCGCCATGGTTTTCGCCGCGCTTTTCATAGAGATCGACAAGGCCGTGGCATTAGACCTGACCCGCATCCCGTCGCCGGAGTCGTGGTTCCTCACGCCGTTTCTCATCATCTTCGGCGAGATTTTGCCCAAGTCACTTTACCGTACCTACCCGTTCCGCCTGACTATGAAGTTTATCCCCGCGCTGGCCGCTTTCTTCTACCTGATGAGCCCGGTACTCTGGCTGTTTGGGCTGGCGGCGAAAATCTTCGGCGTCTCCGGCAAGCGCGACGACGCCTCCCGCAACGCGCGGGTGCGCGAAGAGATTATCCTAATAGCGGTGGAGGGCGCGAGGCGCGGGACCATCTACGAGGGCGCCGACCTGCTTATGAAAAACACGCTCGGGATGACCGGGAAGCGGATAGGGGAGATCACCGTGCCGATAGAAGAGTGGAAGAGGAGCCGCGCCGTCTACAGGGAGTCGCAGATGCTCTCGGAATTTGGCGGGGACGGGGGGGCGTGTGCCGACGAGGTGGTGGTCTTTGACGACGGGCAGAAGGCACCCGCCGGTTACGTATCTCTGTTAGACGCTGCCGCTTACGCCGGCGACGAACTCAAAACCTTCGGCTCTCTCGTAAAGCCGCTCCCGCGCCTGAAATGGGGGATGGGGGTACTCTCCTGCCTGCGAAGGATGCCGCCCGATTCGCCGAGGTACTATTCCGTGGCCGGGGACGGCGGTATAGTGGGAATATTAGACAAAATGACGCTGTTCGAGGCAGCGTTCGCGAAGAGCGCTTCATAGGCCTTCCTGCCTCCCCTTGGGACATATAGCGGCCAACAGGCAGAGGTGCGCCGCCCGGCAGGTAGGCAGGAAATGGGAAAATTTTTCTCAAAAGAGCCTTGATTTTTGCCGGGCAATATATTAAATTACAATCTATTGTAACTATTTTCAGTAAAATGTTGATTTTTTGATGGTTTTGTATATATAATTAAAGTAGGTGGAGTTGCAGGATTTAAGAAGTTGTGAAGTTAAACTAAAATGGTGTGAAAACACGGAGAAAGACGACAATATATGGGGAAGCGCAAATTTAACCTGATCCTGGCCGACACTAACGAGGCGAAGAACGCTCGCCCGGTTGGTCTCCCCCTGCCGCTGATAGTGGTATTGCTGGCGGTAGGGCTGGTGGGTCTGGCAGGTTTTGGGCGTATTGTGTACCTGGGGGCGAATTACGCCCTTACACTGTACGATGCGGTTGAGCAGCGGAATGAGAGTAACCGGCTGAAGGGCAAGATAGAGAGTCTAGACAAGTTTGTGAGGCAGGAGACGGAGTCTATTACCAGCCTTGTGGAGTACGAAGACAATGCGCGCCTCAAGTACGGTTTAGACGCTATAAGCGGTGATGTCCGCAAGGCGGGTGTGGGCGGGTTCCCTTCGCGTGAGGATGTCCTTTATTCGTCGATGACCGATCCTTTGATAGTTCGGGCGGAGGCGCTGCGTTTGCAGACATCGGCGCTCAACAATCAGGTGGAGTTGCAGGAGACCACGTTCACGCAGGTAGCGGAGAGCGTGCAGAAGGTGCACGGCAGCTTGTCCAAGCGCCCGTCAATATGGCCGGCGAATGGGCGCATTACTTCTACATTCGGCTACCGTTTCCACCCGATTTTGGGGCTGCGCCTGATGCACGAGGGGATAGACATCGCGAATCAGATTTGGACGCCTATCTATGCCACGGCCGACGGGATCGTGAAAGAGGCGAGTTCCCATACGCAGTTCGGGAACTGCGTAAAGCTCAGCCACGACAACGAGACGTACCTGACGCTTTATGCTCACATGCAGAAGCTCGCGGTTACGCAGGGGCAGGCTGTGAAGCGCGGCGATGTGATCGGCTACTTGGGCAACACGGGCCGCAGCACAGGGCCGCACCTGCACTACGAGGTTCGCAAGGACGGCAATTTGGTTAACCCTATGGACTACATTGTGTCTATAGATCAGATTGTGGATTAGAGGCCCGCTTGCGGGTTTTGCGAGGTTTGGCCGGCGGGGAGGACACCCAGCCGGTCTTTTTTTACAGGTGTTTGAACTTCTCTTTGGCGCTGTAGAGTTGGGATATGCGCACCGACATTTTGTCGTCTACTACGGTAATTTCCCCTTTGGCCAGCATTTTTTTGCTTATGAATACGTCTACGGACTCGCCGGCCATGCTGTTAAGTTTGACCACTTGCCCCTTCTTCATTTTTAGCAGTTCACGGACGCTCATCTTCGTCTGGCCGAGCTGGACGGTGATGGGGACGTTTACGTCGAGCAGCATGTTCATGGTATTTGCCATGGCCGGATAATCTCCTGTATTGGTATTGGCGGCTATTGCGCTATTAAAGTAAATATGTTTTTTGGCATGGCCGAAAAACAAAAAAATTCCATAATATAATAAAAATATTTGAAACTGTTGGGGGAAGATTGTATATTTATATTGTGGTGTTGTATACTTGTCGTCACGCGGAGCGTACTTGATGGATGAGCCTAATGGGATTACGGTCAGGCATACAGCCGACAGGATGAAGGCGTTTGTCTCTTTGTCTGGGGCGTTTGGGCCTGTTACGGCGGGCGCGGTGCTGACCGAGCTTTTGCACAAGGGTGTGGTGCACGGGTTGAATACGGCTGTTATCCACAAGCTTGTTGGGTTGCAGTTATTTGATAAATTTGTGGAGGTTGCTGCGGGGACGGTTGCGTCGCCCGGCGCTGACGGGCGTATTGAGGTGTTGGTTTCCGGATTTAAGCCTGCCGCCGCGTTGGCCGCCCTTGTGCCGGGGCGGCAGGCTAAGCCGGTGCCGCTGTGTGATTTTTTGCTTGTGAAGGCCGGCGCAGCGCTTGTGCGGCGTGTGCCGCCGGTGCCGGGGAAAGACGGGATGGATATCTTTGGGACCCCCATTCCCGCACCGCCGGTCAAAGACGCGGAGCTTTGCGGCGGGGCAGGGACGGCGCAGGTGCCCGGTGATCCCGATACGCTGGTTGCCGGGTACGACGGCGTGTTCAAGTTTGGAACCGGCAGCGAGGCGGAGGTTAGCCGGTACATGGATGTTGCAGGCGACCTTACTAAGGACATATCGTTTGAGGGTACGGTAAAGGTGGGCGGTGCAGTGCATACCGGTTATGCGGTGGACGCGTCCGGGTCGCTCTTGATAGCGGGAGAGGTTGAGGGCTGCGTGTCGCTCAAGTGCGGCGGCGACCTGGCGTTGCGCGGGGATGTGCGCGGCAGCGGCCTCACGATAGAGTGCGGCGGGAGCGTGCAGGCGGTCTCCTTAGAAGGCGTGAACCTGACCGCCGGCGGCGGCGTCACGGTGTCGGGAGGTATTGAGGAGTCGATTATAAACGCCAAGGGGGTAGTGAGGGCGCGTAATATTTCGGGCGGCAGCGTTACCGCGGCGGGGGGCATATACGCGTCGCAGGTCGGCAGCGATTCCAGGCCTGCTACCATACTTGATGTTGGTGTGGCATACCGCTACGTAACGGAGCGCGACAGCGCGAAGGGCAGGATAAGCACGCAGGCCCTGTTGGCTGAGGGGTACATCTCCGAGCTATGCTGCTTCGTACGCGACCAGATGGACAGCGAAGGGTTTATCCCGCCGGGCGCGATGTCGCGCTACGAGCGGCACCGGCAGGACCTTACGGCCTCGCTGGCCGAGCGCCGGGATTTGGAAAAGAACGTAGAAACTTTAAATAGCCGGCTGAAAGAGGTGGCGGGGTGTTGCATAATGGCTGGTGAGGTACACCCCAACGTGGCGTTGCGGCTTGGGTTTTCGGAGCAGCATGTTAGGGAGGTGCTCAAGAACGTCTGCATGAAGCCGTCGGGGATTGATGGTTAGGCGTTTTTTGCGATGGCGTTTGATTTTGAGCGGCGGCGTTAAACAACGCGCGGGGGAAGGCGGAAATAAAGCGGAAATGTGGATATCAACATTATAGATGTCGGAGGCTTAATGTCCGGATGTAAGTGTCGGGTTTCTGGGGGGGAGGAGCGGGTGTTTGGGCGGTGGGTTGCGGCCGTTGCCCTGACGCTCTGCGCGTTGACCGTCTGGACGGCGCACGCTCAGGACTCCGGCGAGTACATACACTACAGGCTGGCGGTGCAGTACAAGAACGAGGGGAAGCACGATCTGGCGATAGAGGAGTTCCGGAAGATGCTGGCGGCTTATCCCAACCACTACAACTCGTACATGCAGCTGGCGCAGATCTATGCTGCGCAGGGCAACCACCGCTTAGTGATCTACAATCTGCAGCGTGCGCTGGTCTTCAACCCCGGCTGGGGCAGGGCGCAGCTGATGCTGGCCGAGGCATACGCGGCCGACGGGCAGTTCGACCGGGCCGTGCGGGAGTACCAGCTTTATCAGGACGGCACGGATCCTATTCTTCGCGACAGCATTCAGACGGTTATAGACAGGCTGATGGACAGGATGAGGGGCGCCCCCCCGTCGCCGGCGCCAAAAACGGCGCAGCCTAACACCGCGTCCGCGCCGGCCAAAACGGCGCATGCCGTGCAGGCGCTGCCCCCTATAAGTCTTGACCCGAAGGCCGAGGAGGCGATGAAGAAAGTCATGTCGCTCTATGAGCAGAAGAAATACGATGAGACGATCGCCGCGGTGAACGAGGTCAGGGCGATACAGGCCAACCATCCCGGCGCGTATTATTACGCGGGGCTTGTACGCGAGCAAAACAAACAGATTGATATGGCGGTGATCAACTACCGCAAGGCGTTAACACACCCGGTTTACGGCCACGACGCCGCCGCCCGCCTGCAGCGGCTGTCTCCGGCACAGGCGCCGAGGCCGGCGCAGCAGCCGGCGGCATCCGCGGCTAAGCCGGCCTCGGCTGCGTCCGCACCGGCGGACTCGGCGGCAAAGCCGGATACCGCGGTAGGCTTGCCCGAAAAGTATGCCCAGATAGAGGTTCGTATCGACTCCATGCTCTCGATGATGACGATCGACACCCTCACCGATACCGGGCAGAAGATTTTGGCGGCTATAAAGGCTTTTGCCGATGGCCGCTACGACGACGCACTGCGCGAGTTCAAGCGCGTTCTGGCCGAGAACCCCAACGGCCCGGTGGCCGCGCACTGCGTGTACAACATGGGCATTTGCTACTATAAGATGCGCCTCTTCAAAGACGCCGAGAATCAGTTCCAGTCGTTCCTCGACCGGTTCCCGAGCCACCGCTTTGGGCCGCGCGCGGCGTTCTTTCGGGCGTGCACCTTTCAGGAGCGCGGTGACTACGCAGTTTCGGAGCGGCGGTTCCGCGAGTTTATCCTGAACAACAGGCGTCACGAGTGGGTGGGCAGGGCCTACGAGCGCCTTGGCGACAGCTACGTAGACCTGGAGCAGTACAAGAACGCGATCGATGCCTACACGCAGGCGCTCGCCGCCGCGGCGACCCCGGCCGACAAGGTCATCCTCAACTACAAACTCGGCAGCGCCTGCGTGAGCATGGGCGAGAACGGGCGGGCAATACCCTACTTCAGCGCTGCCGTGGATGCCGGCGAGAAGAACAACGTATTCATGCGCGTGCCCGACAGCTACTACAAGATCGCCGACATAAGGTTTCAGCAGAAAGACCAGGCATCGGCCCTCGACCACTACAAGCGGGTGACGAGGAAGTACCCAGCGTTTCAGGAGACGCCGTGGGGATTGTTCCAAATAGCCGGTATTCACCGCAATATGAAGCAGTACCGTGAGGCCGTAGATACGTACCGCGAGCTTATGCAGAGGTTCCCCGACGACTACTGGGCCAAGCAGGCGCAGTGGAAGCTGGAGGATACGATATGGGAGCACGAGAACCGGGCGGCGAAAAGATGATTATTTAAAACACGATTAAATATTATACCCGCGCCGCCCTGAGGCTGCACGGCAGCCGTGATGCCGCCGGCGGGCACAGGCATAATATTTAATCGTGGGATCTATAAAAGAACGGATTATCATTGAATAACTTAACGCGGGATAATAAAATTATAATTAATGAGCTGCGCGCGTCGTTCGAGCGCCAGCTGGCAGTATACAAGGAGCTGCGGGATTTCGTGCGCAGCCACATGAGCAAGGTGGTCCTGTCGCGGGGCGACGCCGGGGTGCTTACGGTGGGCCTCGATAAAAAGATGCGGCTTATAGGGAAGATCAACGAGGAGAGGGCGGGCATATCCGGGCACTTAGAGTACTGGCAGGAGCACCGGGAAGCGCTGGTAAACGACGTTAACGCGGCGCTGTTGAATGATGTCCTCAATCAGACGGAAGCGGTCATAAAGGAATTTTTGACCGAAGAGGAGAAGCTTAAGCAGTACGTGGAGAAGATGTGTAAAAAGTAGGTTTTACTCTAACGATACGGCAGGGCAGGGTTTGACGGATGACGGAAACGGCGCAGGCAGGCGGCAACATACCGGTAGAGGCGTTTGAAACCCTCAGGCAGGCGTTTGAGGATTTTCAGGCCCGCTCCGACCAGCTCGAGCGCGCGTATCTGTCCATGCAGGATGACTTTAAAAAGGTCAATCTGGAACTTGAGCGCAAGAACGCGGAGCTGGAGAGCAGCTTAGCCAAGCGCGAGGCGCTTGAGAGGCAGCTGCAGCAGGCGAGCGCGATGGCGGCGCTGGGCGAGATGTCGGCGACGGTGGCGCACGAGATACGCAACCCGCTGGGCGCGATGGGCATTTGGGCGGGGCTGCTCGAAAGGGACCTCGACGCGCAGGACCCGCGGCGCAAGACGCTGGGCAAGATAACGGACGGGCTGGCGAAGCTAAACAAGATCGTCACGAACCTGCTCGTCTACACCCGGCCTATCGCCACGGATTTTCGGAAGGTGCGGCTGAGCGCGCTTTTGGAAGAGATAGTCGATTTTACTGAGATTGAAATCGGGCGGCTCGGGCGCAATATTACCGTAGAGAAGAAGTTCGGCGACGCGGGCGGTCTGTACGTTATGGCCGACCCGGAGAAGATAAATCAGGCGACCATAAACATCTGCCTCAACGCCGTGCAGGCGATGGAGGACGGCGGGACGCTTAGCGTGGGGATTGAGAAGGATAGCGCCGAAGACGGAAAATATGTTATATTTACGATAGCGGACACGGGGCCGGGCATAGACCGTGAGCACTTAGACAAGATCTTCGTCCCGTTTTTCACGACGAAGGAGGACGGCACGGGCCTCGGTCTGGCTATTGTGAAGAAAATCATAGAGTTTCACGGCGGAAGGATCGACATAAAGAGCGAGCTCGGTGTCGGTACACAGGTCAGTTGTTATTTGCCATCTGTTCAAGGGTAAAGAGGGAGCCATGGAAGAAAGAGTGAGAATTTTGGTTGTAGACGATCTGGCGGAGCCGCGCGAGGCGATTGAGGCGGCTTTGGGCCGGCGTTACGAGATCCGTACGGCATCGAGCGGCCCGGCGGCGCTTGAGCTCTTTGGGGCCGAGCCGTTTGACCTCGTGCTCTCCGACTACAACATGCGGCCCATGAACGGCATCGAGCTGCTCGAACAGGTGAAGCGGCTCAACCCCGACGTACCGTTCATCATCTTCACCGGCAAGGGCGACGGCGTGCGCACCGCGGTAGAGGCAATGATGAAAGGGGCCTACACCTACCTCGAGAAAGACCCGGCCATACTCGAAACGCTCGAGCTCATGGTGGAGCGCGCGCTGCAGTTCCGCTCGCTCGTCTCCGAGAACAAGGAACTCAAAAACGAGCTCTTAAACAAGTGGGACTTCGTTGGCGGCGCGCCCAAGCTCATGGAGGTACGCAAGTTCATAGAGGCGGTGGTAGGCAGCCGCGCTACGGTGCTCATCACCGGCGAGACCGGCACGGGCAAGGAGCTCGCCGCGAGGTGGATCCACTACAACAGCCCGCGCCGCCCCGGCCCGTTCATCAAAATAAACTGCGCCACGCTCCCCGAGGGGCTCGTGGAGTCGGAGCTCTTCGGCTACGAGAAGGGCGCGTTCACCGGCGCCATCAAGAGCAGGGCCGGCAAGTTCGAGGCGGCCAGCGGCGGCACCATACTCTTAGACGAAATAGGCGAAATGCCCATGCCCGCGCAGGCGAAACTGCTGCGCGTAATACAGGAACGCGAGGTAGAAAAGGTGGGCGGCGACAACCCGGTTCAAATCGACGTGAGGATTTTGGCCGCGTCCAACCGCAATTTAGAAGAAGAGATCAAAAACGGCCGCTTCCGCGAAGACCTGTTTTACCGCCTCAACGTTTTCCATGTACAGCTCCCGCCGCTGCGCGAGAGGAAAGAGGACATCATAAAGCTCGCGCACCACTTTGTAGGCAAGTACAACGAGGAGGACGGCCTGCGGGTCGAAGGGTTCGACGAAGGGTGCGAAAAAATGCTGTTGGCCTACGACTGGCCGGGCAACATACGCGAACTGGAGAATACGATCCAGCGCGCGGTGATCCTCACGCGCACCGGCAAGATAATGCCCAAAACGCTCACGTTTCTCGAGGGCGGCAAAGCGCCGGGGCCGGGCGGCCAGGGCGGCGCCGGGTTTGAGGCGGGGATGACTATCGCCGACGCCGAGAAGGAACTCATAATAAAAACGCTCGAATACTGCGCGCAGAACAAGACCAAGGCGGCGGATATGCTGGGGATATCTATCAGGACGCTGCGGAATAAGCTGAACGAGTACAATATGGGCGTGCAGGACGATGGGGATGAGGGGTAATAGGCCGCCCGAATCATTAGCCCCAATAATAGTATTCGCCGCCCGGCATTAGCGGCGTTTGCCTTGGCGGTACGCGGGTAAGTCAAAACCGGTATAGGGGGGTGTTTTGGAACTTTTTTATATTATTATCGTCCCCGCAATAATCATTGCGGCAATATCGGCTGTTGTGGCCTCAATAGCCGTTAAAATAGCGTTGAGGAGAATTAATGCCGAAAACTCATTGCTTAGCGATGAATTAGACGATATAAAAAAAATCCTGCGCAGCAACACAGCCAGATTGTACGCGCTGGAGCAAGAACGGAAAAATACCGCATCCGCAGAAGAAACTTGCCATGACGACCAATACATAGAAATCATTAAACCGTCTGATGATTTGGCCCCCGCGTATGTCGCGGCGCCAAAACCGGAAGAGCCCGCGGAAGACTTTTATATACCGGTTATCCCGGAACCGGTTATGACGGTGGAATCTGTACCCGAAGAGCCCGCGAAGAGCTTTGAGTCTGTGCAAAGCCTTGAAATACCGGATACCCCGGAACCGGTTATGACGGTGGAATCTATACCCGAAGAACCCGCGAAAAGCTTTAAGTCTGTGCAAAGCCTTGAAATGCCGGATATACCGGCGTCAGCCATGACTATGGAAAACTGGCTGGGCAAAAGGGTATTTGGGATAATCGCCGCCGTTTTAATCTTTATAGGCTTAATATATCTGGGGACCCTTATATACGACAAACTGGGCGACCTCGGCAAAATAGCCCTTATGTACCTGTTCAGTTTTGCAATGACGGCCGCCGGAGTTGCTCTTGTAAAAAAGACGCGCAATTATTTCACGTTCGCCCTTGCCGGCTGCGGCTGCGGCGCGCTGTTTATCTCGACCCTCATGGCGCATATTTATTTCGGCAAAATTCCCGACTATACGGCCTTTTCTATTCTTTTGGGATGGACGGCGGCCATGATGCTCCTGTCCCGGCTTATGAAAACGAGCCTGTTCAGCGCGATAGCGCATATCGGGATGGCTATATCGCTCTGCTTCGCGTTTTCTTCCGGGATGTCGTACGAAAAACTTGGATTGATACTTGTTTATCAGTGGGTAGGCATAGCCGTCATCGTTGCGGGTAATTTTTTCTTCTGCAGGCAGACCTATCTCCCGGGCCTTTTAGCGTCGTTTGCGCTAACGCTCATCGGCAGCCTGTTTATGATGGACAAATTGGGCAGGTTAGATATGAACGGCCTGATATTCGCGGCCTATGCGGGGCAGTTCGTCATCACCTCATTTTTGTCGTACTTCCTTACCGTATACGCGATAAAGTCGTTTAAGGAAGAAGTGCCGGACTTCGCTACGGCTGTTCATGCCGTCAGTAAGCTTTTATGGTTAGTATCACTGTCAATAAACGTGATCACCCCGCTTTACGCCTTTTATAAATACTGCGTTGGCGGCACCGGACATATCGACGCGGTTTTATGCCAGACTTTAGCCGGATTTGTGATTATAGCCGTACACGCGGCAATAACCGTAGTAATGAGCAAAAAGTACGGTTTACGCAAAGGCCTCGAAACGGTTTCAATCTCGTTTCTCAGCGTTTTTTCGTGCGGGCTTTTGGTCTACCGGGTGCTTGAAGCCGAGACCTTTATAAGCTGCCTGTTCGCGCTTGCCATAGCCATGTTTGCGCTTTACAGGCTGTGCCGGAACAAGGTCTATCTTGTATTGGCGAATATATGGATATGCGCGGACGTTCTGCTGATGATACCGGGCGGTTACAAGAGTATCTACGCTATCTTTCAGCCGTTGCCTGTTTTGTATCTCGCGATGATACTCGCTTTGATGGCCGGGCAGATGTTTTGCCTCAGAAAAGAGGATAAAACCTCGGATAATTTTCATAACCCGATGGTAAACGCAATGAAGATAACCGCGTATATATTAACCCACGTATCGCTGCTCGCGTTCTTTATCCATGATTTTTATTCGCCCTGGGGCCGCATCGAAAATTTATTCGGATATGATATTTACATTCACTACTATACTATCAGAAGTGCGATTTTCATTACGGCGGTTCCGCTTATTCTGAACCTAACGCTCTTTTCGCTTAAATTTGAGAAAACGTCAGCCGCGCTGAACTGTATTATGAGGATAACGACGGTGATTATTCTCTCCTTAACCGCGCTGCTTATCAATTCCGACATAAATCAGTTTCTGTCGGCCCTTACTCTTGCGGCAAGCTTTCTTTTTGTGTATGCCATGGCGCGTATAAGTGTTAAGGAAAACAGTTCATTCTCCGCTATTTCGAGGGTAGGCGAGCTGATTATCATTTTTGGCGGCGTTTTTTTCATCAATTCCGGCATAAATCAGTTTCTGTCGGCCCTTACTATTGCGGCAAGCTTTCTTTTTCTGTATGCCGTGGCGCGTACCGGTGTAAGGGAAAACAGTGCATCCTCCGTTATTTCGAGGATAGGCGAGCTGATTATTATTGCGGGCTGCGCCGTTTACGTCAATTCCGGCATAAATCCGCTTCTGTCGGTCCTTACTCTTGCGGGCGGATTTATTTTCGTTTATGCCGCGGGGCGTACCGGCGAGAAGGAAAACAACTGGCACGCCGTTATTTCGAGGGTGGGCGAGCTGATTCTGATTGCGGGCTGCGCCGTTTACATTAATGCTTTGCCGCGGCCGGTTTTGGGCTTGCCGGTAGATTACGCACTAATAGCCGCATGCCTTGGCTTCGCGTTTTTGCCGCTTAGAGGGCTTATGGACAACAAAACCGCAAGCCCCGCGTCTATTATTACGGAATTTAACGGGTTTATCCTCATCGTATCGTCTACAATCTATATTATCAATAAAGATAACCGGCTTATGGTTTCGCTCATTGCGCTTGTCAGCCTTATATTCTTAACTCTGAGGGCGGCAGTTGTTGACCGCGGCGGGGAAAAGGGCAGAATGTCTGATATTACCGAAGTGGGCGGGGCAGTTATCATAGCGGCCTGCGCATGGTATTTCGTGAATGGAGGCGAAGCGCTCGTTACCGCGTTTATGGTTTTGCTGTGCTGCGTGTTCGCCTGTATTTTTGGAAATATAAATATCAAAGAGCGCGGGAGCCTTTCAATAGCCTCGCGCATCAACGAGGCCGTCATACTCGCGGCGGGCGGATATTATATTGCGAACCTGAGCGAGCCGTCTAAACCGGAGCTGATATTCGCCTATGCGGCAATAACCCTGTTAATTTTCGCGCTGGCGTTTATAAGGATAAACAGGGACATTACGGCGAACAGCCACCCCCTGATACACCTGTATCTGGGAATTAAGTTTACCGCGCTGACCCTGTGCGCGGCGCATGGCTTTACCTCGTGGCTCGAACAGGGATACATTCTCAGCATTATAGTTATGGTAACCGCCCTCGTATGCGTCCTCGCCGGCTTCGAGTTCAGAGCGAAGCCGCTGCGCGTCTACGGGCTCGTGATGACGATGATCTGCGTGGCGAAACTCGTAGTAGCGGACGTGTGGGGGGCAAGCACGCCCATGAGGGTCATCGCGATGATATCCGGCGGGCTGATATGCTTCGCAATAAACGCCGCCTACAGCTACGCGGTTAAACAGCTCGACAAAGCCGCGGTGCAGCCGGATCCGGACCCGGAGCAAGGATAATTTTTTAAAAAATTGACAGGCGTAATGCCGTAATGTATATTGGATTGCAGGTAATTCGGCGTTGCACATTTCAACAATTCAAAAGCAACGGAGGTTGCAATATGGACAGGGTAAAGGGCTTAAGTTTTGGAGGGCCGGCGCGGGGTTGGATTGTTGCGGGGGCGATTTCTGTAATGATGGTGTTTGTTGGGTGCGGAGGGGACGATGGAGGTAATAATAATCCCGGTAATCAGGGCGGTGGCGGTGGCAACCAGTTTACCCCTAACATAAACTATGACTCGCTTACGGACACAAGGGATGGTAAAACGTATCGTACGGTGGTAATCGGCAGTCAGACGTGGATGGCTGAGAATTTGAATTACAACGCGAGCGGGAGTGCTTGTTACAATAACGCGCCTGACAGTTGCGCTAAATACGGCCGTTTGTATAATTGGGCAACGGTAATGAACGGGGCGTCAGGTTCAACATTGAGTCCCAGCGGGGTTCGGGGTGTTTGTCCCGAAGGCTGGCATGTACCGAGTGATGATGAGTGGGCGACTCTTGTGAAGTATGTTGATCCTAATGCAGATTCAGGGTGTTGCTATAACATAGCTGCAACCAAGTTGAAGTCTAAGAGTGGGTGGAATGATAACATAAACGGTACCGATGACTACGGCTTTTCGGCCCTGCCCAGCGGCTACTGCGGCATCGACGGCGATTTCTACAGTGCCGGCAACTACGGCTACTGGTGGAGCGCTACTGATGAGGGCGTAGCCACGGTCGCAAGGAGCCGGGACATGATGTATTACTTCGCCTACGTGGGGAGTGTCCCAAAATCTGTGTAAACTACCGTCATGGTGTTAAAGATCATGCTTCTATTGGAGAGCCGCACCTACGTTTAGCTGCACCAATAGTATAAATATAATACATGGAATACAATCTGTCAAG
>Ga0209755_10001613_pt1 | contig 34186 bp, 36 predicted proteins | sample TergutCo191P1_FD_187301 | JGI IMG/M metagenome (GOLD analysis project Ga0209755, IMG submission 187301) | Cornitermes sp. P1 segment gut microbial communities from Petit-Saut dam, French Guiana - Co191P1 (SPAdes) (version 2) | ecosystem: Host-associated > Arthropoda: Insects > Digestive system... | reverse complement strand
GCAGAGGATAGATATATTTGTCATTTTCCAAAAACCAATGAAATTTGGTCTATTAACAGCGGCTATGGCGGAAACGCACTCTTGGGCAAAAAATGCTTTGCACTTAGGATTGCATCTAATCAAGCACGCAATGAGGGCTGGATGGCAGAGCATATGGTAATAATGGGAGTAGAGCGCCCTGACGGAAATATTAAATACTTTTTGGCAGCGTTTCCTTCTCAATGCGGAAAAACTAATATTGCTATGCTTGTTCCGCCAGAAAAATATCTAAAGGCTGGATACAAGGTGTGGTGCGTAGGTGATGATATTGCGTGGCTAAGAGTGGGCGAGGATGGCAGATTGTGGGCAATGAATCCAGAGAATGGGTTTTTTGGAGTAGCACCAGGGACCAGCAAAAAAACTAATTTCAATGCGATGAAGGCTGTTGAGCATGGCACGATTTTTACTAATGTGGTGCATGATTTGGACAATAATACAGTTTGGTGGGAAGGAATGGGCAAAGATCGCCCTAAAAACGCACTGAATTGGAAGGGAGAAAAATTAACAGCGGATGAGCCTTGCGGGGCACACGCAAACTCAAGGTTTACTACTTCTTGCAAAAACTCTCCTGCTTTGTCAAAAGAGTTTGACAATCCTAAAGGCGTGCCTATTGATGGGATTATTTTTGGAGGCAGAAGAAACGACACGGTGCCGCTTGTATATGGTGCATTTGATTGGGATCATGGTGTGTTTATAGGGTCTACGATTGGGTCGTCTACTACGGCGGCACAGAGCGGTGCTGTAGGCGTTACACGGAGAGATCCTATGGCGATGCTTCCGTTTATTGGATATCATGTGGGTGATTATTTTGCACATTGGATTGCGATGGGCAAAAGAATTGCAAAGCAGCCCAAGATATTTTGTGTGAACTGGTTTAGAAAAGGTGCGGATGGGGAGTTTTTGTGGCCAGGGTTTGGTGAGAATTTGCGAGTATTAGATTGGATGTATGATGTGTGTGAAGGCAGGGATGGCAACATAAAAGAGTCTGCTATTGGGATTGTGCCAAATTCGCTAGATGCCACCGATTTGGGATTAAAGGCAGGCGTTATGGACAAATTATTGAATATAGACACATCAGAATGGCAAAAAGAAATAGAAGAAATCAAAGCATTCTATGCAAAAATAGATGACGGCAAGCTGCCAAAAGAATTAAAAGCACAGCTAGACCAATTAGAAAAAAGAATTGGGAGATAGTAATAGACTTTTTATAAAAATTATTAAACACCCTGTTAAAAACGCTTGACAGGGTGTTTTTTATGGGGTATAATTTATTCATAAAGTAGATTTAACTCTCACCGATTGAGGCTTTATGTTCTTTAGTCGGTCAATAAATTTTGCACTTTTGTTTTCTTGTGCATTTTTTGAGTGGGATAAATTTATTTTAGCCATTCATTTTTTTATTTGGAGGAAATTAGTTATTAAAATTCAAGCTGAAATAAACGGCAGAATTAGAGACAAAGAGGTGCGGGTTATTGATGCAGAGGGAGAGCAGCTAGGCGTAATGTCTTCTTTAGAGGCATATAGAATGGCTCAGGACAAGGGGCTGGACTTAGTTAAGATAAACCCTGGTGCAAAGCCGCCTGTTTGCAAAATCATGGATTATGGCAAATTTAAGTTTGACCAGTCTAAAAAAGAAAAACAGGTTAAAAAAGCACAAAAGCAAGCAGAGCTTAAAGAGATTAGGCTGTCTATGACGATTGATATAGGCGATGTAAACACAAAAGCAAAGCACGCAATCAAATTTTTGTCTGCAGGTGACAAGGTCAAGGTTTCTATTAGGATGAAGGGGCGTCAGCAAGCACACTCAAAGCTAGGAATCGGAGTCATGAACGACTTTTTTAAGCTGGTTGAAGAGGTGTCTACGATGGAAAAAACTCCATCAACAGAGGGCAGAAACATCATAATGATATTGATGCCAAAAAAATAAATTATCAACAATTGTGCATTGTGCTATTTAGCATTGTGCATTAATAAAGGAGTAATATTATGCCAAAAATGAGAAGTCATTCTGGTGCTAAAAAACGATTTAGACTATCTGGTTCAGGAAAGGTTAAGATCAGAAGAATGCACAGAAATCACATTTTAAACAAAAAGACTACTAAACGCAAGCGTGATTTAAGACAAGGTGGATACCTTGCAAGTGAAAAGCAAGCAAGAGCTATGCGTTATATCATTGGGGACAGGGGGTAAATAAACAATGAGAATCAAAAGAGCAGTAAACGCTGTTAAAAAGCGTAGAAAAATAATGCGACTTGCCAAAGGATATTGGGGGTCAAAATCAAGATCATATCGTGTTGCTAGACAAGCTGTAATGAAATCACAAATGTATGCTTTTATTAGCCGCAGACTTAAAAAGCGTGATTTTAGAAAATTGTGGATCACAAGGATCAATGCAGCAGCTAGAATCAATGGTTTGTCATACAGCCGTTTTATGCACGGTTTAAAATTGGCTGGCATTGATTTAAACAGAAAAATGCTTGCAGAAATTGCTGTTTCTGACCCAGCTAGCTTTGCTAATTTGGCGCTTAAGGCAAAAGGGAATTAAAATCTAATGATTGATTCATTATCAAACAACTTAATCAAGCACGCCTCTTCTTTAAAAGACAAAAAATACCGCAATATGTATGGTGAATTTTTGGCAGAGGGGGCACGGCTGATTGAGGACATAATTAATTTTGATAATGAGTCTATCGCTTATATTTTTTCACTTAAAGACACTGGACATAAAAAATGCAAATTGGTATCAGAAAAGATAATGAGAAAATTATCTGATACCATGTCATCGCAAAATATTGTTGCCGTTGTCAAAAAAAAGCGAGTGCTGTCACTAGATGAACTAGTGTCTAAAAACAAGAATATTCTTTTTTTGGATAGAATTTTAGACCCTAATAATTTAGGTACTATAGTCAGGACAGCAGTGGCTGCAAATTATGCGGTTGTTTTATTAAATTGCACGGACATATATTCAAACAAAGTGGTGCGTGGCAGCATGGGTGCTGTTATTAAAGCAGACTTTTATGAATGTGATGATGTAGCAGCTTTTATTCAAGCATTAAAACAAAAAAATTATACAATTTTGTCTGCTTCTATGGGCGGCAAAAATGTGTTTGATACAAAAAAATCTGCACCTGTTTGCATTGTGATTGGCTGTGAGGCACATGGTGTAGATGAAAGAATAATTTTATTGTCTGATGAAATTATTACTATTCCTATGATGGATACCGAATCCCTAAACGCATCAGTTGCGGCAGGGATTTTGGCGTATCAATTTTCTAGTGTGAGGTAAACATGGCAGGACATAGCAAGTGGTCAAAGATTAAGAGGCAAAAGGGCAGTGCAGACGCTGCAAGAAGCAAGGTTTTTACTAAAATTGGGCGAGAGATTGCCGTTGCTGTCAAAAGCGGCGGTGCTGATCCAAATAGCAACGCAAGGCTTATGCAAGTAATTGCAAAGGCAAAGACAAACAACATGCCCAGCGACAACATTGCTAGGGGCATCAAAAAGGCTAGCGGAGAGCTGGGCAGCATAAATTATGAAGAGGTGCTTTATGAGGGTTATGGCCCGAATGGAGTAGCTTTTGTAGTTGAGGGCTTAACAGACAACAAAAACAGGACAGCGGCGGAGGTTAGGGCGATATTTTCTAAGAATGGCGGAAGCTTGGGGGCGATGGGGTGTGCTAGTATTTCGTTTGAGAGGAAAAGCGTTTTTTTGCTTGACAAGGCGGGGCTTGATGAGGATAGTATGATGGAGATTGTTTTAGAGTGCGGCGGTGAGGATTTGATAGAGCATGAGGATGGGTATGAGATTTTGGCGGGGGCGAGTGATTTTAATAGGGTGCTTGATGGTTTGACGGGCAAGGGGGTGGTTTTTATTAAGAGTGCTATTGAAAGGGTGCCCATAAATTTTGTGGATATAACGGATGAGGATACGGTTAAAAAGCTGCATAAAATGTTGGATGCATTTGATGATAATGATGATATTCAGGCGGCATTTTTTAATGCTAGGATATAAGAGCCTGTTTATCAAACACCATCCATACAGGTTCTAAAAACTACAAAGGAGGATATTTTATATGACAACAATCAAAGAGGATTTTAGTCCACAAAAGAAAAAGGGGCTGCATGATGGGCACCGTGATAGAATGCGTGAGGCTGTCAAAAAGGATCCTGAATTAGAGTCTTTTTCTGATTTTGAAACGCTTGAATTGTTGCTTAGCTATTTTGTTCCTAGAAAAGATACCAATGAAATGGCACACGATTTAATCAACGAATTTGGCACGCTTTATGGTGTGCTAAATGCAGAGCCAATAGAGCTGTTTCAAATTAAAAATGTCACTCAATCGGCAGCATATTTTATCCCTAACTTAATATCCTTTGTAAGAAAAGCAGAAATATCAAGACGAGGAAAAAACATAATAATAGAAAATGTAGCACACGCAGTAAATGTCTTGCGTCCGTATTTTCTTGCACGCAATCATGAAAGGCTTTATATGGTGAGTCTTGATATTACGGATAGGATTATTGATGTGTCTTGCGTATCAAAGGGCATAGGCAACCTTGCTATCACCGACATAAACGCCATAACTGCCAAAGTCTCTAGATCACATGCCACTAAAATCATCATAGCTCATAACCACCCTGCCGGCACGCTTACTCCCTCACCAGACGATATTCGCAGCACAAAAACCATTGCAAACCTATTAAAGGTGCTGGGCAAGCAACTGATAGACCACATAATTTTTGCTAAAGACAGCCATTATAGCATGTATGAAAGCGATGATCTAAGACACATTTTTGAGGATGCTAAGGATGATTCTGAAGAGGAATATCTAGCAAAAGAGGTGTCAACAAGGCTGTTTGCTGGCAAATATGTGCTTGAAGGAAAGCTGGATGAACACGATCAAAATGAGCATGCTCAAAGCCTAGAGAGTGGACAAATATTGGATGAAAACAACTCTAGAGCATATCCTAATACAAAAAGAAAAGGCAAAAAATAGGGGCGGACTTAAAATCATGAAAATATTAGGCATAGACCCAGGGTATGCTACTATAGGTTATGGCATTATACATAGGGATAGTCGGCAAACGATTAGACACATTGATTATGGTGTGATAATTACTCCTGCTACAGAGACAATTCCAGTGCGGCTTGCTATGCTTGAGGAGGATTTGACTAGTATTATCTTAAAGCATCAGCCCGATGCAATTGCTATTGAAGAGCTGTTTTTTGGAACAAATACGACTACTGCAATCAAGGTTGCACAGGCTAGGGGAGTTATTTTGCTTGCGAGCATAAAAAGCTGTGGGCTTTTGTATGAGTATACGCCGCTGCAAGTCAAAATGGCTTTAACAGGCAATGGGCGGGCGGACAAAAAGCAGATGCAATATATGGTGAGTGCGATTTTAGGTTTAAAAGAAGTGCCTAAGCCAGACGATGCGGCAGATGCTCTTGCAATAGCGATATGTCATGCTAATACAACAAATTTTGAAAAAAGAATATTGAATTAGGAAAAGGATTTTTTATGTTTAATTATATAAGAGGAAAGATTGAAGATATTCAGGATATGCAGCTTGTCATTGAGACGGGGGGTGGAGTAGGGTATGAATTGACTTGCTCTAGTTATACTTTGGCTAATCTAAAAATGGGTGATGTTTGCAAAATTTTTGTGCATTATTCTCAAAGTGAGGCAGGAGTTTTTTTGTATGGTTTTTTCTCTAAAGAAGAAAAGGCGATGTTTTTGCGGTTGACTTCTATTAGTGGGATTGGGCCTAAGGCGGCGATTAGTGTTTTAAGCGGAGTGAGTGTAAACGAGCTTGCGGCGATTATTTTGAGCGGTGATATAGACAGACTGGTTAAGATAAAGGGGGTGGGGAAAAAGACGGCGGAGAGGATTATTTTGGAGCTAAAGGACAAGGTGCATAGTGAGTTTAAAAATACTCCGCTGGTGATAGATGGGATTGTGTCTGTGTCTAGTGGGGGAGGGATAGAGGCAAATAAGGATGCTGTTTTGGCACTTATGAGCATGGGTTATTCAAAAAATGAGGCAACAGAGGCTGTTTCAAAGGTCAAGTGTGACGGCAAGCAGCTAGAGCAAATTATAATAGAGGCTTTAAAAAATTAAAGCAAAAAACAAAGCAAAAAACCTTGTTAGAGAAACTTCTTCTGACAAGGTTTTTTAGATTTTAGTTAATATTTTTGCTTGATTGCGTGCTTAAAAAAATTACACAGTATAAATATATTCGCCTGTTTTTTTAATGTGTTCAATAAATCCGCTGCTATCTTTTGTTTCATCTAATAGGTGCGGCTCGATATCTATGCTTACTCGTCTAGTCAAACCACACAATAATGAACTAGCTTTTAGCCAATCATCTTGATAATCTTTAACTAAAACTGCTATGTCAATATCACTATACTCATTTGGAACACCATTAACATAAGAGCCAAAAATTATGATAGCACTAGGCTCTAGCACCTTTTTCACTTCTTCTGCATATTGCATTGCTAGCTCTCTAGCAGCTTTTTTATCCAACATAAAAACTCCTCCGTATCAATCAATAATTTTTGGCAGTATTCTTTTGTTAAAAACTTTGCAATTTTTTCTTTATGCTCTGGATACCTTGCTTCAATTTGAAGTGGAGTTAGTCTATCAATGAGGTTGAATTGCTTAATGGATAGCTTTTCAAAAATGCCGCCTAACCTTGCAAGTCTTTGTAGGTCATGAATTTTAGGGGGAATCGCATTTGTCTTGTTGGATATCACAGCCTTAAGTGCCTTTTCAGCAATTAAATGACAAAAGAAACCCATGTGCAGCAGCCTTTCTTTTTCAAACAGAACCTTTGCCGTAGCCAAATCATCACAACACAAGTCAAGCCAATATTTCACTTTATCTAACACAAGCAATACCTCCTTTTTGATGATATTATTATAAGCATTTCAAAATTAAAAATCAAGCTATTTTTAATGTAATTTTTTATGAAAACTATTAAAAACTATATAAAACACTACATTTACTTAATCAAAGTGCCGATTTTTTCGCCCATGGCGGCTTTGATTAGGCTATCTTTTACATCCAAACCAAAGGCGATGATGGGCATTTGGTTTTCCATGCACATGGTTATTGCAGTGAAATCCATTACATTGAGACCTTTTTTTACTACATCCATATAGGGAATCTCATCAAATTTGACAGCTTTTTTGTTGGTTTTTGGATCAGAGCAATAGACTCCGTCAATGTTTTTTGCCATGAGCAGGACATCGGCTTTGATCTCTGTCGCCCTAAGCGCCGCCCCCGAATCCGTAGAAAAATAAGGGTTGCCCGTTCCGCACGCAAAAATCACAATGCGACCCGTTTCCAAATGCTTAAGCGCCCGCCTAATAATAAACGGTTCTGCAATTTTATTGATAGTGATAGCCGTTTGCACTCTTGTAGGCACGCCCTTTTTCTCAATCGCATCTTGAAGCGCCAAGGCATTCATGATGGTTGCAAGCATGCCCATATAGTCCGCCGTAATCCTGTCCATGCCCTTGCCTTGCCCTGTGCGACCACGCCAAAAGTTGCCGCCGCCCACTACAACAGCAATTTCTAAACCTTTTTTGTGAAGCTCAACCAGCTGTGACACCACTTTATCTACCATTTGTGGATTTAATCCGCTTGCATCATCACCCGACAATGCCTCGCCGCTTATTTTTAATAATACTCTTTTATACATAATTTTTCTCCCTCCTGCTACTTTTTTTTTCAAAAAATTAGCCAAAAAACTTTTGTGTATTTATTATCGTATGTGTATAATATTCTTTTTATGGAACAGTCTAGCATACAATCTTTCATTTGTCAATTAAATTGAATAGCAACTAAGCACAATTAAACAAAGACTACTAAAAAAAGATAGTCCTTGTTTAAGTAAATTAATCTGTAGTAGTGTCATCAGTTGGTGTAGTTGCATTTTCAGATGAGGTAGTAGTAGTTTCAAACACTTTGTAGTTTGGATTGGGAATTAAGTAGCCTTCTTCGGTGGCTATGTATTTTGATGCCTCTTCTTTTGTCGCCCTCACTTCCTCAAGGCGCTTTGTTCTCTCTTCTGGTGTGAGTGGTCTTAATAAATATGTGTCATTTTTTCCAATTTCTACAGCGTGTCTTCCTTTTCTAGATGTATCAATGCCATAATAAAACTCTAAGGATTGTATGAAGTCTTCAGAAAGTGTCAGTGCAATTTTACTTTTTTTCACCTTGTCATCTATCATACTTTGCTTTGAAAAGTGTATCCAACTTGCCATCATATTCCCTTTAATTTTGATGTGAGTTAGCTCTTCCCAAGCTATATGCTGTCTAAGTTTTCCAAAAAGAAATCTGCTTATACCTTTTTCGTCAAGGACTATAATTGACCAACATTTAATGATTAAAAATATGCATAGACATACTCCTATTATAACAAATAATATCAATATTATATCTATTGCTAAACTGCCTGTTTCATTGCCGCCAACTCTAGTATCAATAAAATACCACGAAACTGAAACAAAGCAACCTAAACTCACAAAAAATACACCCAAAACAGTAAGTACTGCACTTACCCTAAATTTTTGTTGGGGCAAATTATTGAATCCCATATAAAACCTCCTAAAAATTATATTACAGTAGAACCACTAAGATTAAAAATAGTAGATAACACAGCTGTTATGCCAGTCTTCTGAAAACCCATAACAGATAAACTAGCCTGACTTAAAAAATTATCTACAACTGCTGGCGATTTGTTTTTTGCTAGTGCCCCCATTTTTACAGATAAAGCAAATGCTCCTATGTTTTTTACTGCTCCTAATGCTCCTTTAAGAATTGCAACACCCCACATTACATCTCCATGTGCAATAGCTTGCTGTGTCACACTGCCTAAAAACCCACCAAAAGCACCACCTGCACCAGCAACACCCAATCCAACACCACCTCCCATTGCCAACCCTAGCCCCAACCCAGCCGAACTCAACGCACCCCTAACAAACCCTCCTGCAAACGCTGCTCCTGCCTGCCCTGGCGATGCCATAATCGCCGCACCTGTCCCGGATATAATCGCATTCGCTCCAATCCCAACACCCGCTAACCCAATCTTCTTAGCAGTTGTCGCACCCAACGCCGCCATTCCCACGCCAACACCTGCCCCAACCAAGAAACTTGCGCCCATCAGCACCGCAGGCAAAATCAGCCTCCCAAACCCGCCAGCACTCCTACTACATAACTGCCTTATTGAAAGAACTGCCAATTGTGCTTGTGGTATCTCTGGTATGCTAGCTTGAGGATATCCCCATCTAGCAGGACTAAAATGATTAACAGGAAAAATATTCATCGGGTCAATCATGCCATAACCATACTCTCCTGCCATACCCGCCTCATCCACGCTCTCGTTTATCACCACTCCTATCTCTGGGTCGTAGTATCTGTCTTAATACAACACCACAAGAGCTATTGTATAAAACAACAGCTCCTGTAGGGTGAATTTTTAACTTGTAGTGTCATCATCAGTGCTAGAAGTTGTTTGCTTATAGTTTGGATTAGGTATCATTAAACCTTCTTCTGTAGCTATGTATTTTGATGCCTCTTCTTTTGCTATGGCTACTTCTTTTAATCGCTCTTCTCTTTCTTCTAGTGTGAGAACTCTCAAGTGATAATAACTATTGTGTCCTTCATCTATAGCATCTGGACCATTACGAGCTGTATGTACACCGTAATAAAACTTGAGTGCTTTGGCAAAATCATCATTCAAAGATAATGCAATATTATCTCGCCTGAAATTAGCCCTTGTCACACTGATACCTTTTAAACTAGATTTAGAAAAGCGTATTGCACCTGCTAATGCATTTACATTTAGTTTTATATCCACCAACTCTTCCCATTTAATACTTAATTTTAATTTACCAAAAAAGTAACTACTAATGCCATTTTCATCTATCACCACTTTCTTTATGCCTATTATGAAAATCCAAGTAAACAAGATTATACTGAATATAGATACAATATTTAAGCCTATCATTGTTCCCAATGTAGCCGTTTCATTACCTAGAATAAATTCTATCCAAATCCACAACAGTGTACCAATAGATACCAATATAAAGAATACGCTAGTAATAACAGCTAACAGATTTACTCTAAATTCTTGTTGGGGTAAACTATTAATTCCCATATAAAGCCTCCTAAAAATTATATTACAGTTGAGTCACTAAGATTGAAAATATAATAGGCGGCGGCACTGTGCTCTTTTGACTAAACTGCATCTTAACAAAAGCTATTTGACCATCACTTTTGGCATGTAGTCTAACAACCTCTTTCATCTCATCATCAAAATACTTTTTGTCTTTTTTCATGCAAATTTTAAAGAAAAAGAGAGAATTATAAAAAACTCTCTCTTTTGAATTGCGTCTATTTAGATAATTTTGCAACTTCTTCTGCTAGGTTGTCTACTTTTTTCTCTAAGCCTTCGCCCATGGTGAATCTAGTAAACCTTGCAATGCTTAAATTGATTCCAAGTGCTTTTGACTGCTCTTGCAATAAAACCGTGATAGTTTTTGACGGGTCTTTAGCAAAATCTTGATGAATTAAGCAAATTTCTTTTAAATATTTGCCGATTCTTCCTTCAATCATTTTTTCAACAACATTATCAGGCTTGCCTTTTGCTTTTGGATCATTGATAATTTGTGCTTTTAAAATGCCTTTTTCATACTCAATTTCACTTGCAGGCACTGCCGATTCATCAACATATTTAGGGTCAAACGCTGCAATATGCATAGAAATATCTTTTGCCATGCCTTGTATAACAGGCAACGCTTTTTTATCCACTTTTTTGTCGCAAGCAATCTCAATCAATACACCGATTTTGCCGCCCATGTGGATATAGCTTTCAACAACGCCCGCCTTAGTCGCTTGATAATCAAATCTTCTAAAAGCAAGCTTTTCACCAATTTTAGCCGTAGCTTGATTGATTAAATCTAATACAGTTATTTTTTTGTCGTCAACAAATTTTTCACCCAATGCACTGTCAACATCCTTTGGGTTTGACAAAGCAACATGCTTTGCAACTTTGTTTGAAAGTGCCAAAAAGTCATCACTTCTTGAAACGAAATCTGACTCAGAATTAACCTCTGCCAGCGCCCCAACACTGCCGTCATCACTAACAAAAGCCGCCACAACACCCTCTGATGCCAACCTATCCGCTTTTTTAGCCGCCACAGACACCCCTTGCTCTCTTAAATACTCCGCCGCCTTTGCCATGTCGCCCTCACACGCAGTAAGCGCCTTTTTGCAGTCCATCATGCCTGCACCTGTTTGCTCTCTTAAAGCCGCAACATCCTTTGCACTAAAACTCATTATTCTTGTCCTCCTTCTTGATTTTGATTAAGGTTTTCTTCATTTATTTCACCAGCATTGCCCAGTGCCTCTGCCCTCATTTTTTCTTCTAGCTCTCTTCTTTTTGCAATCCCTTCTTCACCTTCTCTAGCTTCAATAACAGCGTCTGCCATAGCAGACACAATCAATTTAATAGCTCTAATCGCATCATCATTGCCTGGAATAACATAATCCACTTCATCAGGGTCACAGTTTGTATCTACGATGCCCACGATAGGGATGCCTAGAGTCTTAGCTTCTGCAACGGCAATATGCTCTTTTTTAGGGTCAACAACAAACATAACTCCTGGCAAATGGTGCATGTCCTTTATGCCGCCCAAATTGTCCTCTAGTTTGTCTCTTTCTTTTTTTAAGCCAATGACTTCCTTTTTAGGCAAATCTGCAAACTCATTAAGCTTTTCCATTTGATTAAGCTTGTTTAAACGGTTTACTCTAGAGCGCATTGTTTGAAAATTAGTAAGCATTCCGCCCAGCCAGCGATTGTTGACATAATACATGCCGCACTTTTCAGCCTCAGACTTGACTGCCTCTTGAGCTTGTTTTTTTGTGCCCACAAACAGTACCGTTTTGCCTTTTTCTGCTTGCTTTTTAATAAAAGCATAAGCATCATCTACAAGCCCTACAGTTTTTTCTAGATTGATGATATAAATATCATTTCTAGCGGTATAGATATACCTTTTCATTTTTGGGTTCCATTTTTTTGTTGGATGCCCAAAGTGAACACCAGCTTCTAAAAGCTGTTTCATTGAGATAACATTTTCTTTTGACATGTTTGTTTTTCTCCATTTGGGGTAAGCAGTTTTTTTGTCTGACTACCCAACTCCTCCCTGATTTAAGACAAAGCATTTAAAAGATTTTGCTTTGCTGAAAAAATAATAATCAGGTGCGAAATTTACACAATGAGTATTGTATCATGTTTTGATATCAAATTGCAAATATTTTATGGTAGTTTTTAGAAATTTTTTGTTTTCTATCTAGTTTATAAAGACATCTATATTTTAATCTGGATTGTTTCGGCGATGCCTCGTATTAGACTTGTTTTGAAATGGAAATTGGTAGTCCGTAGGGGCGTTCACTAGACTTGTTTCATAGATATTGCTATCAACCCGTAGGGGCGACCTGTGGTCGCCCGATAAACCTCTTTTAGCGATATTTACACTAAATGTGAGTGCTTTAGGCGACCACAGGTCGCCCCTACGAGTACACAATATGACTTATGAAACATGTCTACTGAACGCCCCTACGGGTTCGGCAAAATTATTTTATTCACCAAGTCTAATGACGAAGTAGGGGGATACTTTATTTTCTATACCTTAATTTCAGGGACAAGGTTTTCTAGTTTTTTAGTGTTTTTTAAGATGGGGTCTATGCAGTCTTTAATAAACTCTTCTGTTTGCTGCACAGCTCTTCCGATATAGTTTTTTGGTGACAATAGGTTGTCTAAATTGTTTTTGATGCTGGCAAACGCTTTGTCTGATTTGATTCTTTCAATCAAGTCATTTGTGCCGCCATTTTTGACATTTTTTACGCTCTCCATAGAATGCACCCTAATCCTTTCATGCAACTGTTGCCTATCTCCGCCAAGTTTTACGCACTCCATCAAAATATCCTCTGTCACCATAAAGGGCAGCTGCTCTAAAATATCCTTTTCTATCACTTTTTCATTTATGCTCATGCCGTCTGCCACATTTATATACAAATTAAGCACCGCATCCACACCTAAAAATGCTTGCGGCAAGCTAAGCCGCCTGTTTGCACTGTCATCAAGTGTCCTTTCAAACCACTGATTGGCAGCCGTTTCTGCCGCATTAGACGGCAAACTCATTACAAAACGACTTAAACTACATATCCTTTCACTCCTCATAGGGTTTCTTTTATATGCCATTGCACTTGAGCCAATTTGCGACTTTTCAAACGGCTCATCCATCTCACCCTTATGCATAAGCAATCTCATGTCCGCACCAAACTTATGCGCACTTTGGGCAATTCCAGACAAAATGCTTAGTATAGAAAAATCAAATTTTCTAGGATAAGTTTGCCCTGTTACTTTAAAATAATCCTTGATACCCATTTTATCACAAACCAATTTTTCTAGTTTTTTTACCTTATCTCCATCGCCATTAAACAAGTGCAAAAAGCTTGCTTGCGTCCCCGTTGCTCCTTTAACGCCTCTTAATTTATAATCGCCTAATAAGTGAATAATAGCATCATAATCCATCAATAAATCTTGCATCCAAAGACTAGCCCTTTTGCCCACAGTGGTCAATTGAGCCGCCTGAAAATGAGTAAACCCTAGGCACGGCACATCTTTGTGTTTGATAGCAAAGTTTTTTAGTTTTGATAGCAACAATTCTAGCTTGTCTTTTGTCAATTCTAAAGCACTTTTATAGATTAATAAATCTGCATTGTCTGTTACAAAGCAGCTAGTAGCACCTAAGTGAATGATAGGGGCGGCAAGCGGTGCAGCATCACCAAACACATGCACATGTGCCATTACATCGTGCCTAACCTCTTGTTCTTTTTTTGCCACTGCCAAAAAGTCAATGTTGTCTAAGTTGTTACGCATTTGCAATAGCTGCTTGTCCGATATATCAAGTCCTAGTTCCTTTTGAGATTCAGCTAGTGCTAGCCATAGCTTTCGCCATAAAACGGCACGATTTTTTGCACCGAAAATAGACAGCATTTCTTTAGAAGAATAGCGTGTTTCTAGTGGGTTTACATAAAACTCATGGTTCATAAATTGTGTTACCTCTCTTTTCTGGTTTTTAAAAACCTATTGACATTTTCATAAAATATAGCATTAATATCCGTCTCTTTTAAACCTATTTTGACCAGCCTATTTTTAAAGCGTTCTAGCTCTTCATAATCTTTTATAACCAAACTATCTGATCCAAAAAAATCACTGCCTATCCCCAAATGCCCAGCCCCAAACTTCCCTACAAAATATTCAATCTGTTTAATCACAGCATCCTCACTCATGCGCCCCTCTCCCATAAAATCTCCCACAAGTGTAAGCCCCACCAATCCATTAAACTCTATTATAGCCTCAATCTGCCCGTCTGTCAAGTTTCTTTTATGCCTAAATACACCATTAAAACAAGTATGAGAGCAAATTAATGAATAATCCTTACCCTTGTGTCCACCCTTATCTAAATACTCTATAGCATCAAAAAAGCTTCTTTCATTTAGGTGTGCTGTATCTAGGCTTATGCTATTTGCCATCAATAAATCTATTATGTCTTTGCCATGAACTTTAAGTCCCACATCATTGTGTGATGCACCTCCTGCTAGGTTGTTTTCATGATTCCAAGTCAGGCTGCAATACACAGGGGCAAAATCTATAATGCTGTCAAAATTTTCTTTTTTAATAAACCAAGCATCCTCAATGGCTCTAAATTTTGCCTTATGCTTGACTTTAGTAAAAAACTCTAGCGGATGAGTCAATTCAGTTGTCCACACCGCACACACTACCTTGTTGTCACCAGCATCAAAGCTGTCATTTTCATATAAAACATCATTGTGTAAATCTGCTATCATAACATATATTATTACATATTCTGTATTTTAGTGTCAAGTTTATGGCACACTATATTTATGGTTTATTTGTGCCCGTCAATTATTTTAATATTGTTTGTGATATTTGTTCCTATCAAAATAAAGGCAAAGCTTTTTATTGATTTTGAATCAGAGAGAGGCGGGGTGCTTGTTAGGGTGTTTGGCATAAAAGTTTTTAGGCTGGAAGGGGGATTAGCTAAAAATGAGCATGGTTTGATAGTGTTTAATAGGACAAGCAAAAAAAAGTATAAATATAATGCGGACAAAAAAGGGGCAAAGGGCGTGATGGAGGCAATCAAGGGGCTGGATGTTGCTTTGATTGGCAACCTAAACATAAGACGGATTTCATTGAATTTAAAATACGGGGCAGAGTATGCAGCAAGAACAGTATATGTTTTGGCGGCAATAAGGGCTATATTTTATTCAGCCACATCAATACTAAAACTAAAGCAGCCTATACATCTGCACGAACAAACTCAGCCAGATTTTGAAAATAAGTCGTTTGAATTAAGGATGTATGGCATATTTAGCTTGTCAATTGGGGATATTATTTATGGGTTTTGTATATGGCAGATTAAAAGGATTAGGCGGCTTTTTAAAAGAAAAAGGGTTATTAGACTAAGGAGGAAAATAAGTGAATAACGGCAAAAACATATTTGATAGTCATGATTCTCATCCGATTGAGAGGATTATGGACAATGCTATGACCAAGATTAAAGCGTTTAGTCAAGGCGACACTATTTTGGGGGCACCTGTTCTAACTCATGATGGGGCTACTATAATCCCTGTAAGCAAAGTCAGCATGGGTTTTTTGACAGGCGGCGGTGAGTATGGAATGCACAATAGTGGCGGTTTTTCTAATAGCTATCCCTTTGCTGGGGGAAGCGGTGCCGGAGTCAATGTGACTCCCATGGCTTTTTTAGTAAGTGACGGAAAAAGCGTGCGTTTGATTGGCATGGATGATAAAAATGCATTTGAAAAAATTGTAGACACTATTCCTGATATTTTGGATAGCTTGTTTCAAGATAAAAAGAAATGGAAAGGGAGCAAAAAATAATGAAATTTAAAAGTCTTTTTTTAGGTTTTTTGGTGCTTGTTTTGGCTGTGGGGGCATTGATAGTGCCTAAGCTAGGAGAGTCAGTGCCTAGTGCAGATGCACTGGGCGGTGCAGCTATGATAACAATAGAGGCATCATCTAAAAGAATTTTGTATGGGCACAACTATCACACAAAACGCCCCATGGCATCGGTGACAAAAATTTTGACGGCGATTGCTGTGATTGAAAATACAGCAAACCTTAATAGAAAAATATCTGTTCCAAAGGCGGCTGTGGGGATAGAGGGGTCGTCTATATATTTGGCAGCGGAAGAGCAGATTTCTATACTGGATTTATTGTATGGTCTTATGTTGCAGTCAGGCAATGATTGTGCAGTTGCACTTGCACTTGTTACTAGCGGCAGCATAGAAAACTTTGCAAAACTAATGAATGATACAGCTTTGACTGCTGGGGCAAAAAATTCCAACTTTGTAAATCCTCATGGGCTGCATCATGATGATCATTATACAAGTGCATATGACCTTGCAATGATAACCGCATATGCTATGCAAAACGACACCTTTAGGCAAATTTCGTCTAGCAGAAAAAGGGTGATTGAAAGAACAAGAGAAAACTCAGTCACGCACATAAACAACAAAAACCGCCTTCTAGCGTCATTTGAGGGTGCTGACGGCGTAAAAACGGGTTTTACTAAAAGGGCGGGACGCACATTTGTGGGCTCTAGCACAAGAGATGGAATGCAAGTTATTGTGGTTGTATTAAACTGCGGGCCTATGTTTGAAGATTCTAAAACTCTTATGAATAGAGCTTTCACTGAGTTTACTATGCAAAAAATTGCGTGCAAATATACAAAGATTGCTGATGTTGCCCTTTCAAACAGCCGCAAAAAAACCATTGGTGCAGGCGTTTTGGATGATTTTTATTATCCGCTTAAAAGCAATGAAAAAGTCAATCTTGTCATAAACACAGACAATAATCTTGCAGCCCCCATAAGAAAAGGTGCTAATGCTGGAAAAATTTCATTTAAGCTAGATAATGACTTGCTATTTGAGACAAATCTATATACAATAGAAGATGCTAGTGCATACAACATCAAGGATTATCTAAAAAAGATATTGACCGATTGGTAGAAAAAATGCACAATCTTTTAGCAAAGAAGAAGACTAACAAAAAATGAGAATCAATAAATACCTTGCCTCTTGCGGAATAGCCTCTAGGCGAAAATCAGAGGAATTGGTGCTGGAGGGCAAGGTAAAAATCAATGGCAGGGTGATCAAGGACTTGGCTTATCTTGTCAAAAAAACGGACTTAGTGACCGTGGACAATAAAAAGGTGTTTGTTAATGAACGCCATATTTATCTTATGCTTAACAAACCAAAGGGCTTTGTGTCTACTACATCTGATGATTTAGGACGCAAAACTGTGCTAGACCTTGCACCCGCTTTTAGGGATACAAGGCTTTTTCCTATTGGGCGATTGGATTATGAGACGGAGGGGTTGTTGCTGCTTACTACTGATGGTGATTTAGCAAACAAGTTGATGCACCCAAGTCATCAGATTAGCAAGACCTATATTGCCAAGATTGAAGGGGAGATAAGTGAAGAGGATATACAAAAGCTAGAAAAAGGAGTAATAATTGACGGGCAAAAAACAAAAAAATCTAAGATAAGGCTGCTAGGCTTTGATGATGAGAAAAAGATATCTAGGCTAGAAGTGGTTATATCAGAGGGCAGAAATAGACAAGTTAGAAAAATGTTTGATGCAATCAATAAAGAGGTGATTTTTTTAAAACGCACGGCGATAGGCAGCTTGCAATTAGGCGGAGTTACAAGAGGAACATATAGAGAATTAAACAATAAAGAGATAGCAAGTCTTAAAAAATAGTTGCATTATATATTTTTGTATGCTATAATATGACAATGAGGATATTAATCACAAACGATGATGGGATTGACGCACCTGGCATAAGGGCACTTGCACATGTTTTTAATGCAAAGCATGATATTGTTGTAGTTGCACCAAGTGAAGAAAGAAGCGCAGCATCTCACGGCATAATCTCTATGCGGGGCTTATCTTATAAAAAAGAAACGCACTATGATTATGAGGCTTTTTCTGTTAGCGGCTTGCCTGCTGATTGTGTCAAGCTAGCGGTGCTGCATTTATTGGATAAAAAGCCTGATTTAGTATTGTCTGGGATTAATCGTGGCAAAAATTTGGGCACAGATGTTATGTATAGCGGCACGGTGTCGGCGGCATTTGAGGCAATTTATATGGGAGTGCCTTCAATTGCATTAAGTGCTTCTTATTTATCTAGTGATGATCAATATAAAGAGTGTGCCTTATTTGCTTTAAACAATCTAGACAAGCTCCTTGCTTTAAAAATTCCTGATTCTAGTGCTTTAAACATAAATTTTCCTACCAAAGCAAAGATTTTGGGCACAAAGGTCACTGCCATAGGGCGGCACTTATACAATGATAAGTATTTTGAGCATGGTGATGGAGGATACATATTGGATGGAAAATCATTGCCTCCAGAGCGGCAAGATCAAGGCTTTGATTTGGATTGGTATAACAAAGGATATATTACTATTAGTCCTATTCAAAATGATAGAAATGACTATAAAACCTTAGAAAGGATAAAAAAAGAATGGAAAGATTAATAGCAATAAGAGGGGCTACTACCATAGAGAATGATACAAAAGAAGAAATTGAAAAAGCTTGCATAGAGCTATTTAATGCAATTAAAAATGCAAATAGTCTTGATGAGGATGATATTGTCAGCATTCAAATTTCAAGCACGCAAGACATTGTTTCATATTATCCAGCTACAGCTCTAAGGCTAAGCGGATGCGACAAGCCGCTATTTAGCAGCCTAGAGCCGCCCATAGTGGGCTCACTGCCAAAGTGCATAAGGTTTTTGGTGCTAGCGTATACAAAAACAGACCCAAATCATATTTATTTAAAAAACGCAATAAACTTAAAAAAGGATTTATCAAAATGAAAATAGCAGTTGATGGGGCGTCAGCCACAGGAAAAAGCACGGTGTGCGGTGTGTTGTCTAAAAAATTGGATATACTGCATCTTGATACGGGGGCGATGTATAGGGTTGCCGCTTTGAAAGCAGATAGATTGGGGATGGAATTAAATTTTGAGAATGTGGGCAAGCTGTTAAAGGTTTTGGATATTGATATTAGGTATATAGATGGCAAACAGCAAGAGTTTTTGGATGGGGAGTGCGTTACGAATGAGATTAGACAGCACCATATTTCAAAGCTGGCGTCTGATATATCTGCCTTTAGTCCTGTTAGGATTTTTATGATGGAGCTTCAGCGAAAGATTGCTAAAAAAATCTCTTGTATAATGGACGGAAGAGATATAGGGACATATGTGTTGCCTAATGCAGATTTTAAGTTTTTTTTGACGGCGGAATTGGATTGCAGGGCAAACAGGCGATATAAAGAATTGCTTGCTAGAGGGCAAGAGGCGGATTATGAAAAGGTTAAAGAGGATATTAGAGTGCGGGATTTTAATGATACAAACAGAGAGGTTGCGCCGCTTAAAAAGGCAGACGATGCAATAGAGATTGATTCTACAGCTTTAGGCGTTGATGAGGTTGTGGCATTGATGCTTAAACAGATTAGAAAATAAAGGGTTTTAAACCCCAGGGCGGGGCCCTGGACCCCCAAACACCTTCGGTGTTTGATTTCGCCCCAAGGGGCGAAGGTTTAAACCTTTGTCGTGGTCGCAAAAATGCCCTTGCAAGCAAGCATTTTTGCTCGGTTGATAATATGAAAATATTTTTATTGAAATTATTTAGGTTTTTTATAGCCGTCATAATTTTTGTTCCGTTTAGATTGTTGTTTCCTTTAAAGATTTTGGGCAAAAACAATATCCCAAAAGGGCAAAATTATTTAACCATGTCCAACCACTTGCATTGGTTTGATATACTTTTGCTGTGGGTGTATTTGCCTAGGTTTAAGTTCTTTTTAGCAAAGAAAGAGCTAGGGGCAAAAAGGTTTAATCGTGGGCTGTTAAAATTGATGGGGGCTGTGTTTATTGATAGGCACAAGCCAGATATTAAGGGGATAAAAAATGCGGTGGCTGCCTTAAAAAAAGCACCTATGACGCTTTTTCCTGAAGGCACAAGAAACAAAGACGACAACTCACTTCAAGCCGTAAAGGGCGGTGCTGCTATGATTGCAGCCAAAGCAGATGTCCCGTTAGTGTCATTGATTATTGACCATAAACAAAGGCTTTTTAGAAGAAACTATTTTTATATATCGCCGCATTTTAATTTGCCGTATTCAAGCAAAGACAGGTTTGACTCTAGTGCCTTAAAAGAATGCACAGAAATCATAACTCAAGAGATGATTTATGCAAGAGAGTTTATGGATATGGCAAGAAATTTTAATAAAAAAGAATTTAAGCAATTAAAAAGACAAGAAAAAGCGGCAAGAAAAAGCGGCAAGGAGGGGGCAGAGCATGAATGATATTACAAGAATAGGGCCTAGTGGAAACAGTGCAAGCTTTTATGCTGCGGGCTATAAAAATACTTTTCAAGCACCTAAATATTTAAAAGAGTTTGGATTAAATGCTTATGAATATTCTTTTGGGCGTGGAATCAACATGACAGACGAGATGGCTAAAAAGATAGAAACGGCTTTTAGTGAGGCGGATATTCAGCTGTCTGTTCATGCACCTTATTATACCAACTTTGCATCCAAAGATAGTGAAAAGATTGAAAAAACCTTTGGCTATGTTTTAGAGAGCATCAAAATTGCTAACAAGATGGGCGGTAAGAGGGTGGTAGTTCACCCTGGGTCTTTGACTAAACAGACTAGAGAGCAAGCACTTGATAATGCGATAAAAAACTTTGGCGGGCTTATGGAGCTATTGGATAGAGAGATTGGTGACAGCATAGATTATTTATTGTGTATAGAGACACTGGGCAAATATGGGCAAATAGGCACGCTTGATGAGGTGCTTGCTATGATAAAGCCTTTTGAGAGGGTGACAGCTTGCATAGATTTTGGGCATATAAATTGTATGACTAAAGGCAGTTTAAAGACTGAGGGGGATTATGAGAGGTTGATTGAAAAAACATTTAAAGAGCTAGGAGACAAAAGAGCAAAGGGTATTCATATTCATTTTTCCAAAATTATGTATGGTGAGGCGGGGGAGATAAGACACTTGACTTTTGAAGACACTGAATATGGGCCAGAGTTTGAGCCGCTAGCAAAAGTTTTAAATAGATATAGCATGAACCCTGTTATTATTTGTGAGTCTAAGGGGACAATGGCAGAGGATGCTAAAACAATGAAGGAAATATTATTATCTTAATGGCTTAAAATTGCTTTGAGATTGAAAAGTAGTATGTTATAATTATACAAATTTTAGGAGAGAAAATTTATTATGTTTAACAATGTGGATGCTTATTTATTGTTTAATCCATCAAACCGCTTTTATTTTACTAAATTTGATGCATCAAACGGATGTGTCATTTTGACTAAATCTGCAAAGATTTTTTTGACGGATTTTAGATATATTGATGCGGCAAACAAGGCACTTGTTGGGTGGAATGTGATTCAAATCGGCGGCAATTATTTGGGAGTAGTGATAGAGGAATTAAAAAAACTGGGTGTTAAGAATATCGGAATTGAAGAAAACACTTTATCCGTTGATATGTTTAATAGGATTGAAGCGGCTATTAAAGACGGCGGGGCTAAGATGAAATTAGTGCCTAGCTTTGCCCATATTGCCAGTGTCAGGGCTATTAAGACAGAGGATGAAATTGGCAAGATGGCAGCAGCACAAATTATTGCACAAAAGGCATATGGAAAGGTTTCTTCAAACATAAAGGTGGGTATGACTGAAAGAGAGGTGGCGGCAGAGCTTTTGTATGAGATGCAAATGCAAGGTGCAAGCGGAGCGTCTTTTGATATTATTGTTGCCTTTGGTGAAAACTCTGCATTGCCGCACCATAAAACAGGCGAGAGGCGTCTAGAAAAAAATGACATAATTTTGATTGATATGGGAGCAAAGCTAAACGGATATTGCTCTGACATGACACGCACATTTTCTATAGGGGATGTGTCTAGCAAGCTAAAAGAGATTCATGCGCTTGTGCTAGAGGCACAAAACATGTGCTTAAAAAATATTAGGGCTGGTATGACAGGGCATGAGGCGGATATTATTGCTAGAGAATATTTTAAAGCAAACGGCTATGAAAAAGAGTTTGGGCATTCATTAGGGCATGGGATAGGCATAGATGTGCATGAGTCTACAAGAGTGGCTGCAACCAGTCAGGACATATTAAAGCCTAATATGGTGATTACGGTTGAGCCAGGTTTATATATTGATGGAGTTGGGGGAGTTAGGATAGAGGATATGATTGTTATTCAAGAAGAAGGCGTTGCACTTAATCTGACTAATATGGATAAAGGGTTATAAATTTAAAAGGAGTTTATTGTATGAAAAAACTATTGGTTGGAGCAATGATATTGATTATTAGTATGTCTATGTTGTTTGTTGTTGCTTGTAATAATAATGATAATAACAACAATGACAATGACAACAATGACAACAATGATAACAAACCTGCAATGACAAGTACTGAGTTTTGGGTTGACCTTGAAGCAAGTACAAACTGGGTAGTTGCGATTACTGCGAGGGGGCAACTACAACAAATAGAGCGCAATGGGGATTTAATTAGGTTTATGACTACATCTAATGACGGCATCATAATAGTGATAAGATACTGGTTTAAAAATACTGATCAGTATTTTAGAGGCTTGATAAATACTAGCCTAGGACCGCAAGTTGATAAATGGCTTGATTCTGTAGGGACAATTGCGATGGGACGAGAGTTTGAAGCATATGTTGATTTTTTGTTTTCTAATTTTTATAATAATCTTGCTATAGAAGCACAACCGGCATCTTGGCGTGTGGAGTATTCAGTAGAGAATAATGTGCTAACTTATATGATAATAGATCTTGATTTTATTAGAGAAAAAGGTATTATCTCGATAGGCGAGTCAACTGTTGTATTGCCAGCAGAATTGCAAGAAAAAGTATCGTTAAGTTAATTATTTTGCTTAATTATATTCACATGCAATTAAATATGGAGGGTATTTTATGCGAAAAAAATTGATGTCTATTATTGTGGTGTTTGTTTTGATTGTTGCTTTTGCGTTTTCTTTTAGTGCTTGTAATAATGATCAAGATATTGAGCCGCCGAATGCTTTAGCTAATCCTGATGCTATGGCGGAGTTTTTAAGAAACAATGGTTGGGATGAGGTTATAAATAGTTCTGGTTATAATTTATTGTGGGGGTTTAGTACTCCGTGGGGTGTGGTGAATAGCGAAAATGCTACAGCGGTTGTTAGGGCAATAAAAGTATCTCATGATATTATTCCTGTTTATCCATATGCACTGCCTGGAGAAATTTTTAGCCGTCATAGGGTTTGGTATTTTTATCTTCATAACAATGCTCTTGCTATAGAGTGGCTAGAATATATTAGACCTCGTTTTGAAAGTGATGCTAATGAATTATTTAATGAACATTTTCATTATAAAGTCGTATCTAGTTTGACTAGAGTGGATAATATCGTAATAGCTTTTGTGTATGAAAGATATATATGGGGCAGATATTTTGGATCGTACTAAATCTATGTTAACTTAATTAACCGAGTAAATTTGCTTAGCGATACAAGGGAAAATTTGCTGGACCAGAAAATGGTATTATAAAAATAAAAAATATAAAAAACACATATTAAAAAAGGAGAAATTAAACACATGATAGCAGCAGGAGATTTTAGAAAAGGCATGACTATTGAGATTGATGGCAAGGTTTTTATTGTCATTGACTTTTTGCATGTTAAGCCAGGCAAGGGTGCGGCGTTTGTTAGGGTGAAAATGCGCAATGTAATCACAGGGCAGGTGATGGAGCAAACTTTCAACCCAAGTGACAAATACCCTCAAGCTCACATTGAACGCAAGGATATGCAGTATTCATACAATGCTGACGGGCTTTATTATTTTATGGATTTAGAGTCGTATGAAACTATTCCTTTGTCACAGGATTTGTGTGAAGAGGCGCTTAAATATATCAAAGAGGAAATGAGCGTGCAGGTGGCATTTTATAAGGGCAACGCTTTTAGTGTGGATGCACCAAATTTTGTTGAGCTTGAAATTGCTTTCACTGAGCCTGGATTGCAAGGGGATACTTCAAGGGCGGGCACAAAGCCAGCTACGCTAGAGACAGGCACAGCGATTCAAATCCCGCTATTTGTAAACCAGGGCGAAAAAATCAGAGTGGACACAAGAAACGGCACATATATGGAAAGAGTCAAATAGGGCTTTTTTGTCAGTATACCTTGTCTAATATTTTATCAACCAAGCGTTTTTTCAAATGATAAATTTGTAAAAAACGCTGTTTTGTTTTATGCAAGAAAGCAATTAGTGTGGTTAAATTAATACTTTTTAATTAAAGTGTGAAAAAGGGCTGTACAACTAATACGCTTTGTTATATATTAAAAATTAGCATTGAATAAATTAATAAATGGTATTCATGCCCTTTGTCAAGCTGTTTTTAAATGTCAAAAAATATGTGAAAAAGAGTTTGAATAATACTCAAAATATGATATAATAGTTTTATCAACAAGGAGACATAAAATATGAAAAGGAAATTTTTTATAATGGTTCTTGCTTGCTTGTTTATAGTGATATCAGCGGCAGTGCTTGCTTCGGCTTGTGATCCACAAGCTAATCTTGAAAATCCTGATACGAGACCGCCTACTTATGGTGATCCCGTGCCTTTGTTTGGGCGTTTTTTAAGGTTCTTTGAAGATGAATTACGCATTGATCAAGATGATTTTATACTTTTAACTGATACTGGCAATTTTAACTGGTGGTGGGAGAGAAGCGGCACTACGGTAGCAGATGCCATTGGTGGAAGAATATTAATGATGGAACATTCCTTAGGCTTTGCTCTAGTGCAGACAGGGACAACTTTAATTGGTGGCACCGAGCATATTTTTACAAGTGCGATGTTTTCTGATTTAGAACTTAGACGCCAGATAATGACTTTAGACGGGGCTTTATATATTCATGAGGATGCTTTTTATCAGTTGCGATTTGAAGGGGAGTATGTGCAGACTATTGGTAATGTGGTCAGGTATGTTAGAAGAACGCAATTAAGATCGGACAATGAATTGGTAAATCCAGTGCCAACGAGAGCAGGATATACATTTGCAGGATGGCGAGCTGATGCCGCTTTAGTTGTTCCATTTCCATTTGGCGGAACTCTTCCAGCTGAATTAATAGTTAATAATAGCCATGTATATCTTTTTGCAAGCTGGGTGCCACGCTATGCTGTGCCGACAGGGATGCATGCGTACTTAGGACAGACATTGTCTCAAGTATCTTTGCCTAGTGATTGGGAGTGGGTATTGGATGCTCAGCAGTTTGTTGAGCTTGGATACAATAATTTTGTGGCTATACATATTTATTATGGTATTTTAAGATACATGGTTGTCTATGTTAGGCAAATGCAATATACTGTTCCAACAATTAGTGATCAAGTTTTTTATGAGGGGCGAACACTGTCAGAAATATTTTTGCCGCAAGGCTGGATGTGGGAGAACCCAAATGAATATGTTGGCAATGCCACAGGGGGATATGCTAGATCAGCCTATATAATATACTCAAGAGAGGGGCATGCAGGGATTAGAAGAGTCGTGCAAATAAGAGTCAATCGTGCTACAAGATATTCTATGCCAGAGGCAAAGACAGCCATATTTGGTCAAACCTTGCAAGATGTTGCTTTGGATACTGGGTGGGAGTGGATAGCAGATACCTCAACCCCAGTGGGCAATGCAGGAGTTCGTTTGCATTTAGCTAGATATACGCCTATAGACTTGACAAATTTTAATGTAGTAGATCGTCTATTGTCTATTGATGTTGTCAAAGCAAATCCAAATACTGTGACTCCTACAATAGCTGTGCAAACCTTTAGTGCGACTGCCGTTTTGACCAACATTGAACTGCCTGATAGGTGGCGCTGGCGAAGCTCAAACACGCTTGTAGGCACTGTAGGCACGAATTTTCATTATGCAGAATATTTGCCTTTAGATCAACAAAATTATAATATTCTTTTAATTAGTCTGCCGATTCAAGTAGTTAGAGCTTATAATTATGTGATACCAACACATCTTCATGCTGTGTTTGGAGACAATTTGTCACTAGTTGATTTGCCTAGAGGATGGGAGTGGGTGTCACCCGGCATTACATTAGTGGGTAGTGCAGGACAAAATTATCATTTGGCAAGGTATATCCCGATGGACACTCATAATTATAATATTGCCATCAAAATGCTGCCGATACAAGTTTTAAGAGCTAATCCAAATCCAGTTTTGCCTATAATTCCATCGCAACTCTTTTATCCAAAAAATGTTTTGTCATTGATTCAATTGGGCTTAGGCTGGGAGTGGCAGTCACCTAATGCTTTTATGGGCAATGCAGGATTGCAGATGCATACTGCAATTTATACTCCAGCTGATCAAGAAAATTTTAATGTGGCAGAACTAATCCTAAGCATTGAAATAAGACCACGACCACTTATTATAAGGGCAAATCCTGTTGTGAGGCAGTTTGGGTTGCCCAACCCTAGCTTTAGTATACAGCAAATTTTATGTTTTGTGGGCAGTGACAATCAATTTAATTCCATTAGAGGAAATTTTGATTTTTTATCTAATGCTATGCAATATTCTTATGTGGGCTATTATTCAATATCTGTGACACTTGGCAGTGCTGAGCTATTAAATGACAATTATTATTTTTATTTTGTTGCATCTACGCTAAGCATTGTGCCAGCTATTTTGACTATCAGGGCAAACAACACTCATCGTACTTTTGGTGCAGACAACCCAACTTTTTCTGCAAGCATAACAGGACTAAGATTAAATGATACACGAAGCGTAATTATAGGAAGCTATAGCTTTGACACACAAGCGACACAAAGCTCTAATGTAGGTTTTTATCGCATCAATATAGCACAAGGAACAGCAAGTGCAACCAACTATATATTGCATTTTTATCATGGATATTTAGAAATTATACCTATTAGGGCAACTACTCCGCCGGCACATTTTTTTGTATCATATGTGACTGGACAAAGATTGCGTGATTTAGATAACAATTTATTTAATATGGGATATTGGAATTGGCTAGATCCATACCAATTGATAGGGCTGGGGGATCGTATGCCGTTTCAGATTAGATTTGGATACGAAGATGGGAATTGGGAGTTTGAAATTTCTACATTATATATTTATTCACGAATAACGCATTTGAGCTTTGGGCATTGGGGAGATTTTGAAGGATATAGTATACATGAGAATATTAGAAGCTTGAGTATTAGCTTATATGGTTTTGTAGGCCCAAGTGTTTTGACAGTGCCTGCACATATTGAGGAGCTAAGCTTAATTGGTATAAACAATGATACAAGAGTTTTAAACCTTAGGATTAATATTTTGTCACGCTTAAATGCATTGAATTTAAATCTGGAAAATGTTTCAATAATGGCAGAGCAGGGTGCGGCAATAACTGCAAGCGGAAACGGGATGCTTAACATAACAGCAATAAGGGGCAATAACAGCATTAGAGGTGCAAATGGCGTTGATTTAAGCACAGATGCGGCGGCTAGAAACGCTGCAGCAGCAATAGCGGCAGCAAACATAAATATCAAAGCGCACGCATTTTCATCCTTGACTATAATTGGCGGAAACGGTGGCATTGGACCAAACCCTCCTAATGTAACAGGGGTTGCAACCTTAAGACCTGGTGGGCATGGTGGGGCAGGAATACAATCAAGCGGCACAGTTTATGTGTCAGTCATAGCAGATGGCGTTGTTAATATACGGGGCGGCAATGGTGGCAGGGGTGGTACAACAACTCATCATGGTGCCACCAACAGTAGATATTTTAGGCATGGAGGAAGAGGGGGCGATGGTGGACACGGAATAATTGCTGTTGGTCAGACTACTATTAGAGGTGGGGATATTGTTGTCAGAGGGGGGAACGCAGGCAATGGAGGAAATGGTTTTGAGCTTTTAGATATTATGGGGCATCAGGGCGGAGATGGTGGAGATGGGGGCAATGGCGGGCATGGAATTCAAAGTGTAGTTTTGCCAAATGTTTTATCAGAAGGTCAGGTTATTCAAGGTGACAGAGGACTTGGAGGAGCTCGTGGCAGAAGTACTTGGGCACTAGCTTCAGTTGATGGTGTGGATGGCAACCATGGACACAGGCTGGCTAATATGCAAAATATTCCTTGGTAAATAATAAATATTAGATGTTATATCCCAGAGCAGAAAGGAGACTTATAAATGCAAAATTCGCAAAAAACAACAAACCCGGTCTTAGAGTGCTATAACTGTGGCTCAAAAGACAAACGGCAGGTTTTACTTGATGATGGCAGTGCAAAATTTCGTTGTCGGCATTGTGGGCTAGCTTGGGAAGATAGAATAGGCAACATTGACACCACTGAAAGCTTACTTTTGGACATTGGCACAAAAGTGACCAATATTGGCGAGCATTATGTCACAAAGGGTGATGTAAAAAACTTTTTTTCGCAAGAAAGAGATTATTTAAAAGAAACCATTAGTGAGGAGTTTAAAAAACAATTAAGTAGTTTGTACTCTAAAAATGAAAATGAAAAGCAAGACACTGCCGCAAAAAATGATATGCATCCAATGCCTCAGCAGAATACTAGACCCAGTGTGCTACTCAAAAAAGCAACATCCAATTTAGATGAGCATATTATAGATTTACAGCTTAGAACAAACACTCCGATTCCATATAAGTGGCAACCAAGCTATGACGGGGGAGCTTTGCTAGGATGGCTATTTGTATTGTTGCTTTGGTTAGCAACAGTCGTTTTTATAATAGCAACTAATTGGGCACGAGGATATACGATACATTGGGTTATGTGGGTGTTGGCAAGCGGCTTTTTAATTATATTAGTTTTTTTTACTTGGTGTGGAGGACGTCAACATAAAAGAAGAAAGGATGCATATGATAAATTTAGCGACATTGCAACTTTTGGGCCTTGTCTTGCATCAACTATCACGCCATTAATTTTTGTTATAATGGGGATTTTTATTGATTTTTCTCTAGGGCTTTTTCCATGGATTGGGTATGTTTTGCATTGGGGAGTGAATATGCTAGCCATAGCAATTTTCATTTTGCTTGCGATAGTTGCAGCAGTGCAAAAAAGAATAATAAGAAATCAATTTATTGCAGTATTAAGTGGTGAATCGCTAAATGACAAATATAAGTCACGCACTGCCCACATTTTGTTTTGTGCTGGTTTGTGGCACAGCACTCTTGATAGCTTTCTTTTTGATGATGACAAGGCACAGGAGTTTTTTGATGAGTCTAAAAAGCTAAGACACCCTCGTGCACATATTGAGATTAATCAGTTGAATAAAAAACGATATTTACTTGCTTGCCGATATTATAAGGGAGAGGGGCTTGAAAAGGATTATAAATTGTCTGCATATTGGTGCACTAAAGCCGCAGAGCAGGGGCACGCTGAGGCTCAATACAATTTAGGAATTAGCTATTATCAAGGTGAGGGTGTAGACAAGGATATAAAAAAAGCTGTCTATTGGTATGCTAAGGCGGCAGAGCAAGGGCACAAAAATGCACAAGAAAGTCTTGATGCAATAAATAGCGGAAAAGAAAACATATAAGCAAGCAGTAAATTGATCAGATTTTTGTGTGAAAAAGGGATAATAGTATAATTGTATTTATGATAATATATAGCTATAGCATAAATTTTTGCTGTGGCTATATTTTTGTCAATTTAGCAAATTAGCACTGTGGCAAATTATAGCTAAGAAACAAACGCTTTTTAAAAAAGCAGGAGGATAAAACAAATGAACAAATACACAATCATAAGCCAGCAGATTTATATGCTTAACAACAAGCATGATCTATTAATAACCATGCAAGACTCTCATAAAGAGCTTTTAGCAGAGTATGATGCAGACACAATTTATAGCATTTTATCTGATATATTTAATAGAGTAGCTGCATCTCATTCAAAGGGTGAATCACTTGACATGACAGACGACCTAGTCATAGAATGTGTCAATACCAACTCAAATCAGGTTAGAATACTAGGATTTTCTAACGAACAAAATTAGAAGGAGGCAAAGCAAAATGTCAAACATACACAACAAAATCACAGAGGATTATATAGAGCAGTTTCACGAAAACACCAAAATATTAAGACATCAAGATTTGCCAGCGGCTGGCGGCGTCAAACTAGTTTTTCATGACGAGCTATATAAAACAGAGCTTGAGGGTGAGCCAATAGCAAGTGATATACTAGATGAAAACGGAAGCATCTATAAATATAGTGATTATATAAAATTGCCCAAACAAAAACAAAAAAGCTGCCGTCTAAGATATTTATATAAAGCTCCATACCACACACTAGCCCTGGGCGGAACTGGTATGGGCAAGACCACAGGCTATGTTGAGCCTAAGGTGCGTGCAGTGTCCAGTCAACAAAACAAACCCAACCTAATCATAACTGATCCTAAGGGAGAGATTTTTAATCGCAACGCAACGCACTTAAAAAAGCAAGGCTATAATGTCCAAGTCCTAAACTTTAAAGACCCAACAAAAAGTGAAAAATGGAATCCATTTTTTGAATTATACAAAAAAAGAGAGCAATACAATCACTCTCATGGCAATGAAAAAGCTATACTAGAAATTCAAATTGGATCAATTATTAATGATCTAGCAAATATATTTGTTAAAGTTGAAAGTCAAACAGATCCGTCGTGGGATCAAGGCTCAAGAAGATATTTTAAGGGGCTGTTGCATTGTTTATTAAAAGAGATGGACAATCCAAGCAATGGCTTTGAGTGCGATCACATGACAATTTATACTTTGATGCGGTTGCATAATCTTTTGACAGAGGAGATTATGTCAGATGAGGACAGACCAGCAATGTATTCATTAAACTCTCATCGCTTGACTAAAGATATGCCACGAGACACTCGATATTTATTAAACGCAGTGCTAAAAAACGCCCCAAGAACGGCAAGGTCATATGAAAATGTTTTCACATCTAAAATCTGTGATTGGACTCAAGCACACATATACGAGCTGACTACAGGGCACACAATCAACCTAGACAACTCAGGCGACAAGCCTTTTGCATTTTTCATAATAACTCGTGATTATATTGAAAGCGATTATATGATAGCAGGGCTTGCTATTGACTGGGCATATAGGCAGATGATTGAAAAAGCTGAAAAAGAGCCAAAGCTTACAAACAAAAGAGCCACACATTTCTTTTTGGATGAGTTTGGAAACATTCCTCAAATCAAAGATTTCAAAATGAAAATAACATCCGCCCGCAGCAGAAACATCTGGTTTCATCTTGCCATTCAATCGGATAGTCAGTTAGAAAGCAGGTATGGAGCTGATGCAGCAAGAGAGATTAGGGACAACTCATATAAAATCTTTTTAGGCAGCCCCAACTATGACACAAAAGCAAATTTTTCAAGAGAGTGCGGTGAGCACACAGTGGCTAGATTGTCATCATGGTATCATGAAGAAGACAGGGGGTTGATTACTTTGCCGATTGTGTCAGTCAGCAAGCTAAGCAATATTCAAGACGGGCAAATGTATGTGATTCCTGCTAAAGGCTATCCATTTATGTCAAGATTTGTAAGAAGCTATGAGGCGGCGGATATGGGTGTGTATGAGGATTTTTTTGGGGGGCTAGCTGATGAGCTTTTAGATAATGTAGAGAATTTTAATTCTCCCAAATATTTTTATGGACTTGAAAAGAAAAATAAAAGCACTAAAAACCATAATAGTTATAAGAATATTTATAACATTGCAAGCTTAGGCAGTGAGAAAGAGTGCAGTAAAACATCAAATCAGAAAAACGATTTTGATTCTGCAATCAAATATGTAGTCAAAGAATTGTTTAAAATTGCAGACAACAGGTTTGATTTAATAGAATTATTAAAATTGGTATTGACAAGAAGCTTTGTATCTGTGGGCATGTTGCAAAGAAGCTTTATGCTAGGATTTAGCAAGGCGGCGGCTATTTTAGATATTTTGCAGGATGGCGGCATCATAGGTGGCAAAAGTGAGAAACCTGGTGGTGCAAGAGAGGTGATGTATAATTTGAGTGATTTGGATGGTGCTATTGAAGGTGTTATGGCGTATTTGGATGTAGAAGCTGTTGAAGATGAAATAGAAGAAGACGAGAGTCAAATTGACATTGAAGAGGCGATTGGGCTTTTAGGCGACTTTGATGAGGATGGTGAAGAGATTTGATAGCTAGGTAGTAGATAGAATAATAGCAAAAATTTTAAACCCAACTTTAAGCTGCCTAGTGGCTATACTTTAAAAATTGTTCTGAAAATTTATTTTACCCACTATATTTTGTTTGACAGATAATTTTTTTTGGTGTATTATAATATAGCAATTCATTAAAGTTGGTGTGGGAGCATAGCTCAGTTGGGAGAGCATCTGCCTTACAAGCAGGGGGTCACAGGTTCGAGCCCTGTTGCTCCCACCAATTCTTAAAAATAAAAAGAAGTCAGTGTGACTTCTTTTTGCTAGTGTGCATATATTGATAATTCAGAATTAAACTTAAGCAATCACTAAAAAAATATGGTACCATGGCCAAGTGGTAAGGCAGAGGCCTGCAAAGCCTTTACCCCCAGTTCAAATCTGGGTGGTACCTCCATATTGATAATTGATGATTGATAAATAATTGACAGGTTTTAGTTAAATAAATTAAAACAGCAATAATTCATCAATCATCAATCGTCAATCATCAATAAAAAAAACCACGCCCAGGTGGTGGAATGGCAGACGCAAGGGACTTAAAATCCCTCGGGGGAGACTCCGTGCCGGTTCGAGTCCGGCTCTGGGCACCAATTATTTGAATTTCCTCTTTTGGATGTAGTAGTCCAAGGGGGGAGTTTTTTTTGTTTTTTTTTGGGGGGTTTTTTATAAAGCAAAGATCTCTCTACTAGCGTGATTGGCGTGCCAAGAGGTATTCGTGCCAATGGGCTTCGCCCCCGAAATGACAGGAATTTAGAATGGGCAACCATTTATTTTTATAAAGCAAAGATTTCTCACTGCGTTCGAAATGACAGGAATTTAGAATGGGGTCATTTTAGTAGTGAGAGCAATTAAACTAAAGCGTCATTTCGAACGCAGTGAGAAATCTTTGCATTATAAAATAAAGTGGGATTGCTTTGTCGGACTAAAGTCCTTCCTCGCAATGACGCTTTAAGGAGTGGGATTGATTAGGCGGGCGACCACAGGTCGCCCCTACGGGGTGTGGATTTTTTATTTTGAAAAAACAACTAAGAGTAGTAATTGTTTGGGGTGGGGGGACATGAAATGTACATAAAGTGGGGGGAAAATAAAAAAAAGTTGAGAAATGTGAAAATTGTGTGTTAATTTGCTTGACAAACTATCACAATTGGGGTAGTATGGTTTCACATTGTGATAAATATGTGAGAAAAATACACATTTTCATGTCACCTAGTTGTATCCATTTTGTAAAAATGGTGTAAAATTATTTGACACTTTGTCACAATTGAGGTATAATTGCCTCATATTTATATTTGGTAATATCATAGCATATACTATTTTAGTATAAATTTCAATGCTGTGACTTACATAAAAAGCCATATTAAATTAGGTGAGCTGGATGGGTTTTTGAGGGTTTATTGGGTGGAGGTGTGGTGTTTATAAAGCAAAGATTTTTTATAAAGCAAAGATTTCTCACTGCGTTCGAAATGACAGGATTTTAATTGGGCAACCATTTAATTAATGTCATCTCGAACGCAGTGAGAGATCTTTGCATTATAAACCACACACTCGCACATACATGGCACTGACTATGCCATGGGATTGGGGGATAAAGCAAAGATTTCTCACTGCGTGATTGGCGTGCCAAGAGGTATTCGTGCCAATGGGCTAAAGCCCCCGAAATGACATTTAATTTTAGGTCATTACGACATGATGGATGAACTCTTGCCCACCCCTACCATACCCGACACAATCACAGCCGCTCACAAATTAAAAAAGGA
>Ga0209755_10001612_pt1 | contig 34188 bp, 22 predicted proteins | sample TergutCo191P1_FD_187301 | JGI IMG/M metagenome (GOLD analysis project Ga0209755, IMG submission 187301) | Cornitermes sp. P1 segment gut microbial communities from Petit-Saut dam, French Guiana - Co191P1 (SPAdes) (version 2) | ecosystem: Host-associated > Arthropoda: Insects > Digestive system... | reverse complement strand
TTGAGATAAACTCTTTGGTCAACGTATTGGTGGATTATATCTAAATCCATTGTGTCCGTGGCGAAACCGTGTGCTACTATATTCTCCGGATTTCTGCCGCCTACAAACCATACGCGTTCCCATAGAGACGGAGAAAAGAACGGGATGTCATTGGTAAAGTATAACTGCGAGCCTATACGTAGTCTGCTGTCACGGTTTTCTATACGCACCATGCCAGGTAAATTGAATCTGTCCAGCTCTTTGTGTCTGTCTTCTGGCTCGATGAGCTTATAATTAAACGCCCTTTCCCCTACTAATTTGAAGTCGTGGAAGTGTACATTTACAAAACGCTCATTAGGTGGAGGTAGATATGTACGTGGAGAGAATAATGCAAAGCGGCCTGAATATAGTGATACGTGACCTTCATCACGTGGCAATATTGTATTCAGAGATGTGCTTATTATTCTCGCCTCATTGCTTACGGTTATTGTACTGTAAATCTCTACATCTACAGTTATCGGTCTAGGTGTTATTTCCACTGTAATGCCTTCAGGCTGCCTTAACACATAGTTAAATGCATCGTCACCTGTGAGCTGGAAGTTAAATACTGCTTCTCGTATTCCGGCATCTGGTGATGAGAGTTCACCTGCGTTAAGTGAAGCAATACGAACATCATCGCCCAGAATTGTATTTACAAGGTATACTGATGTTACCGTAAGATCCGTTGTAGCATCGTATACCCTTGATTGTTGCACTGTCGTCATAACAGTCAGGGTTCTGGGGTAGATGTTGCCAAAACCTTCTATTTCCGCTATGTAGTAATTATGTGAGTGCACACCAACGAGTGCGCTTTGTGCAATGTCCACTGATATATCTGTACCTACTGTTGACTGCACGAAGTTAGCTTCTGTTGCCTGGTCAATGCGCACTTCGTCGCCGGGAAGCACCCCGGCAAGCTCTATATTGCCTAAAAGAGTTGCAGTTGTTGTGCCATCATATACCTTTGAATCTACTTGTATGTTGAGATGCAACGGTCGTGGTGTGATTGCTGCGCCTGTATCTACTGGCGCTAAGTAATAATTATGCATATCTGCGCCCATGAGTGCAACACCGCTTATTATTACACGTGCATTTGGGTTTGCATCAGGATACTGGAATCTTGCACTTGCGTTCGCTGTATTTGCGCGTACATCATCATTTCCAAATACACCTACAAGATACATATTCTCAAGATTGTACTCGGCTTCTGTAGTTGCATCATATACCCTTGAATATACCTCAACGCCACTGAAGACTAACCGTGCAGGCCGGATTGTTAGTTCCGCAGTTACTTTACCAGATTCACCGGCAGACCTGCCATGGAGTCTGCTGAGCGAATAAGTAACTGTTACCCGGTATCGTCCGGCCCTGTGCGGTAAGCCATTTGCCCCAAGTGAGGCAAGAGAGGTTATCGGCTCGAATGTATATTGTATATTATACACTCGGTCGCTTCGTACTACTGAGTTTCGCCATTCTTGTTCTAATCCGTTATACGTCAGCCATCCATCGGCAATAGTAACTAATGCTGTTGCAACACATCGGCATATATTGCCGTCACAGTTGCCACAATTACAGTCGTCTAAGCCACCGTACACACAATTACAGGCCGGAGGGCATACGCATGGCTGCGGTTGTGGTGGAGGTGTTGGTGTCGGCTGTGGTGCTTGAGGCTCTTGTGGTTGCGGCCATGATGAGTCATGGTCTGGTGTCGGCTGTGGCGTTGGTGTCGGTTGTGGCGTTGGTCTTGGGCGTGGTCGTGGTGTTGGTCTTGGAGTTGTTTGCACTGTTTCCGTTTCTTCGTACTCTTCATCTGTATCTTCATACTCTTCATATTCCGGTTCAGACGGTGGAGCGCATTGACACATATTGTCATAGCAATTACCGCAATCGCAGTCTTCGATGCCGCCTTGTCCGCAGTCGCAACTTGATGGGCACATACATGATCTGTATAGTATCATAGAACTTGTGGGTGTGCATTCACATATACAGTTGTGCGCATTGTCTCGTTGTTGTTTGTTAATATGTGTCTCTGTTGCTCTGTTTTCTGCGCTGATTGTGATACCGAAAACTATTGCTAATACAATTATTGCCGCTGATATTATTATGAAAAATATTTTCTTGCTCAGACCAAACCGTTTTTCGTCATAATCACCGTATTCATATCTCCGAAATACACTATATCCGCTTGTCGCAGCGACGACCGCTAATATTAGATGAAATACTGTAAATGAATCAAATAATGATATGGTGCCCGTGAATACCTGGGTTGTTATAAGGAGTATTGCAGAAAACATTACTGCCGTAAATACTACAGGTATTAACAATAATCTGCGCCGATTATTATGCCTGTCTTTTCCCTCTGCTACTTCAAGTAATTGTTCGCTATCTATACCATTCACGCTATTGAGAGCTGCTATACTTTTTTCCTGCTGTTCATAGTTTTCTATCTGCTTTTGCCTGACGGCAGCTACTATTACGTATGCCAATGTTGCCACACACAACAATGTCAGCAACAGGTTAAATATAGCCCATGACCGCATCCCAAATGGAGCGAATACAAGAAATGTCGATTCCGGCTCATATTCTAGGCATATAAGGCAGCACGGGCGCAGATTAGCTATGCAAACGCCTTCGGCACAACCGCAATGCTCAGTCGTCGTGGATATATCCGGTACCGCTGCAAATACTTGACCTGAAATTGTTAAGACAAACAACGCCAATACTGCTGCCGCAAGAATGTTGAGAGGTTTTCGGATGTTTTGGTTTTTCATTTTTTCCTCCTTACTGCATTGTTTTTTCGCTAAAATAGACAAAAGCACCTAAACCTATATTGGATCAGGCGCTCTTGTTATATCACATCTCGCAATTTTTGCATTTAGTTCACACGTGCTCAATAGTTTGTAAACAATCTTGTGTGATACTTATTATATATGATATAATGGCAAGTGGCGGTGTAGCTATTATTGCAACCTCATTACCCGATCTGTGGTTGTAGGGCGAGAGGTGCTGGTAACATCTTTCGCCTACCGTCATATTGACTTGCCTTTCACATTATCAGGCATTCCGCAATATGTCAATACCCCCGCGCTGTTAGTGGGAATTTGGTCCAGTTACTGCTCAAGAACGGTAACTTTTTCCATCGCTGAGCACTAATTGGACTTTTTTTCCATCCATGGGCACTTATTGAACCAAATTCCCACTAACAGCGCGGGGGTATTGACATTATCGATTTTGTAAATATACTGTTAGTACGATTAAAGATGTTACCAGCGTTTTTAGTCGGGTTGGAAAACATGATCGGGTGCGTAATATATAATGTGTATATTATATATGATAAGCGGCGTATGCACCTTTTCGGGCATACGCCGTTTATCGTTTGGTAATTACTTTTATGAGGAACACGATATGGGGAATTTATATCAATATTCTAAAATTGCCGAATCGCTGCGTTCGCTTATACCAGACTTGCCTCTAAGCGAACAGGAAATAGAACAAACGATATCAGAAAAAGGGCTACTGTATTTCGCAACCAATAGCGGGAAAGAAGTTGCTGAACTCTTTGAAGCTGTACTTCTGCTGGCGCACTTATATGACATGGAATTGATGTCATATAACGACAAAGGCTCAAACTCTGCTCTGACTGTATAGCGGATTCCTGCGCACCCCTTGCTGTCTCGCAAGCTCAACAGCAATCGCCACGCCCGATGCCGTGCGCCGGAATCCACAGTGAATTATTTTTAGTATTGGATTGAAAAGATGGAACCGAAAAAAAAGAGTAACACGTTTTGTTATGTATTAATACTCGTCACTTTATTGTTGGTCGTTTATATTTCCTTCCAAGGCGCTGCAGCTTGGCTTGCGGTAAGTGACAGAGGTGTTGCCGGTTTTGATAGTTTTACTGAGTTTACATTTGAACTTGAACATCGTATTTTCTCTGCTCCGCTTAACATATATCTTACTGATTATACTTTCAACTGGCTTACAATACTCGGGCTCATGTGGTTTATCATTGCCGTCTACTTCCTTACTACGCGCAGAAAATTGATTATAGGAAAAGAGCATGGTACCGCGATTTGGGGTTCTGAAAAAGATATATCCGACCTGTTTGCATGTAATCTCGAAAAATCCGAAATCAGAAAAGTTAAGCGCGAGATGTTTTTTAAGTTGTTGCGTAGCTTACTTCCGATGAAAGTTAAAGGGTGACACTATGGGTTGCTTGAAGTTAAACATTGATAATTGGAAAAGAGACAAAGCTGTTGCGGTAAATAAGGTTATTGAGAAGTATAAAAATGCTGATATGCCTCTCACAAACTCAGAACGTGGCTGCATATATAACTATAAAGTGAACAATCACGTCTTAGTGTTTGGCGGTTCAGGTGCCGGAAAGTCAAGAAATTATGTTATTCCCAACCTACTTCAAGCTCACTCGTCCGTCGTCGTTACCGATCCCAAAGGTGAGATTCTGTCAAAGACTGGTTATTTCCTTAAATCTATGGGATATGATATTCGGGTGCTTAACCTTGATTTTAAGCCCTTGTCCGACCACTATAACCCGTTCATTTATCTGCACCCCGAAAGAGAGGGGTTTGAAGAAAGAGTCCTTACCCTGATTGAAACTATTATCCTTAACACGGATGGCGGTGAAAAGAAAAGCAGTTCGGATCCGTTTTGGGATAAAGCAGAAAAACTTTTCCTACAAGCACTGTTCTTTTTTGTTGCTGTTGGGTTTAGGGAAGATGAACGCAACATGACTACTGTCCTATGGCTCATATCGCTCCTAAAAATCGAAGAAGAGCAGGACAATCTCGACAGTAAACTTGATTTTTTTGTGAAGCAGTTTGCCGAAAAATTTAACGAAAAGGACGAAAACGGGAACGTTGTCAGAGAGCATATCGGCGTACAGCAGTACAACGAGTTCCGCGAAAAAGCGGCAGGAAAAACAGCCAAATCCATCGTTATTACAGCAGTCGCAAGGCTTGCGCCGTTCAGAACATCTGAGATGATTCGGATTGGTTCACGTGATTCAATGAAGCTCGACAGGATTGGCGAAGAAAAAACCGCTATTTTTGTTGTGGTACCGCCAACTGATGAAACATTTAACTTTGTTGCAGGCATGCTTTTTACTCAAATGTTTCAAGAGCTTCAATACTGTGCCGCTATCAAGTATAAGGATAAAGGCCAAAAGCTCCCGGTTCCTGTCAGGTTTATTTTGGATGAATTCGCAAATACTTGTAAAATACCTAATTTTCTAAAAATATTAGCATATGTAAGATCGTTTGGTATAGGTATTTCCCCAATACTTCAATCGCTTGACCAAGCAAAAGAGTTGTATGAAAAACAGTGGGGGACCTTAATAGATAATTGCAGCTACTTGTTATTTCTCGGTTCTATTACACATAATGATACGCTTGAATATTTTTCAAAATTGCTTGGAAAAGGCACATATGACAAAAGGACTTCAAGCAGGTCTTACGGGAAATCGGGAAGCAGCTCCAAGAGTTGGGATTCTCTCGGCAGGGAACTCCTGATGCCAGACGAAATAAGGACGATGCCAAAAGATAAGTGCTTGCTAATCGTTAGTGGACGGAAACCGTTCTACTCGGATAAGTTCGTATACGAATCGCACCCGAATTTTTCAAAGACTTCTGATGGTGGAGCGCCACCGTATAATCACGAACCTCTGAAATATGACGATGTCGGAAAGTCCTACAGGCTAGATGCCGCCACAGGAAAAGTTGTTTATGAAAACAACAATATTGAAGAAGAGTACAGCGATTACGAGATACAGCAACTACTATCTGATGATGAACATAACTACAGTGTAGTTGATAATATGTCCGAAGCATATGCTTCACGCAATTGTATAGTTGACTTTCCTTTGGAAAACCAAATTAAAGTGGCCACTAATATCAAGGAACTACTTACTATCAGCAAAAATGTGCTGAAAGACATGAACAGCAATAAATGGTCAGCAATCTATGATGATATTGATAGTAGTGGTGATGCTGCTGGAGGCGATGCACAAAAAAGTATTATTGAAACCTTGGTTGGCTCAGTATCGGAATATGTTTCAGGAAACCCTGATATTGACGAAAATAGTGCTTTCATTTCTACTATTACAGATGTTTTTGACATTATATCAAAAATTCTGCTGAGCAATTCAGCTTTTGTGCCGACCACGGACACTAATGCGGAATACGAATATCTGGAAGCTGATGATATTGATAACCTTGAGGATTTCAGTGACCATTTCAATGAGCTGAAAAATGATATTCTCGATGCTATGATTAATTCCGTTTCTTCGCTTGAGTAGCCTTTTACATATATTTTTATATGTTTGGGAATATATTATACTTTTAGGAGGATTTAGAAAATGCACAATAACGTATTGGTAAAACACGAAGTAGTTCACAGTGAGTCCGGGATTGAAACAGAAAATTCCGGCGCTACGAAAGCGACCGAAAACTCGGTTAGAAATGCTTTTTTAACCATCGGCGCTCTTTTTGCCGTTTGCGTAGGATTTGCGGCAATGAACATTAACGGTGTCGCACTTGCCGACCCGGGAGAAGCTTTGTGGAATACGATTGCCACGCTTATTTCTACATGGGTCACAAGACTTGGCGGCGTTGTAATTTTTATCGGAGGAGTAATGTTTGGCCTCGGATGGAAAAATGACGATGCGGAGGGTAAGAGCCGTGGCGTTTCTACCATGATTGCAGGTGGTATTGTCACCGCTGTAGCCGCACTTACCAGCCAATTCTTTGCGTAATACACAATTGAAAATAATTATTTGTTAAAGGAGGTATCAACATGTTATCAGACATTATTACCGGCGCGTTCAATATCTATAATTGGATTGTCAGTGCTGCTGGAGTTGTTTTAACTAATGACGGTGCTTGGGATATGGTTTTCAGCTTATCACAAAGCGTTATTTATCCTGTGGCATTAACCATTGCCGTCATTTGTCTGCTATATGAAGTTTCTCAAACTGCAATGAAAGTGGATACAATCACATGGGAAACCGGTGTTAGGCTTATGGTGCTTATGGCTATTGTCCGAATTTCTCTGCACTGGGTACCTCGCATGTTACGCGCTATGTGGTCCACTGCCGTTGGTTTTATCAACAACTTAACTGTTGCTGATAACAACCCGCTCGGCAACGCTGATGCCATTATACAATATATAGATGGTCTAAGGCTTCCCGCACGGATGATTGCAACTGTACCTGTTCTTGTCGTTTCGTTCGCTATAATTATTGCAGGATTAGCGATTTTGTTCATCGCATACGGTAGATTGTTTGAAATACTTATCTATGTGTTTGTAGCTCCCCTGCCGATTGCGTTTCTCGCGCTTGGTAGCTTTAACGGTGGAATCAATAGAATTACAGGCAAATTTTTAAGGCTGTTTGCTGCTGCATGTTTACACGGAGCCATTATGCTTGTTTGTATACAAATATTTGGTGCTATTGCGGGTAATATAGTTGATGTATCGGTTGGTGGTGGTGTATTTTGGACCCTTTTGCAGTCTGCTTTTGTTGCGTTGATTATGCTAGGAGCTGTCATTAAAAGTGGTTCATGGGCTAAATCTGTGCTTGATGCATAGATCTTGCATTATTCTTTTCTCCTCACGGTGAGGACTTAAATAAATACGTTGCCGTTTTTTGCACATAAAATACCATTGTGCTTCTGCGGTTAATGCAACACATTTTACAGGAGGTCGGGCTTGTGATTTCAGTTAGAATACCTAAAGATATTAGGACTTATAAAGAAAAAATTATGTTTGGCTTAAATGTCAGGCAGATAGTATCATCAATTATTGCGCTCGGGATTTGTGTGCCGCTGTATATTTTCGGCAGAAACTATATACCGGATGATTACCTTTCATGGCTTATTATTATTATTGCAGTTCCGCTGGTTTCCATCGGCTTTGTCAAAGTAAATGGGCTTCCTGCCGAAAAATTCGCTCTAGTTTTTCTTAAATTTGAACTTCTGTTTCCGAAAGTTCGTAAATTTACTACATCAGTTGCTTATAAAGTGTGGCAAAATGAAGCTGTTAAAGAAAGTTCTCCTAAATCAAATCGTGAAAGAAAAAAGGAGCGTAAAAGAAGGAAAAATGCTTCACTTGAACGTGCAGTCTTGATTTCTGAGGCTGAAAAAAACGGGTTCAACAATTTCGATGTCGATAATGCAAAGCTGATAACCGTAAACTCAGAACCTTCAGGTAGTAACGGAAACGGAAAAAAACCGAAAAAGGATACTGAAAAAACCAATGCTCCGAAAAAGAAGTCTTCTTTGCAAAAAAAAGCTGAATTAATCGAAGTTAAGATGTCGCAACATTGTGATTATTTTCCGTCGCCCAAAGAACAAAAGGTACTCAAAAAGTGGAGAAAGATACAGCACTCTAACCGCGTTGCGGCTATGAACTCTAAAAAGAAAGCCGTTGGTAATAAATCTACCAAAATATCACACAGGCGCAGAGCAAAATCACTTATCCCTAAATCGACACAAGACACCATACCATATATTGCGGATTATGATGAGGGGCTTTTCGAAATTCAGCCAAATAAATATTCAAAAATGTTTAAAATAAGCGATGTCAACTATTCGACCGCCAAAGATGAGGATCAGGTTTTATTCTTCGTAAAACTTGGCGAGTTTTATAACTACTTTTCCGATGATACGCACGTTCAGCTCGTAATTGATAACCGCCTTGTTTCCAGAGAAGAACAAGAAAATAAAATCTTTTACCAGCCAAGGGGTGATTCTCTCGATAATCATAGAGCCGAGTATAATAAGATACTGAAACAACAAATTGTGGCAGGCAAAAATGATATGGCAATCATTAAGTTTGTCTTGGTTACAATTGATGCAGATACTGCAATTGAAGCCATACTTAGATTTCATAAAATACAAAACGAGGTTATAGATGGATTAAAGAAAATTGGCTCTACTGCTACATTAATGACTACTGAAGAAAGACTCTCGTATTATCACGACAAATTCCGTAAGGGTCGCGAAGGTGATTTCTCCATTGATTTTGACAGCGTTATTAAAAGAGGTATGTCAAGTAAAGATTATATTGCTCCGTCATTTTTTAATTTTGATAAAAAACACTTTATTGTCGAGGATGACTACTACAGGATTCTTTATTTAACAAATCTTCCAGCTAGTTTAGCCGATGATTTTCTTTACGAGTTATACAACAATGATTTTCCCGTAACAGTGTCTTTGTCAATACAGCCGGTAGCGCAAGATAAAGCGCTTAAGATGGTAAACAGAAAACTCACGGGTATCAAGCATAATAAAATGGAAGCAGAAAAGAGAGCTTCCAGAGCAGGTTACAGCCAAGAGTCTATACAGCACAGTATAAAAGATGCTTTAGTAAAAGCAGAAACGCTTCTGGAAGATATGCTTGACAATAACCAGAAAATGTTCTTTGTCACTATAACTCTTATGGTGCACGGTAATACTCTGGAAGAGCTTAACGATAATACAAAAATCCTTGAAAGCAAGGCGAGGCAGAGAACTGTGCAGCTTAATGTGCTTACAACACAACAAGAAGAAGGGATGAAGGTTACCTTGCCGTTCGGATATGCGCCTGTTGATGTTAAAGTTGATTGCGCACTCACCACTGAGAGCACTGCCATTTTTATGCCTTTTTCTGCTCAGGAACTATTTCAGCCCGGAGGCTACTATTACGGTCTGAACCAAATATCGCGCAACCTCGTTATCGTTGACAGAACTGCAATGAAAACCCCGTCCGGGTTCGTGCTTGGCTCTTCGGGCTCGGGCAAGTCGTTTGCTACTAAAAGGGAAATTCTCAATATATTGCTCAACTCTGCCGATACCGGAGTTTTAGTTATTGATCCGGAAAATGAGTATGGCGATTTTGGACGGGCATTTAACGGTACAGTTATTAAGTTGAGTGCTAACAGTAAAGTGAAAATCAACCCTATGGATATGAGCGAAGACTACGGATTGGATGAAGACGATGATCCCGATAACACTCCGATTGCAACCAAAATTGATAAAGCATTAAGCAAAAAGTCACAATATATACTTTCGTTAGTTGAAAGCATGATGATGCGGGGTGATACCGGAGATAGTGCCACATCTATAACGCCGCAACAAATGACCATTGCAGATAGATGTGTTACCAAGTGTTACGCCAAGTATCTTGCTATTGGCGAGTATTCAAGTGCAAGACAAGCAGAAAAAAATCTGCCTCCGCTTGTTCCGTTTGATAAAAATAACATACCGACTTTCGTTGACTTCCAAGACGAACTTGATAAAGAAAAGCCTGGCTCCGAAGATGCACGGCTGCTTGCTGAAGGTATTGAGTTTTACACTAGAGGTAACATGGACGTGTTTGCTCATAAAACTAATGTCGATATAGATAATAGGCTCGTTGTGTTTAACGTGCGTGAGCTGGGCGGTAAATTACAGCAGGTTGCCCTTACCATCATGTTTGACTTTATTTGGAACAGAATGGTTGAAAATAAGAACAGAGGCGTGAGAACGTATGCTTACTGCGATGAAATACACGTCATGTTTAAGAGCTTTTACTCTGCCGAATTTCTCAGGCAACTCTATAAGCGCGGTAGGAAATACGGTTTGTGTGTCACTGGGCTGACACAAAACGTAGAAGATTTGCTGCGGTCTGAACAAGCGCGAAGCATGATTGGTAACTCTGACTTTATCATGATGCTAAACCAAAACTCGGAAGATCTTGCCCTGCTTTCGCATATGCTGGGGATTTCAGACACACAAAAGGATTTTGTGTTCGGCGCTGATGCTGGTAGCGGACTATTGTTCGCTGAAAATACCATTGTACCGTTCGTTGACAAATTCCCTGAAACTAGTTATCTGTATAAGCTGATGTCTACTAAGTTCGGAGAAGATATGTCAGACGATGATATCAAAAAACAACTATCTGAAATCTTGAACAACACCAGCCAAAGTAGTGCTGCTAAATCTGCATAGGAGGTGCTTTATGAGTATAACTAATTATATTAAGAATAATTCTGCTAAAACCACTAAATTTGCGTTGATTGTTGTTACATCCTTGCTGGTTGTGTTTGTGCTTGCGCTTATCAGTTCTCTTTTTGCTGTCGCAACATCTGATTATGACGATGCCGATATGTCCGAATTGAAAATACGGTTTACTAATGTGTTTTCATATAGGTTTGACGGAAGCCTTGTCGTTACACTTTTTAACAGCATTTACGGGAATGAACATATGATTGTCTTAAATCGAAACGACATAAATGATGGTATATTTGAGTTGCTTGTTGCAAACGACAGTGTCTACAGCGTAACTTATGAATTCTTGCCATGTGAAACTGAATGCTCATACTGCTTAGTTGAATACACTGTTGTTGACAGCGAAAATCTTGTCGGTGTTTCTTCGGTTATTACAGGTAATGACACAGTAATAGTTAACTGGACTTTTTTCTCAGGAGATAAACCCTTTTATTATAGTTATATCGTTAACCATACTGATTATATCATGGTTGACTCAGACTATTATATAGCCTATTCAGGAAATTATAATTTTGATGATTTGGATATGAGTCCTCACGGTGAGGATATGCCAAGTCAAGAAAACATCGCCAGGGGCGCAACCTTGTTCCTGCAAGTTTGGGTGTCGGTTGCTGATTTGCCCGCTGAACCATCTTTTCAAAACTTTTTCGGCAGATATTTTGGCAATTACGGTGATCCGGTACCGGGGACCGCATGGGCTGCGCAGGTTAACGATTCTATTCGACGTTTTGTGGTTGCCGGCGGTGGTTCTGCAGATGATTGGAACGATATGTCGCACCATGACAGATTTATGCAATCACTATATTGGGACATTCAGTATGGACTTGCCAGAGAGCTTGCATGGGATTATATTAATAACGATTTTTATCAGTTTCTCGGCGGTTTTGATATGATTGCACGGTTTGTCAATGGAGGGCGTGGGAATTTAGGTAATATGGTAAGCTTTGAAGCTCAATACGCATATAACACCTTTATGTATTGGCAAAGGCAATTGTTGCTGAATTATGGTTTTGCACATAACTTTATGGAGGGATACAAACATATAGGGGATGTGTTGTTTGGATTGGAACTCGCTACTTCTGCATATGTCGTTTCTGACAACGATTCGCTGCCAAATATTGTAGGCATCGACTCAATACTAGATGTTTTTGGATATGAGCCCGCTGAAGAAGCCAGTTTCTTTACAAGCTTAATCGACTCTCTGCGCAGTATGTGGGTTACTTTAACCATTGTTATTGTCGGGAGCATTGCGCTTCTTGTTTTTTACCTGCGCCGCCGTAGCTTATACATTAAGCCGTATAAACTGGATTAAGATGTAAAGCAGCCGAAAGGAATGGTCATAATTATGAAAAAAGAGAAGCGGGCTCATGAGGATAGTCCTATAGTTGATAAACCAGCAAAAAACGTGCTTAGAGCAAGGGTTGATGCCGATTTGCACGGCAGGTTTGAACAGTTTTGTGAAAACATAGGGTTACGCAAATCTAAAGCGATTGAATTATATATGCAAACTACATTGGACAAAAACAGTATACCCTTCAGCATAAAGGATATTGATGAAAAAAAGGAGAAAGCATGAAAAATATAGGCGATTTTCAAAGCGATGCCCTTAGTGGTCTGGGGAATAAAAAGCCGGCTGTGCATGAACGCACCGGGATAAGGCTTGGTAGCCAAGATGATAGCAATGCTGTGAATCGTGCTAGCTCATACATTAATGCCAACAAAATTTCAGGCAACAGCATTATCAGAAATGCCTCAATTGCTTCTTTTGGCTTAAAAAAAGGAGATTCTGCCAATCTTGGTAAGCATTTAGAAAACAGCTCAAAAAAGATTGCCTCTAAATCAGATGAATTAGGCATTGACAGTGTCGTCGGAGCAGCTAAAGGATATAACGAGCTTACTAAGGCAACTGGTGTGGCTGCAAGTGCTGCGACTGAAGTTGCTGTTACAGTAAGTTCCGGAATTAATAGTGTTCGCGAGGTTCGCGGTGCATTGCCCGGTGGAGTAAGTAATTATAACCCTGCTTTAACTAAAAACGTTATTACCTCAAAAATTAATGAAACTGGATTTAGTGAAACAAAATTATATAAAGGCTATACCTCAATAAAAAGCAGAATTGTTTCCATTGGAAAAATGGGCTCAAGCATTGAGTCGGGAGCCGTTTCTATCGGACATACGGCAAAAGGTGTCTTTAAAGGAACTATACCAATTTCATATGCAACACATTTATCACAGAAAAAAATAGCAGAATATGCAGATAAAAGCCTTCGTCTCGCAGGTAAAGGAGTTATAAGTGCCGGAAAGTATACCATTAAGTCTGTGCCCAAAGCCGGGCTAGCAGCTTCTAATGCTATGCTAGTGTCAGGCGATGATTCGCTTGCGGCTGTCGGAAATGCTTACCGTGTAGGGCATGTTGGTGTTAAAACAAGCATTAAAACAGGTAAATCCATCAACAAGGGCGTTCGCTCTGCCCGTAACGTTGCTAAAACTTTGAAGAGCAACGGTTTCAGATCGACCGCGCTCGCTGTACGTAAAGCGGGAGGCAGCGCTGTGAGCGCACTGCTTGAAAAAACAGGAAAATTCGCCGTTAAAAAAATAATGGTGCCCATAGGTGTAATGATGGCTTTTCTTATTTTTATGGGAGGCGCCAATGCCGCTATTTCCGGAACACTGTTCGGGGGTGAATTTGTTATTGATGGTGAAGATTACTATGTAAGAGATTATATGCTGGACGATGCCAGAGGGATTGCACCCATGTCAGAATATTTAGCATTGAGCCTTTATTCTTTGTTAAGCAACGATAATTACCATGTTGCAAGGTTCTTGGCAAATGATGCAAGTACGCTCAGACCATATCTGCAAGACATTATTGACTCTTTTCCTGCCTTGGAATATATGGTCACGCATATGCAACCTATTTTTAACGGTCTGCTCATAAGGGAGTATGAACTTGAGACAACCGCAAGCCAAGCCGCAAACTTACTTTCTGTAGTATTCAATGAAGCATCTTTTACATATGATGTTTCCACAGAGGAGTGGTGCGGACAATGCCTTGCGCTAGGTATAGGTGAATATGAAGAGTGTGAACATTGCGGTGAAATACATGCAGTCACAGAAGATGAGGACTATGATAATGCCTGCCCTAACTACATAAAGGGGTATCACAGCTCATTTACTTGCCCTCACTGTTGCGTTATGACTTGTGGTGGGCACGGCAGTGGAGATGAACGTTATTATTGCACGTTGGGTGACGGTTGCAGTAATGCCGTTTTTTATGGATGTGATGGCTATAAGATATGCGATGGGCACGATGTTATTACCGTCAGATACCATTTTTTCAGAGTTAACCCGCAGTTAGCCCGTCATTTTGTCATGCCCTTACGGGAACTGCAAATGAGCGGCACACAGTGCGACGACCTCAATCATGCATTCGATATGCTCGATATTACAGATGTTATCAGGGAGATTGTATTTGAAGACTATTTAGATACAATTATCTGGAACGAAGATACAGATGCTATACTTTGCTGGGATGAATATTCAGTTATGAGAATAAACGGACAAAATGTCAGGAGATCTACACAAGCAGGACTTGCCGCCGCCGGTCTAGCAGGTGATTTTTTAGTGCATGACCTTACAACAGGCATAAGTTTTTGGGGGAATGGAACCGCTTCGCCCGGTTATCATGTTGATTGGGTGTATCGGACACGGCAAGATTGGGAGTTTGCTATGGTTATTGCCGGACGTAGTTGGCGCGGTAGACCTGCCATTGTCGAATTTTCAGGAAATTACTTTGCCGTTGCTTATCACACGTTTGACCACCATGTTATGACTGGTGTTGGATTTACACCTAACCCTCATCTCCCCGGGGGCTTTACAGGTATGCGCCGCGGACATCATATGTGTATGCACGCCTTTGATAGCATACTTTGTCAGCTTGGGCGTAGAGGGTATAACACCAATCAGTATATCCAAACGCATGAAGCCGTCCAAATGGCAGAAAGTCTTGCCTTGCTTTTACCCGGTTAACACTAATCATGTTATGGAAGTAGTATTTGATAATAGTTATTGTTTAATGGAGGATTTTATTATGGCTAAACTCGACAGAAATAAAGTAATCAATGAACTGAGCGCCAAAATTGATACGCTTGACCAAAAAATCAGTGTCATGCAATCAAAAAAGAAATCGCTTGAAAAAAGTATAGAAAAACACAGGATTGAACTTTTCAAAGATGATTTGCCCAAATATGAAAGATTAATGAAAGCCGCAGAAGATGCCGGACTAGATTATGACGGTGTCTTACAACTATTTCTTAATACAACAAATGTAAGTCCTCACAGTGAGGACTCACTGGAATCGGTTGTTCCTAAGTTAAGCAATAATAACCAGCTAGCCAATAAAGTATCGTCTTAAATAATACAGGTGGTTGAATGATATGGGTTACAAACTTTGCATTACAGAAAAACCAAGTGTTGCCGGAGATATTGCAAGAGTCGTTGGAGCCAATGCAAAGCATAAAGGCTATTATGAGGGTAACGGTTATCTCGTTACCTATGCTATAGGTCATCTTGTCAGCTTTGCAGAACCGGAAGCTTATGGTTATGTGCGGTGGCATAATGTTTTTAGCAGCACTGACGTTATGAAAAAAGCGTTTGATGAACTGCCGCTATTGCCCTCATCGTTTAAACTCGTCGTTAACGAGAGCACAAGACATCAGTTCAATGTTATTAAAAGTCTTATGACACGGAGTGATATTGACTATGTTGTCGATTGTGGTGATATGGGACCTGAAGGTCATGTGCTTCAACAAATGATTAGAGATAAATTGAACTGTAAGCTGCCTGTCAAGCGTTTTTGCGCTACCAGCTTAACCGATGCTGCAATACAATCGGCCATGGTTAACTTACGTAGCATTTCTGAGTTTAGGAAAATTGTCGAGGGTCAGTACTGTAAGAAGAAAGCTGATTGGATACTTGGCATGAGCGCTTCAAGAGCAATGAGTTTAAGACACCGTAAACATATTGCCGTAGGCAGAGTCATGTCGCCCACACTATATTTTATTGTTAAGCGGCATCTTGAAATATTTAATTTTAAAGAATCAAATTACTTTATTATGAAAGCTATGTTGAAGGAAGGTTTTTGCGTTAGTTGGAGCAATGTTTCCAATGATTTGATAAATTTATTCGCAGAAAGTGAGCTAGATTCCGAAAATAGGGTGCTGTCAAAATCAAAACTTACATCTGTTGCAGACAAAATACGCGATGCAGGAATAGGTAAAATTCTTGATGTTGTTAAAAAAAGGAAAAAAACTAATTGCCCTCAGCTATACGATACTACAGATCTACAAAAGGATGCTAACAGGATATATGGATATTCGGCCACCTTAACACTTTCAGCAGCTCAATCGCTATATGAGACACATAAGGTTATTAGTTACCCGCGCACTGACAGTAAATATATAACTGACGATTTAGCAGAGTTAATGGAATCGAGAGTGTCTGAAATAGCTACTATTCCAAAATACAGCACCACTGCTAACGCTTTACTTAGCAAGGGATTAATTGTTAATAAACGTGTACTGGATAATAGTAAAGTTACAGACCATCATGCAATAATCCCGACCGAGAATATATGTAATTTCGTTCCGAATAACCTGCATATTGAAAAAAATAAGACCGGTCTTACCGGTGAAGTTCTTGCCAATGTTTTGGCACTAGTCTTGCTACGTACACTTGTAGCGTTCTCTTCGCCTTATGTATACGATAACACGGTTGTGGATGTTGAATTTAATGATGGTTTCGTTTTCTCTGTAACCACTAATTCTACGATATCTTTAGGCTGGAAAGATACTGTAAAACAACTTTCTGAGCTTGCTGATGATGAAGATGATTTTGATCCTTTCGCGCAGAGCGTACCAGAGCTTGTTAAAGGACAGATAGTTACTGTTGCTGATTGTGTTGTTGAAAGCAAAAAGACCTCCCCGCCAAAACTTCACACTGACGGAACGCTTCTTACAGCAATGCAAAATGCAGGTTCTGTGCTTGGTGCTGATGGAGCCATACTCAAAGGTAAGGGTATTGGTACTCAGGCTTCGCAAGATGAAATTATCAATAAAATTATTAAGTCAGGTGCTGCTGAGTATGTTAATAAAGGAAAATTTAACTATATAAAACCTACTGATTATGGGATTGGCATTATTCGTGAATTACCCGAAGAGCTTAGAAGTCCAAAAATTACAGCGGATTGGGAGCTTATGTTTGATAAAATAGTTTCCGGTGAATCTGATGAGCATAAGTTTATGGAAGCTTTTGAGGATTTTATTTTGCGGCAGATTGAGTACATAAAAAACAGTGAGCCCTCCACAGCATTTATTAAAGATAAAGAAGTATTTGGAAGTTGCCCATGGTGTAGCACCGACGTCTATGAAAGTGCAGGTAAAAACAACAAAGCGGCTATAGCTTATTATTGTTCCGGATACAAAAGCGGATGCTCATGGAAACTCAATTGCGACGACAATGTTTTCAACGTTTTCATAGGCAGAAAACTCAAAAAGCAGGAAGCCTTACATTTTATTGAAAACGGGCAAATTGATTTGGTTTGCAATAATAAAGGATATAAATCAAAGAAAACATTTGAGTTTGTTAAAAAAGTAAGTGGAAATAAGACTTTTTGCAATATAATGGTTAGTTAACTTTTTTTCCTAGCCGAGTCAGCAATTGAACCAAATTCCCACTATTGCAGGGAGGTATTGACAAAGCGTAATATGTGATTTATAGTTTATTTATTGTTTGTTTTTATTTGATGTATTACCAGTACATCTCAACTTTTTAAGTTTTTAGATCGGGTACATATTTTTTCTTGAGCACCGAGTCAGTTTAGCTTTTATCTACTTTTTCGTTTGATGTTCGCTATTTTGATTGTTGTGTATGTAACTCGTCTAAGATTGGTTACATACACACTTTCATTTTAGCGTTTTTTGCAGTTGGAGGATTTTGTATGAGTAAATTAAACTTTATAGTTTATGACACAGAAAGGCTTATACGTGACTTTAAAGTTGAGCCGGGATTCATTAGCTGGCACGAAAATGATACATTGTGGGTTTCCTCTTGTCAGTTTACGGAAAGCCATTTGCACACAAACTATTTGGGAAACGATGGCGTTTGGCGGTCTGAGTGGCGGTCTTGGGTAGATGAAAGAGAAACACTTCCGCTAAAAGTTCGAGACTATATCTACAAGCTTGATAAGGGACTCCTCACCTCGCTTGACGACCTGTTTAATGATTCACAAAATAGAGCTGGTTCCGCATACAGTAAAGCGTATGAGCATAACAGTTTCGATGATGCTTTCTATAGCGAAGATTTGCAAAACACTCGTGATGGCTGGTTAGGCATGTACGCCAATGACAAGGAAAAGTATCCATTTGATGCCGCTGAATACCACAGCAACCCACACATGGACATCACTTCACCTGATGTAGCTACTGATACAGCCGAACATTTTGATAAAAGAATAAAAGACGATAAGCGATACATGGGCTACGTTGGCAATGATTTAATAGAAGATTATAACGAGCTTATAGAAATTGCATTACAGAACTCGCTATACGAAGACCCCTTTGACTCCGCTATGTTCCGCAACGCGCTTGAAGGGAAATCGGCGCTTTCTGCAGGTGAATCATCAATTATATTTAATCCTCACCGTGAGGATACAAAAAGTATTCATTCCCGTATTAGGGGTGGAAATAATTATTTTTTGGAGGACACAAACATGGAAGAGCAAAGAAATGTAGTAGCAGCAGTCACCGTATTCGCAGAGCCAATCGTTGAGGAAAACCGTATGAGGCTCGGTATGGCATCCATTAATGTCAATGGCGTGTCTATCAACAGTTGCCAAATTGTTGAGCTTCCGGATCCCGCTTCCGGTGAACTTAAACTAGTGGTCAATCTGCCGCAAAAAATGTCAACCACGCTTTCGGGAGAGCGCGCCTACAAAGACATTGCGTCGCCTATAGGTGAACATAAACGGACAATCATGAACGAAATAACCGAAGTTGTGGCAAGCGAATACCAGCGCGTGTCGGCTATGCCGGTTGATGAGCGAAAAAATGCGTATGACTGGAAGAATCTTCCGAAACCATTTATCAGCGAAAATGTGGCTATTTCCGTTAACAGAATGTTTGTCGTGCCAAATCCGGCACCGAAGGACACTCTTGCTTTCTGTGATGTCACTGTAGGCAATATCAAACTTAACGACCTTTCCATTCGTCTCAATAAGGATAACCAGCTTTCTCTCAAATCGCAAGCTTATCCGGCAAAGGATAGAGACGGTAATGCTATAAAAGACCCCAATACCGGTAAAGCGCAATGGAATGATTTTGTTGTTCTCGGTGATAAAGCGCTCGGCCAAAAAGTGAGAGAGAAAATTTTTGACCGCTTTGAAAACGATCGCAACCAACGCGCAATGAGTCGCGCAGCCTATAGCGCAAACATCGACCGCGAAAAGTCAGGTGCGGGTGATAAAGGCGAAAATACACAAAACAAAAGCGCAAAAGCCAAAGATGCAAAAGAAGATCGCTAGCTCTGCCTTGCAATATGCCGGGTGATTTCATGGGGTCGGGTTATACTCTTCGCTTACCCGGCCCCGCCTCTCCTTAATCACAACTATTTATTAGTCGGGGGTGTTTTTTATGTCGGATTTAGGTTCTGAGATGTCAGGCCAAGTCTTGAATATGACAAAAGACTTATTCGAAAACTTTTTTAACCTTATAGGAAAGCTTTTTTCTACGCTTTATGACCAATCTTTGGGGAAATCAGCGCAAGATAGGAATGCCGCGAAGCACGTTCTCGAAGAATATGAGTTTCAAAAGAAGCAGCGTAAACTTTCAGGAAAAGCCGGGCACGCTGATCATGCTAAACTAAAAAAAGCGGGCGTTCCACTTGAATATACAGGGCTTGAAAATGTTACTAAAGAGCAGTACAGGAACATAAAGAAGGCTTGCGCTAAGCATGATTTATTGTGTAGCTCTATTTCTAACTCTGATGGCACATATATTGTTATGTGCAAAAGGGAAGAGAGGGATCTGTTCTTAAAAATCGTCAATAACGAAATTCTTCAGAATAAATTGAGTGCCATCGACAAAGCAATTGAAAACATTGAAAATGATTCCTCTATTTCTAAAGAAGAGAAGGATAAGGCGGTCGAGGAGCTTAAAAATCAGAGGGGCGAACTTGTTTCCAAACATAATGATACCATAAATAACGAGCAGTGGGGAAAAACCGCAGAATCCATTTTGAAAAACGAAAAAGATTTTGGCTGCTCAAAATCTTTTAATAACGCTATACTCTGGAATACAGACAATCTTGCCAATGTGCGAAATGAGGCATTTTTTATTGTCGATGCGCTAGACCCAAATAAATATGTTGAGTGTAAGCCGTATATTTACGCTGATGTTAAAGGCACTGAAAAGGTTGGTACTAACTATACAGTGCATGGCTCAAAAGAGGGCCATACACTTACTGTAACTGATAAAAACTATGAAGCTATACCTGCCAAAGAGTGGTTTCCAAAACATCTTTACCCAATGCTTGATAAAATGAAGACTCATGCAGGTTTTAGCAATAGCGTATTTAAGTTGCAAACAAAAGACGAGTTCGATAAGTTTAAGGAACTGCACGACAATGCGCTTATAGATAAAGAGCTACGTGATCTTGGTTTTGATTCCCTACAGCCGGACATTGCCGCAAAATACCTTGAAGCGCAACTTATCAGTAACGGATATGAGCTAAGTAACAGCGGTTATGTTATTAATTCCGACTCCAGAGAGAGGGTTAGCGTAGTTGATGCTAATGACTTTGATAACTTTACTGTTACCAAAGATAACCATAAAGATGTTGAAGCTCTCATTATCGGTAACCAGATAAATGCATATCAAGCCCATCACGCAGCACTCAAGAACGCAGACCAACTCAAAGGCAATGACGGTGCTTATAATGCGCTTCTCAGAGAGCTTAACGATGCTGAGGCGCGTTATAAGATGGAGCGCCAGTTTATTGCAAGCAAAACCGCAGAATTTGAGACACGTAATCATGCCGATGTGAAAGTTAAAGATAACCTACAATCCCATGGTCCGCAACAAGGCACGGCAAATCGAATAGACGAAAAATCACTCTTTACAAAAAAAGATGTTATGAGCAACGTTAATAGAAATGAAGCTATAAAAAACCTGATAAAAGAAGTAAAGGCCAGATCGGGCATGGCAAGCCACGCTCGACCGGAAATTGGAGGTATAGCGAGATGAACGACCTAAACAAAAAGTTGTTGGTAAAGCGCGAAGACATTCTGCGATTTGGCGTTGAAGCAGATAGGATTGACCCTGATGTACCGGTTGTTGGGATGGGTCACTTTATGGGCGGCTATGACCGCAAGAATCCTGATAATTTTTATAACGCGCTTATCGATCTTTCCTCTCTACCTGACTTTAATAAGGCTGGCGATTGCGGGGCAATGCTTGTTGTGCCTTACGGCGATATTCAAAAATTAATATCAGATAAGAAAGCAGAAAAATTCCCTGCTGAAACAGCGACTTCAGACGTGTCTGTCACAGGAAAAGAGAGATTTGAAATATTCGAATTTGATAGCGGAATGGCTCTTGATAACGGAGAACCGGACGAAGCTACCGTGGGTGTTGGCATTTGGGACAATCTTACAGACAGCCCATACCGAGAAGACAACATGATGGTTAGTGTTTGCGTTGACGAGTTGGGCGAAAACGGAAAGCCATTAGGAGTAGATGGAGCAAGGCTTAAAATGGAATCTATTCTAAATGATGTCCGAAAAAAGTATGGAATCTTATCTTTGATGAATTCTGCAAAAGCCGACACTGTAGGGCGCGACTTAGCAGACTCAGCTCAAACCTATGTAATAAAAATTAACGACATGGCCAATGACCCTAGTTGTAAGTTTATGGTTGTTGATACTGCCACAAATACTGTGCTTAGTTATGGTGGCGAAGATAGAGCAGGATTCGCTACGATAGAGGAAGCTCGAACATTCGCACATGAAATGATTCTCGGGGAAGGATCCTATTTAAAAGCGCAAAATCTGATTGAACTAGGTGCTACTTTACCGGAACATATTTGTATCCCTGTTTTAGTCCCTCCCGAGTTAATAAATCCTGCAGATTTATTAAATGAAGCATTGTTTACGATAGAATCCGTAAAAGCCGATACTGACACTTTCCTAGCGTCTAAAGTGAGTACGCCAGAGAATTCTCTTAACCGGGATAGTTTCAGTGGGCGACTATTGTCCTCGCGGTGAGGACATTCAGTTTTTTGATAGGAGACTTTTATTATGAACGTAGGGCTTACTAACACAAAATTCGTAAAAGTATTTTCACCAAATATACGTTTTGACTTTTCCGATAAAGCTGTATTTGCGGATGGGGTCACAACAGATAAGCGGCATGTATACGATAAAGAGAGGGGAGAGCTTGAGTATGGCGATAGCGGCGAGCCTGTGTTTGAATATATCGAATCTCGTTGGAAGTTGTGCTTTGTTGGTGCTGCATCTGAATCTGCCAAAGGTCTTCACGGCAAACTTATTGATATAGACGTAGGATGGATTGAGCAACAAAAATGGCAATCTAAAGCTGATGGAAAAGAAAAGGCTGACTTGATTGTTAAAATAAGTGAATTTTCGTTATCCGGAATTACAAGCGAACATGCTGAAAATAACGAGCACGATTAAGGACGGTGTTAATATGCAAATAAAGGAAGCCCTAGTCATAACATTATCATTTATTATCCTAATGATAGCGATTATGACAAACGCTGCAATAGCAGCAGAACCAACAGAAGCATGCGGGAATGGCAACAATTGCGCTCACTATGGATGTGCTGCCGCTTGCGGGAACAATTGTCGATGTGCAGGATGTACAGACCAAAATTGTCATTGCAATTATGGTGAAGACTGTAGCGGTGAATGTGGATGTGTAAACTATGCTGTCCATGGAAGCTATATAAATGGTAATGCTATGTTGCTGGAATTCCCTGCTATTTCCACATTTCAAGATGAACGGTCAAACTGGACACTAATAAATCTTGTCCTCTCACTTATAGGTATAGTTATATTCGCTTTCCATTTTATGCCAAAATTCGATGCTGAAAAGTCAGGAACAAAAAAAAATAGCGCAGAACTTCGCTACATGGGCGTACTGGTTGCGCTAGGTATTGTTATGCTATCGCTTACCCAAGATTTCGGAGGTATAATGACCTTCTTTGACTGGTGGACCATAATCCATATATTTATTTTTGCATCTATAATATTATGTAGCTGCTTCCACCACCAAAGACAAGAAGAGCGTTGCGATTTGAATAATTAATAACGAGGAGGGTCATCGAAATGCGTAGAAAAAACAAGAAAGCTATAACCACATCTGTGATACTGCTTATCTTTTTGGTTGCGCTCACAACGAGCGCGTTAGCAGTAGCTATGCCAGGATCGCCGAGATTTGAATTTAGAGGGTCTCTGCTTTCGCTCTTTGATAGTGCAGAATGTATATGTGGTGTTGCGCGTGATGATAATGAGCCCGATCGGAGACCTCTAATTGTCAGAAGGGAGACAGTGAGGCAAGTATGGGTGTGCAGATTTTTTTATTATCAGCGAGAAAACGGCGAACCATGTTTGATTAACAGTCCGTGCGACGAGTGTTGTAGTCCGGGTGACCGTTGCGGAAAGTGTGATATATGCATCCCTATTGCACTTCCTGATGGAGAAGTTATATACAAAGGTGAAGGCATAAGATTTGAGGAATTGTTTGAGGACTACATAAAAATATTCAGTGAACTTGAATTTTTATCGTTTACGTATAATCCTATACTATATACGGGTGCAGAACTGTGCGAAGAGGATTTGCCGTTTCGTGTTGGAGAATATACTGTAACAGCAACTTTTACATCACCATACGAAGATATAGGCACCGGGTATACATATGCAACGCTTTTTATTAGCCCGGCTAGAATTTATATCACAGGACTGAGTATAGACAATAAAACATTTGATGCAACCCGTGATGCATCATTTGATTCAGATGTTTTAAAATTGTACGGTATATTCGGAAACGACCATGTCTCTATCGGTTATTTCGGCACAGCAGAATTTGCAAACGCAGAAGCTAATGAAAACATCTTAGTGATAATCTCCGATTTTGTTCTTGACGGAGACGATGCACACAACTATATTCTTGTACAGCCTGAAGCAGTATATGGCAACATCTTACCTGCACCTCTGCATCTCGTCGTTGAATTGGAAGATAAAATTTTCAGTGGGACTCCGTATATCCAGATAGAAAACGTGTCTATCGTTGGATACTTTGAATATTTTGATTACATTGAAGTTGAGTTTTATGAAGTAGCTCAATTGACATCACCAGAAATTGGCGATAATGTCGGTGTGTTCTTCGATGATTTTGTTCTTGCCGGAGCAGATGCGCAAAACTATCGCCTGTATCAACCACATCAGCGCGGTCGGGTCATAGGCAGTGGATTGGATGTAATCATCGGAGATGCAGATGATGATAATCTATGCTGTGTTTGTACTTACGAAGAGTTAACTCACTGCGATTGCAAGAACTGTTTATGCTTGTATAACGAAGAGTACGAAGATAGGGTGTTGGGCTATATATCAAAAAGTAAGCTCCCCATTACTATCTCTATTGAGTTTGCAAATAAAATATATAACCGGGACACTGATGTTGAAGTCTTGTCTTATGAACTTTCAGGACTTGTAGGTGGCTTTGGCAATGTATATGTCGGACTAGCAAGTATCGAACAAAGTGCTGAGTTATATAATTTCAGGGCAGCTAGTGATGTAGACATATTGTTCGACCATCAACTGGTGCTGCTAGGCGCAGATGCACATAACTACATGCTTGTACAGCCTGAAGGCTATGCTTTAGACATTAATCCTGCAACATTATCTGTAGCAGGTATAGTACCACAAGACCGCGCATATAACTCGACCAGGTCAGTTGCTTTTTCCGAGCATGATAATATGCATCTTGTAGGGTTTGTTTCAAATGACTGCATCGTTAATATTGGTGGCGCTCCAAGGCTTACTTTTGCTAATGCAAATGCCGGCGAGAATATTCCGATAGCTTTGGCAGGCGTGGTGCTCACAGGAGTAGATGCGAGTAACTACATATTTGTGCCGCCTACGGATCTAACAGGTAGCATTACACCCGCTGAAGGCACGCTCCCCATTATTGGTAACCCCTGGCTCGGGGAGTCGCTTTTCCACGGTTACGGCGAAGTGTCGCTGTATGGTATCAACGGAAATCTTCTTAACACAAGAGAATTTTCACCGGATATGTTGGGCGATTGGTCGCTCCAGTGGACTGCAGATGGAGATATTATTAAAGGCGCAAACAGTGGTACATATTTTGTGAGCGCACATGACCGAACCTATTCCGGTAACGACATAATGGATGCCCAAATTGGCTTAACCCTGCTCTCCGCTTGTGGAAATTTTACCCTTCGGGAATCTGAGCTCACAGACAGAGTCCCGTTTAACATCCGCCTTATGTTTAACACATATCCTACAAGACGTCCCGGCGATAATGCAGTTTTATTTTCTGGCCATGCTAACGGAAGCGGAACGGGTGTTTTGTTCAGGCGCCAAATATCGGGAGGTATTGTAACTATTGCAAATACATTGTCTGATGGCAATATGAACGGAGCCGGTTTTTCAAGAGCTGATTTTATGGTCGGTGAGCGAAATGTCGGAGCAATTACAGATCGTGGCGCCGTTGACATAAACTATACAGTCAGCCCTACAGATGCTGAATATGGAGTAATAACAATTCGTGCAACGTATACGCACAGAGGCATAAGTCTAATTGGATATAATGCATATTTTGCTGATTTCGGATACCAAACATGTTTTGAGACAATAGACTGGCAATCTGTTACTGTTAGAAATATAGGTAATACTGATACAGGGGAAATGCAGCTTGACCTTACAGGTGGGAATCCGGGCGCTTTTGAGTTGTTGGGAGACGTTGCCCTGCTTAACAGCCTATACTATTATGGAGCTGCAACAACGTTTAATATAAGACCTAATCCGGACAATCTTGCAGATAATTTTACTGCGGATACATTGCTCCGCACAAATCTTAGTATAAAATCCACGGATATATCGCTATCTACCGAGGTATCAGTGACAGTCATGCATGGTGCTCAATCCGCATTTATGGCATATGGTGCTACTTGCCGGACAACATGCACCATTGCCGGTTGCGGCAGGGTAGTAAGACAGCATGCATCTAGCTTTACCAATCCCGCATTCACAGGTGCAGATAATACCGCAACCTGCACGCGCACACGCACATGCCAAGCAGCCGGCTGCGGCAGACAGGTAGTAGAATCACATGCCAGAGGTGGAAGTCAAGGTGGTACATGGGCAGCAAGCGGTGCTAATTGTCGCAGAACCAGTCCTTGTACGGTGGCCGGGTGCGGTCGTGCCAATGCATGGGTACAGCAACACGCAACTGTTCAAAGTGGCTGGGCTGCGGGAGGCAGTGGTTGTCAAAGAGTCTGCAATGTTGCGGGATGTGGCAGACAAACAGCAACCCACGCAACTGTTCAAAGCGGCTGGACTGCAGGAGGCAGTGGATGTAGGCGTATTTGTAATGTTGCAGGATGCGGCAGACAAACAGCAACCCATGCAACAAACAGTACATGGACCAGAGGCGGACTGCATCCGCAAGGTGTCGGAGGTTTGACGGCGTGGTGTGAAGCAGTATGCGGGACTTGCGGTAGGGCGACCGTTGCTCGAGGAAACCATATAATGGTGTTTGCTTATCTCGACCCCTCCCGCCTAGGCTGCCGTAGGAGATGTACCCGGGGCTGCCCCGAAATGCAGCATATTTCTCACGCCACAGGTGTCTACAGTTGCTCGAACTGTATTGGTCGTAACCCAGGCTGGGCACCGTAATCCAGACGAGGCATAGCCTATTTCATAATATAAAGTAACAGGCAAAAAAGAAACAGGTGCAGCCACGTGCCTGCTTCTTTTTTTTTGTTAAACAGAAAGACGAAAAAGTATTGTCACGCCTGTTATGCATTTTGTTTGTATGACAAAATTGTTGCTATATCCTCACGGTGAGGAAAATGGTTAACGACTGTCCTTCGTGTTTAGTTCACCAAGCATATACGCCATCTTGGATTGCATGGCAAAATAGCATTGGTTTCGGTAAATGTCAAGGGCAAAAAAATATTTAGGGGTTGCGTAGGTGCCCTAAATATTTTTTGTGCCGGGAACCTTGACATTTACCAAAACAAATGCCTCTAAGCCAGCAAACCCAAGATGGCGTATAACTTAATAATAAGAATGCTGATAGATATTCAGGCAACCTAATGACCAAATCAAACGATTACTGCTTGATTGATAATAATACAGGTGCTTAGATTGACCATCTATTAGTAATTAATGAGCACTTTCACAACTAACTATGAAATCAATATTTACATATCATAATGAGGGTATAAAAATGACATTTAACGATTTTTACAAAGCTTACACTTCAAAAAACGAATTCCCACCTAGGGTTCCAACGGATGCTCACGGCAGCTACAAAATGACATACTCTAACGGCGATATTTATGAATACACTTTGAAATTAAAAAATCAAGCAAGGCGCAAAGTTAACAATTTTGAGATAAACGGCAACTATTATTCGCTATATGATTTTATCCACACTTCACGCTGGAACGGGCAGGAAATACAAGTTGTATCATAAATAGAAATAGTCAATTTGAAATCATCGGCCCGAAATGCTATGGAAGGTATTTCCCTGCACTGACCGCAGCGGTACATAATTATAAGCATTGATTAAGCAATTAGCACGACTGCAAAAGCGGTTACAAGCTGATTGCTTGAGTGCTTAACACTCAACTAAAAATAAATTTATGGAGGAAACAAAAATGAAAATTATCCCTTATGATTCAATCAATAAAACCCGCAGAGGGATGAGAGTTATGTCCAGAGAGCTGCTGTATCAAAGAGGAAGCGATTCACTTTCAGATACAGGTTTGCTGGAAGTAATAATAAACACTGGAGCAACAAATAACAGTGTTAATCAAATATCAAAAAATATTAATGCTGTGATGCAAAAGTACGGCATCGAATGTGTAACAGCTAAAGATTTTCTCTCTATAAAAGGAATAGGAAAAGCTCGTGCTGCTATGTTAATGGCTTCAATTGAGTATTTCAGAAGACTCTACACCAAACCAACTGCTCCGCTGATTGACACACCTGAGAAAGCATTTGAGCAATTGGCTCACATAAAAAACAAAAAGCAGGAACATTTTGTGCTGCTCACGCTCGACGGCGCAAGGCGACTCATCAGCAACAGGATAGTCACCATCGGTACAATGATGGCATCGCTTGTTCATCCGCGAGAGGTCTTTGCCTATGCCATTGAGGACAGGGCGGCTTCAATTATTGTTGCTCACAACCATCCCAGCGGTATGCTTGATGTTTCTCAAGGTGATACAGATGTTACAAATAGGCTCAAACAGGTCGCCGACATCGTCGGAGTCCATCTGGACGACCATTTAATAGTCGCGGGAGACGAGTTTGTCAGCGCGATGTAAGAGATAGAAAAATCTGCTCCCATCACAGAAAACTTCATAGGTCAACAAAGCCAAACAGGTGCAGTCAATCCTCCACAGAAAGAAAAGGTGCATAATGAAACCAGAGCTACAGAAAATTATTAACAGCAAAAGCCCCCGCTTGCCTGATGGTTTGCGGAGGTCTTTGCGGAAATTAGCGGTCAATTATCATTCCAAAAAGACCGTCTATAAATATAAAGCGCGGGTTCGGATTTGACATATACTGGTGCGGATGAAGGGACTCGAACCCCCACACCTCTCGGCACAAGAACCTAAATCTTGCATGTCTACCAATTCCATCACATCCGCAAATATGTGCCATACCTCGCTCTCACGCTGTCAGGCGGGAGGGTATGCATTTTGACTCCGCTGATTGTAACACAAACAGTATAAAACAGTCAAACTAAAAATTTTGTCATATACAAGATATATTAAAGATTGGGTTCAAAAGTCTGCGGTTTTGTGTTACAATAACCTCGGAATAAGCAAAACTCTGCTTAAAAAAACTGAAAATCACACACATATCGAGGTACTAAATGCGAACCGAAATTGACCGGAAAACAAAATACATAAAACTTGCTGCTATGATTGCGCTGATAGGTAATATGATTTTAGCATCCATGAAAATTACCGCCGGGATTTTTTCTCAGAGCAACGCACTCGTCGGTGCAGGCATAGATTCATCAACAGATGTCCTAATTAGCATTATTACACTTGTTGTCGTAAAAATCCTGTCAAAGCCCGCAGATGCAAATCATCCGTGGGGGCACAGAAAAGCGGAGACTATTGCGACCGCTTTTCTGTCATTCATTATTTTCTTTGCGGGCGCACAGCTTATCATCAACTCAATTACAGGACTGATTGCCGGTGTAGACACTCCGCTCCCGCCAACTATTGCGATAGTTGTGCTGATAATCTCCGTGACAGGAAAAAGTCTGCTCGCAGTCAGCCAGTATATTTTGGGTAAACGAGCGGACTCAGCCATGATTAAAGCCAATGCAAAGAACATGGCAAGCGATGTACTGATTTCGGTTGGCGTTCTGGTCGGTTTTGCGATTGCTCACCTGACAGGCTCGGGGCAAGCTGATTCGATTATGGCAATTTTAATTGGGCTTTGGATTATTAAAACAGCTATCGGAATTTTTTCAGATGCAAACCTCGAACTGATGGACGGCAACAGCGACATGGAATCATACAAAATTATTGTGGATTCGGTGAAAGCTGTCGAGGGGGCATACTCGCTACACAGGGCGAGAATGAGGCGCATAGGGGGATTTTGGGACATCAGCTTTGATATAAATGTTGACCCGAAATGCTCCGTGTCGGATGCACATTTAATCGCCTCTAACGTGGAAAAGGAGATAAAAAAGCGCCTTGAAAATGTTCTTGATATAATGATTCATGTAGAGCCGCTGGGAGATGACAGCGTAGAAGGCTTTGGTCTTTCAGAGAGTGAAATAAGCAAAAAAGAGTAATGTGTTTTACTCTTTTTTCTTACCCACATCAGCAGGGAGCACGGCGTTTAGGATTACGCCCAAAATGATTGCAACGGGGAGGTTCATTCTGTCGAGGCGTACGCTTGATTCTGCGATTTCTACCAGAATCGGCGTTCCGAATCTCATGCCGATACCTACAACGAGCATTATGGACATTATTATGAGATATTTAACGACATTTAAGTCAACATGTTCTTTGACGTTACGCATACCGATTGATGCTATCATGCCGTAGAGCATGAATGATGCACCGCCGATTATTGATACGGGAATCGACCTTATTACCTCGGCAAACAAAGGAGAGAGCCCGAGAAGTATTGCAAATACTGCGCCGATTGCTACGACAACAGACGAAAATACCTTTGTTATTATCAGCAGTCCGACATTTTCTGAGTATGTTGTGTTCATCGGCGTTCCGAATGCCGCTACGAGCATTGATTGTACACCGTCGGCAAAAAGTGTCCTTGACAGACCCGGCTTTTCCCGTACGAGGTCTTCACCCATTTCAGCCCCGACTATGACGTGGTCTGCAATGTTTTCTGCGACTGTAGCAAGGGAAAATGGTGCGAGCATTAAAATAGGAGCAAGTGCGAATCTTGGCGTCATGAATGGTGGTAAGCCGAAAATTCTGCCATCAGAAACAGCCTGCGCAATAGGCGCGTAGTTAACAATGTTACCGCCGTCTTGAGCGGTTGCTCCGGCGAGCTGCATAATCGTTGCAACAAGATATGCTCCTACTAGTCCTACCAAAATAGGAAATGCCTTTAACTTTCCTTTGCCAAATACCATTACTACAATGATAATGACCAGCGTTAGCGGTCCTAATATCCAGTTGGTCGCAAATTGGTTTACCGCATGGGGCGCCAATGTGACACCAATCAACACAACTGTCGGTCCTGTAACCGCGTGCGGTAAGAAGTTCATAAACTTATTTGCACCCACTGCTTTGACGATTGCCGAAAAGACCAGATATACCACACCTGCCGCCAGTATCCCGCCGAGTGCGTATTGCAGCCTATCGTCATGAGTGAAGCCATCGCCCGCAAACGGACCATAAAGTGGGTCAATTATCGCGAGCACTCCAATCATAAAAGCGAAGCTGCTGCCCATTGTCATGGGCGATTTGCCCTTGGTGAGCAATAAAAAAATGAGAGTACCAACTCCCATACCAAAAAGTGTAACTTGCGGACTCATATTTAGTGTCAACGGAACGATTATTGTTGCCCCAAACATTACGAGCATAGATTGTAATCCTTTGATGATTAGCGATAGGGGATTTTCGCCCCTGTGTGCGGTTTGTGCGACACCTGTTGTATCCCAGTATTTGCTCCATAGTCCTTTTTTCTTCTCATTAACACTCATAAAGCTACCTCCACTTTTCCTGGTCGACCTATAAAACTGCAAAATTTTTTCATGTATAGTTCTCCTCATTTACTTATTTTGCGTAGTATTGTGTGGTATTGTACTATACAAAAATAGCAATTGCAATCAATGTTTTGCATTTTCGCGATTTTTGTGAATTGCATACATGATCACACTATATACGTACTATATTTTGTATAATTACTATATATTGTGGATGGCGCAGATGATTTGCAGAAAAAGGAACCCCGATTAGTCAACTCTGTGAAGTTTCTCCCGTGGGAGATATATTATAAGTGAGTAAGCAGCGAGGGAGTTTTATAACGTTTTGAACATCTCATGCGAAAACGGGGACTCTGGGGATTCTGCGCAATTTTGCTTGCCATCATGCGGATAATGGTGTATATTTGGGGAAATCAAAAGGAGGCGTTTGCATGAAATTTACAATGGTACACACAAATATCAATGTTATGGACATTGAGAAATCTTTGACTTTTTATGAAAAAGCACTGGGTATGAAAGTGGAAAAACGCAAAAAAGCGGAAGATGGTTCATTTGAACTGGTTTTCATCTCGGACGGTACATCTTCAAACAATATGGAGCTCACTTGGCTACGTGATAAGGAAACGCCGTACGAGCTTGGTGATAACGAATCGCACATAGCATTTGCAACAGATGACTTCGATGCTGCATATAAACTGCATAATGATATGGGTTGCATTTGCTTTGAAAACAAACCAATGGGGCTATATTTCATAGAAGACCCGGACGGCTACTGGCTGGAGATACTGCCCGCAAATCGGTGATTGCTTAAGACAGGGGGACGGTTCATCTGTATTCTATCACTACCGGAACAGATGAACCGTTCCCCTGTCTTTTATCAACTAATCCAAATCTTCCTGTGTTATATCTTTGTCCTTGTGAAACAGCTCGTACATTACGGGGACTACGAACAGTGTCATTGCTGTTGCGTATAGCAAGCCGCCGATTGTTGCTATTGCCATGGGTTGCATCATTTCCATTCCGTCGCCTACGCCTACAGCGATTACACTCATTGCAAAAATCGTAGAAGTGGCCGTCATCAAGATGGGTCTGATACGCTTGCGCCCTGCATCGATTATGGCATCTCTTTTTGCCATGCCCTCGAGGCGCATTTGATTTATGCGGCTGATGAGGACTATGCCGTTATTGACGGCAACGCCTGAGAGGAGTATCAGTCCGATTATCGACACGATAGAGAGAGGCATACCCATTAGTATCAGTGCGACGAATCCACCTGTGAATGCGAGCGGCACTGTAAACATAACGATGAAAGGTGATAGCAAGGACTGGAATTGAGCGACCATAATCAGATAAGTAAACAGCAGTCCCAAAATGAGCATTAGTATTAAGTCGGTGAAAGCATCGGCGATGGCTTCTATCTCACCGCCAATGAATATTTGTGAGTCGCCGACGGGAGTGAAATCAGCGAGCAGCCGCTCTATTTCAGCATTTACCAGACCTACGTTATATCCGTCCTCAATACCGCCGCTTATGGTCAAAAATCGGTTGCGGTTCATACGCCCTATTGACGAAAATCCTGTATCTTCATATACTTCGGCTATCTCGGAGAGCGCGACAGTTCCGCTTTGCGTTGCAATGAGCAAATTTTCTATGCCAGCCCTGTCAGGCATGATGAAATCTCCATCGCTTATCACGATTTCGTAGCTTCTGCCGTCGAGCATCATCGTTATGGAGTTTTCGGGTGCGGTTATTGCACTATTTGCAGACATAAACACCTGTGCCACTGTCAAGCCGTGCGCCATAGCTGCGTCTTTATCAACGCTGATTCGTAGTTCAGGTGAGGCTTCCTCAGCCATATCGGTTACATTTACCGTGCCGTCAACAGAACTTACAAGCTCCGCAAGCGCTATTGCAGTATCTCTGATGTCGTCAAGCTCGCTGCCTTCAACACGCAGGGAAATTGCATCGCCCATCATCATTGCCATGCCGCCATCAGCACCGCTAACATCGGTTTCCAGTCCAAACGACTCACAAATATCGCGTATTTGAGATATTATTTCTTCATTTGATGCCGTCTGATTTTCATGAGGCAGGACATATATAGTGATTGTCGTGCCACCGCCGCCCATCATACCTCCCATGCCGCCGAAGCCCATGCCTGCGGCAAGATTTTCCATCATGCCGCCGCCAATGCTGACACCAACGGTTTCCACGTCCGAAATAGCAAGAATTCGGCTCGATAGTTGCTCTGCAACAGCTACAGTATCTTCAAAGGTGGAATCCTCGGGCATTTCGGCTGAAATGGAAATTTGCTGCATACCCATGTCGGGGAATAGCTGTGTGCCTTGCCTGTTTATTGCCCAGAAGCTGACTGCAAAGGCCGCTACGGAAAACACCAAAACCAACCACTTGTAACGAAGTGTGAACCGCAGAGCGGATTCATAACCGTCGACGAAGCGGGTAAACAATTTGCCCTCTTGTTCTTTTTTTACGTTTTTGAGCATTACGCTTGATGCCGCCGGGACAACCGTGAGTGCGATAATCAGGCTTGCAAGGAGCGCGAATGAAATAGTCAGCCCGAAATCTGCGAATATTTGACG
>Ga0209755_10001611_pt1 | contig 34196 bp, 26 predicted proteins | sample TergutCo191P1_FD_187301 | JGI IMG/M metagenome (GOLD analysis project Ga0209755, IMG submission 187301) | Cornitermes sp. P1 segment gut microbial communities from Petit-Saut dam, French Guiana - Co191P1 (SPAdes) (version 2) | ecosystem: Host-associated > Arthropoda: Insects > Digestive system... | reverse complement strand
CAGACCAAAAAGCCCGTAAATTATCGAAGGAATACCCTGCAACGTTTCGGTGGTTGTGCGTACTAACTGCACAAACTTCGAACCGCGCTTGGCATATTCCACCAGATAAATCGCAGAGCCAACGCCAAAGGGCACTGCCAGCAGCAGCGCGAAAAACGCCATCAAAACGGTGTTTATCAAGGCAGGCATTAAAGACACATTGCTGGAGGTATATTCCCACTCAAAAAGGCTGGGCGATAAATGAGGTACCCCTTGCACCAGAATGTAGCCAACGATACCCGCGAGTACGATTGCGGTGATAGCGGCTCCTGCATATACAACAAACCGCAAACTGAGGGAAGTAAGGCGACGCTTTTTTTCTTGCTGCATCATTTCACCTCACTCCTCTTTTTCATCGTGTTGAAAATCACGGTGATAAGCAAGATGAACACGAAGAGAACCACGCCCGTTGCTACAAGCGCACCTCTATGCAAGTCGGCGGCGTAACCCATTTCGATAACGATGTTTGCCGTCATGGTACGCACGCCATTGAAAATGCTTTCGGGAATCACAGGTTGGTTGCCCGCAACCATAATGACCGCCATGGTTTCACCGATGGCGCGTCCAATTCCTAGCACGACACCTGCCATAATGCCCGACATCGCCGCTGGAACCAGGATGCGAAACGTCGCGCGTTCGTGATCTGCCCCCAGGGCGAGAGCACCTTCATAGTACTTTTGCGGCACCGCATCAAGAGCACTTTGGGCAACCGTAATAATAGTAGGCAAAATCATAATGCCCAAAAGAATTGATGCCGCCAAAAGCGACAGCCCGTTCCCAGGAGCGTGTTCCCTGATGAAAGGCACAATCATTACTAGCCCGAAAAAGCCATATACAACAGACGGAATGCCTGCCAACAATTCAACACCTGGTTTCAGGAAACGCGCAACGCGATTGCTGGCGAAACGCGAAAGGAAAATGGCGCAGAGCAACCCCGTAGGAACCCCAATAATGATGGCACCAGCAGTAACGTAAATGCTGCCTACAATCATGGGGAAGATGCCGTAAATATCGTTCGCGGGACGCCAGGTAGTACCAAATAAAAAATCGGGAAGCCCGATTTGGGCTATTGCGGGAACTCCGTTTGCGAAAAGAAAAACGCAAATGAGAGCAACCGCGAGGATTGAAACCCCCGCGGATGCCAGAAAGAGTACCCGAGCAAAACCTTCTCTAAAAGCAAGTTTGGTCATGTGCGTCCCTTATTTAAGAGCGTCTTCCCAAGTTGCTGCTTCGCCCGTGAAGATGCTCTTCACTTGCGCGCTCGTCAAAGCATCGAGAGCCATATCGTTGCTAACGATTACGGCAATGCCGTCCATAGCAATGGCAAGACCAGTCAAATCACTTGATTCTGAATCCTTCAGGTCACGAGATGCCATGCCGATGTCGCACGTACCATCTTTTGTCATATTCATGCCCGTCGTAGAATCTGATTGCTGCACTTCAATGGTGACACCTGAATTAAGAGCCTTGTAAGCTTCAGCAAGTTTTTCCATAACAGGGGTTACCGAAGAAGAACCAGCAACGACGATTTTGCCTGTTTTGCCTGATGCGGCATAGGCTTTTGCTGCGCTGTCGATAGCAACATAACCGCTATCTTCGATAACTGCCTGTCCGTCAGCACTCATGATGAAGTCGATGAAATCTTGTGTAACTTCTGAAAGCCCTGCTTTCGTTGCGATGTTAAAAGGTCTTGAAATCTTGTAAGTTCCGTTTTTCACGTTTTCTGCGGTGGCTTCTGCGCCATCAATCTTGAGTGCTTTGACCGTGTTGTTCAAAGAACCGAGTGAAATGTAGCCGATGCCGTTTTTGTCCGATGAAACTGAAGTCATCATGACAGAAGTTGAATTCGTGATAGCAGCTGAAAGCGTGGTCATATCGATGTTTTTGCCGTCTGCTCCCTTTTCTTGGATTTCAAAAAGCTCAACGAACGCGCCTCTGGTGCCCGATCCGTCTTCACGTGAATATACTGAAACCGAACCGCTGGGTGCGCTTGCTTCGTTGCTTGACGAAGAATTCGATGAAGAATCGCCATCGTTTGTTGCTGGGGTGTTACCTGTGCAGCCAACTGCTGCCAAAGTTCCAACAAGAAGAACTCCCATCAAAATACCTAAAAACTTTTTGTTCATTTCTTATCCTTTCTGGATACGACCCCTATGGTCGCTTCTTTCTACTTAGGTTAATTTTTTACCCAAAGCGTATATTGATGGTCGAGCATCAAGGGAGCGTTTGGAATAGGTTAAATTTTTGTAAAGTCTTCGTTGCAAACCCCAGGGATTGTCACGTGGATCCTTCACTTCGTTCAGGATGACATCTATCCCCTTTCCCTTTTGTCATCCTGAAGCCCCCTTGTCATCCATCACCCCTTGTCATCCTGAACAACTTTGTCATCCTGAGCGAAGCGAAGGATCCATGGATTGTCATGTCGCTTTCTTCCGAAAGCTCCTCACAATGACATTTTCGCTTTATAACTTGAAGGACAATATCGCTTTATAGCGGCAAAACACGACGCACATCATTCTTTTCGGATGTTCAATGTGATAGAATGCACCCATAAAGGTGGTGGAAGCAAAATCCTTTTTAGGGGTTCCTAGGAAAATAAAAACGGCATTGCTCCACACAAAGCTAGATTAAGGCTGTCGATGAAAGAGAAGCGTATATCATCGCTTGGCTTCAAGTTTTCGATCATCATCATGGTGGCAAGCTTGCTTATTGGCGCGCTTGTTTTGCTGGCTAGCAACCATTTGTATACGCAACAAGCCAACGAACTCTATGCGAACCACAGCAACCTGGTCGAACACGTTGGCGAAGAGCACATTTCTCAATATATTGCCGAAGCTGAACAAGATTTTATCGGCAGAATGGTGCTGGAAACAGTTGCTGTTTCCAGCTTGGTAGCAGTTATTTTTCTCATCATTTTACGGCGGCTGCTTATCAAGCCCATCAATCAAATTGCAAACGCGGCAAGCAATTATCTTATCGAAGAAAATGCGAACCCTCTCAAAACCAGTTCTTTGCAGCAACTTTCCGTCAGCACTCAAGACGAACTTCAAAGCCTTTCTGAATCGCTTAAGGCGATGGAAGAAAAGATTCAACACCACGTAAAAGACCTTGAAAAAGCAACTTATCATGCAGAAACCGATTCGATGACAACTCTTTACAACCGCGAAGCGTTCGAAAAACGCGTAAGCGAAATTCTGAAATCAGAGGGCTTTGATGGTAGTTATGTTTTCATGATGATAGACCTCGACAACCTTAAGCAAGTCAATGACGAATGGGGTCACCATATGGGAGATGATATTATCGCTGCGTGCAGCAAAGCGATTAAATCGAATTTCAGGAATCTCGACCTTGTTTCGCGTATTGGCGGCGATGAATTTGCGGTGTTTTACAAAAGCCCCCGCAGTCTTGCCGATATCGAACGCCGCGCCCAAGCCCTTTGCTCTTCTATTAAAAAAGTTGTCGTTCACAACCAAATAAAATCCACCATCAGCATTGGAGTTGCGGTGGTTGACGGAAACGAAACTTACCGCTATCAGGAACTTTACATCATGGCTGATGAGGCTCTTTATAGTCTTAAGGAAAAAGGGCGAGACGGGTTTGTAATCCGCGAAGCTCCCCCTGCAAACCAAAGGGGTGATTCACAATGAAGAAAACGCAAAAATTTTCGCTTGGCATAAAGCTTTCATTGGTCATCGCTCTCATGGGGTTGCTTTCTGGCGTTCTTATCGTGGGGTTTGCCTACCTTAATTATTCCCAGCAAATGGCGCTTGCGCCCTTCGGCGATATGCACGGGGCTTTTGTTGGCAGCATCGAAATCGATTGTACGAACATTGATTTTGCTACCGCACGCCAAGAATTCATTATTCAGCTTTCAATTGCGACCTTTTTTATAACGTGCCTGGTAATAGCCATCTTAATTCGCGTTTTGTATTCCCTCATCGTCAAGCCCGTGAACAACATCGCTCGCGCTGCCAACGATTACCTGGCAATTACTGGCGAAGTAGCGCCCGAGAAAAACCCTATAACCAAGCTAAACGTGGAAACAGCAGATGAACTGGGAGACCTTGCGCGGTCGCTTAAAGATATGGAAAGCAAAATTCAGGATTATCTGAAAAGCCTTGTTGAAACCACCCAAAAAGCCGAAACCGATTCAATGACGGGGCTGCTCAATCGGCGGGCATTTGAAAAGCGCGTAAGTTGGGTTTTGGAAGAAGAATCTTTCGAGGGCTTTTATGTTTTCATGATGCTTGACATTGATAACTTCAAACATATTAACGATACCTGGCGACATAGTGCAGGTGACAGCGTTATCAAGACGTGTTCTGCGGCAATTAGATCGCGCTTTCGCCCGGGCGACCATGTTGCACGAATGGGCGGCGATGAATTTGCGGTGTTTTACCACACGCCGCAGCCGGTAGAAGCCATTCTTAAACGCGCAGAATCAATTAATGCGACAATAAGCGCAATGGGGGTTGTTGAAGAAATTGAAGTAACGCTAAGCATCGGGATTGCTTTACTTGATGCGTCAAAACCGTTCGATTACCAAGGGTTTTATATTGCAGCAGACGGCGCGCTCTACGACGCAAAAGCACTCGGTCGCAACGGACGCATTGTTAAAGTTGAGATTTAGGCAACTGAATGAATCATAGGTTCGCCAAAGTCAACGAAAAGTGCTCAGGCACTTAAGGTTGCCCCGCCGCACGACTGAGTGTGCTTCGCACGTGAAGGTAAGTGCACAAGGGGCAAGATTAAATACCTGAGCACTTTGCAGTGTCGAGGTGTTACGCTGATTGGCAAATCAGCGTAACATATTATTTTTCTGATGCGTAGAAAGTAGCGCGATCAAACACTTCTTCGATGCTTTCCCCATTAATAAACGGGAGACCCAAAAATTCACTAAGGGTGGGAACCAGTTCACTTGCATCAACATAGTGATCTTTTTCATTGAACTGGGTGGTGTCCTGCGCACGCCAATATTTGTCGTTCGCATCGGTGATATAGAACGACGAACCGTCAATATCCATGTAAACGGAATGACGGGCGTGCAGGTAGTTCGGCAGGTCGTCAAAGGACACGACAAGAGCTTCAGTAGCTTTCGTTCCCATATCTTGGTTCCTTTCCTCGCAGTAATGATACAGAGAATGATACCAATAAACTGCTATGTTGATAGCGGGATTTATAGTTTTGTTTTCAAGAGCCTCATGCTATTCAAAATAACCAGAAGCGACACGCCAGTATCGGCAAGCACTGCCATCCACATCGACGCCGCACCAAGAACAACCAGCAGCGCGACGAGGGCTTTCAAACCAATCGCTGCCACTATATTTTGCTTTAATACCCGCACGGTTTTTTCGGATAAAGCAAAGAATTTCGGAAGCGCGGAAAGGTCGTCTGCCATCAAAACAACATCGGCACTGGAAAGGGCTGCGGCACTGCCAGCGCCACCCATAGCAATCCCTAAGTTTGCACAAGCAAGCGAAGGCGCGTCGTTTATTCCATCACCCACAAAGGCAGTTGCGCCAACTTCCTTTTGCAGCCGCTGAATGTGGGCTGCTTTATCTTGAGGAAGCAGCGAAGCGTGCACTTCATCAATGCCTACCTGCGCGGCAACGAAAGCTGCAATGCGCGGATTGTCGCCCGTAAGCATGGCGGTCTTGATTCCTTTGCGCTTCTTCCGCAGCGATTCAAGTACCGCAGAAGTTTCGCTTCTTATAGCATCCGCCACCACAAAAGCACCGAGCAGTTCTGGTTTTGGGTCAAGCTGAGCAACAAACAAGCACGTGCCAATCTCGCTTTCCGTTTGAGCTTTTAAGGCGTTTATGGCTTCGCCAATTTCCAAATCTTGCTCAAGAAACGCCTGCGAACCTATTGCGTAACGGGTGCCCTGAATATTGCCTACGATACCCTTACCAGCAGTTTCGGTAATATCGGGTGCGTCAGAAAGCACGGCAATTCCATGTTGTTTCGCATAAGCAATAATCGCCTGCCCAATCGGATGAGTAGAATGTGCTTCGAGCGTACACGCAACCTCGGTGAGCCTTTTTGCATCCGCGACAGGAATAACCTTCACGACCGCTGGCTTACCTTCAGTAATGGTTCCTGTTTTGTCGAAGGCAAGGGCTGCAGTACGCGCACCTTCTTCAAAGAACGCTCCCCCTTTAACCAGGGTACCCAGCTTTGCCGCGCGCGCCAAGGCAGACACAAACGTGACGGGTGTCGAAATCACGAAAGCGCACGGACACGATATAACCAGCAGTTCACAGGCGCGATAAATCCAGGTACTGAAATCGCCGAGGGGCAAAACGCCTGCCGCAGACAATGATGGTGGAATCACTGCAATCGCAAATGCTGCCACGATTACGAGTGGTGTATAGATTTTTGCAAACCGCTGAACAAAGTGTTCGCGCGAAGATTTCTGCTTTTGCGCTTCTTCAACCAAGGAAGCAATTTTGGCAAGGGTAGAATTTGCCACTGTTGAGGTGGTTTCAATGTGACACGCACCATCAAGTGCAAGACTGCCAGCAAACACCGTATCGCCTGCGCTTTTGTACACCAAGGTACTTTCGCCTGTGATTGCAGCATCGTTAAACGATGATGAACCTTGCACGATAATGCCGTCGAGCGGAATGCTCATGCCTGGCTTTATGGTAATAGTTTCGCCTATCGCCACCTGGTCAGTTGCAATTTCTTGCACGATACCGTCTCTTAAAACCAGTGCGGTGTCGGGTGCCAACTTGGCGAGTTCTTTAATGGCGTCGTTGCTTTTTCGTAGTGCTCGGCTTTCCAAATAACCGCCAACTGAAAAGAGGAACAGTACGGCAGCCGCTTCTTCGTACGCGCGCACATAAATCGCGCCGATTATTGCCACAATAAGCAGCACATTAATGTCAATTGAGCGGCTCTTCAAAGACGCGACTGTTTTCGGGAAAACAATTACTAGCCCTACCGCAATCGAAAGTATCGAAAAAATAATTTTGAACATTTCATTGCCGAAAAGGTGTTCTGCTACAAGAGCACACCCAAGCATTATGCCCGCAGCTACGAGGGCAATTTTTTCGTGTCGCTTCATTCCTTCTTCGGAAGCGTGGTCATGACCGCAGCCGCAAGCCGAATCGCTACAAGTCGATTTTTTCTTTTCCCCATCTGCGTTTTCGGGGTCTACGCCCTCTGATTCACTGCCACCCGTTGATTCACTGCCACCTGCACAGCCGCAATTGTTATCACTGCAACCTGCTTCGGTGCTTGTTGTAGCAGCGACCAAAGGCTCGCTGTTGGTGTTGCAACCACAGTCGCAATTGTTGTGTACATAATTCGTATGCTTCATGATTATCTCCTATTCAGCAGCGTGTTCTAACGCAAGGGCTATCAGGCTTTTTACGTGGTCGTCTGCAAGCGAATAAAGCGCGTGCTGCCCATCGCGCCTTACTTTCACCAAACGCTTATCACGCAAAAGGCGCAACTGGTGACTAACGGCAGACTGGGAAACGCTTGTTGCGCACTGCAAATCGCCAACGCACAGTTCCCCTACCACCAATGCAGAAAGAATACGGAAGCGGGTTGAATCAGCAAGAGCCGAAAAGATTTCAGTCGCAACAAGAATAAGTTCATCAGCAGGAATTGCTTCGAGGGCTTTTTCAACAAGGGCTACATCTTCGTGTTCATGACCCACGCAATTCAGCGTTTTTGCTTGCGTTCTTACTTGCATTGTCGCTTCTGCCTGAACTTTCGAAGCTGATTGACCTTGAGCCTGCCTTGGTGTTGCGGTTTTCGATTCCATTGCTTCCTCCACTTTATATGAATACTTGTTCATATGTTCATAGTATCCTTTGCATTCCCCTCTGTCAAGCCCGAAAAAGTAAGCGAAATGAAGGATCCATCCTTCTTGTCATCCTGAATGAAATGAAGGATCCACGCGGTTGATGGATCCTTCGCTGCGCTCAGGATGACAAGGGACTTCAGGACGACAGGGGTGCTTCAGGATAACAGGGGGCTAGATCCTTCGCTATCGCTCAGGATGACAGGAGACTTCAGGATGACAGGGGTGCTTCAGGATGACATGACGGGATGTCGTCCTGAGCGGAGCGCGCAGCGCGTAGTCGAATGGACCTATAACGGAGTGAGCGAAGGCGAACGAAACATTAATAGAGAGGACACGAAGTGTTCGACACACATTTGTCATCCTGAAGGTCGCGCGCAGCGCGTACCTGAAGGATCCACGTAATAAAACGCGTAATTTTCCGTTGAATATGCCTCTCTCAAAAGGTATACTTTTTGAGACAACTTCAGAATTCGCCAGGGAAGTTTTTCAGCAAGTAAGGGAAAGAGTGATTGCGCGTGAATGAATTAATGACCGATATAACGCTTTTCATGCGCGAACACACCGACAGAGAACTTACCATCGAAGAACTTGCCAACAAATACGGATACAGCAAATTTCATTTCAGCCGCGAATTCAAGAAGGCTCTCGGCGTTTCCCCTAACGAATACTGGGCAGCCCTCAAAATGGAGCAAAGCCTTACTAACCTGGAACGTTCTAAGTCGATTTTGAATGCTCAGCTGAAAACGGGCTATCAAAGTACGGGAACTTTCACGACTTCTTTTCAAAAAGCAACGGGGTTTACCCCTGGGCAATACCAAGAAGAGATTCAGAAACTCGATATCTGGAACGAAGCAAAGAAATACGAGGAAAAGGGTGGTCGCATATATACCCATTATTCTTTCAACAAAAAAGACCCTCTCACCTTCCAAAAAAATACTTTAACAGTAAAGTGCAACGTCCCCGAAGGCTTCAAAGGCTTGCTCTTTTCGGGGTTGTTCATGAAGCCCATTCCGAACGAAGCCCCCATGATTGGAAAAGCCACCACAAAATTGGGTACCAAAATTGTTTTCGACCAGATTCCCGACGGCGAATACTATGCTCTGGCGTGTGGAATTCAAAGCAACGCTAATCCGTTGACATACTTTCTTCCGAAGTATTGGCTGTGCGACCTAGACCGCACGCCCTATGTTTTCCCCTTGGAAAAGCCTTTAGAAATCGAACTGACCGTGCGCGAAAAACGCCCCACCGACCCAGCAATTACTATCAACTTTATAAAACTGCTGGTAGATTCCATGCGCATTAAAGACTGACAGCAATCCATAAGAACAAACAAAGAGAACAAGCAATAAGAAACCACGCGCCTCTTTTGATGCAAAAATGAACTGTTCCCAAAATGAGAACAATTTATTCGGTTGAGAGAGGAAACAAAAATGAGCAGAACAGATTATTTGCAGGCAGTTTGCGATTCGCAAATTTCTCCGATGGAAGTCTTTATGAAGCAGCAGGAAAATCCTGACTTCTACTACATTGTTGACGTTCGCATCGGACCGAAAGAATTCAGGGCAGAAAAGATTTTGGGGTCTGTTGAAATTCCGCTGACTGATTTACCTCAGCAGCTTGAAAGCTTGCCCCGCGACAAGAAAATTGCGGTGGCAACGTGGGGAGTACAGTGCACGCTTGGGAAAGCGGCGAGCCTTATGCTCTTAAGCGCAGGGTTTGATGTTATTGAAATTGGTGGCGGCGTTGCGGCTTGGAAAGAATCTAATCTTCCAACCGAAGCGGTCGCATAAGGAGTGGTGATAAATGTTTTACGTTGCAGCAGCAGTTGGAGCCTTAGTATCTTTTGTTTTAGGGTGTCTTTGGTATACCGTTATTTTTGGAAAGCAGTGGCAAAAACTCATGGGTTATTCGGATGAAGAAGCAAAGGCTATCTTTACGCCGAAACGCATCATTTGCGCAGTTCTTTGCGAGTGGTTCGCCGCAGCTTGCTTGACGGGAATTCTGTTCAATATCCCAATGGGTCCATGGATTGGGGCTGTTATGGCAGCAGTATTTGTTATTTTCAGCTGCGCAAAACAGGGCATATTTGACGGAAAGAAACCTGCGATGATTTTCATCAATAGCGGATACCTTCTTTTGAGCGTCTTTATCATGGCAGCAAGCGTCGCCTTTTTCCTCATGTAGGGTTTTCGGTTGGAAGTGGATCCTTCGCTTCGCTCAGGATGACATGAGTCTCATCAGGATGACATGACGGGATGTCGTCCTGAGCGGAGCGCGAAGCGCGTAGTCGAATGGACCTATAACGGAGTGAGCGAAAGCGAACGAAATATTAATAGAGAGGTTGCGTTAGCAACCGACAATATTTGTGAGGGTACGAAGCGCACGACACACATTTTGAGGATAAGAAGTGCCCGACAGTTTTAGCGAAGAAGCTGACTATGTCGCACTTAGCTGAAAATCAAGGGTGCCGTGCGCAACGCCATTAACAATAAGGGTAACCGCATGAATTCCTGGGTAATGTTTCCGCACACTCACATCTGCGAAAGATTGCTTTCTGGTGTAGGACTTCTTTTCGCCAGCCTTTAGGGCACTTTCTGAAAGCTGAAATATTTTACGACTTGTTTTTCCCTTTGCTTTTACGTAATCAATTCCGTATTCAAGTCGTACTTTTGTTGCTGTTTTCGCGTATAACTCAAAAGAAAACGTCAAATCTTCCCCTATAGCAATAGAGTCTTCAGCCAGTGCAAACTTACTTACTTCTACCGAATCGACATCGTGGTACCCAAAAATTGCCAACACTTCCCTGTTGCCTTTTTTCAGCAGAGTTCTGCATCCGTGCTTCACAATCCAGTCGGTGAATTCGTGTTTCCCGTACCAATCCTGGGCAATTTTCGCCACCAAATCTGGATGCGTTTTGGAAATGTCGTTCAAGTTATTCGCAACACTTTTGCGCACAAATAAATCGGGGTCTGTTTTTAGTTGTTCCAAGATAGGCAAAATAGGGGTCGGGTCTTTTTTGAAGCTGGGAATAGCCTGCGCCCAAGGTAGTGCTGGGCGGCATCCTTCAGAAGATAGTCTACGAACACATTCATTTTCATCCTTTGACCAGGCATACATTTGCTCCATCATGCGTTTTTCGTCGTTAATAATGAAGGGACGAACGGCAAGTTCCGACGAAGCATACAACGTATAGCGCGCTAAGGCTGCCACAGATACGTCCCAGTGCTTTTCATCTTGCCCAAATACTTCAACAAAATCGGGGAAAAACCAACCAGTGCCTTCAAGCCAATTGCCGTAATTCATCACCACCTGGTCGATGATGCCAATGGCTTCAGGGTAATCTGCTGGCAAAAACTTTCCCAAGGTTTCCGCAACTTTGCGAATCCTCGCTTTGAACTCTAAGGCTTCCCAGGTTTCATCAATGGTCGAATTCAGAAATTCGTCAACCCGAAATGCGGGATACACGGCATGAATATCTGTCGCCACTTCGCGAACAACTTCATAGTTGAACATATTCTTAAACGGCTCTCCCATTGGTCTCCCTTGCCCTAAACACCAGGTTATTTTAGTAATTTGCTTTCTTTTTCGATGAGTTCAGTTAATTCTTCACGCGAGTGGGCATCAAGCTTAATATAGATATTGCGAATATGTGAACGTACCGTGTTGATGGAAAGAACCAAAGATTTTGCGATGCTTTTTGGTGAACGCCCAATAGCAACAAACTCAAATATCTCTTGTTCCCTATTACTCAACATCGCTCGCTCGCCAATTCTTTCACACGCTTGTCGCCAGGGGCGATTCTCTTTTTCTGTCAGATCATCCTTTTTTACTATATCAAGAGAAACCTTGCCTTTCGCAATGTTTTCAAACAACCTATCCAAGTGCATTTCTGAAAAGAAAAGGACAGTTGCCAACAAAACAAGGAATGCCGTTCCCCAATAGAAAAACGGTTCCCAGCTGGTCTCAGCCATTGTGGGCAAAATACCAATTCCCAGCATCCACCCAATAGCTTTTGCAAGATGCAAAGCACCCTGCCCAAAGCCGAAAACCAAAAGGAATGATATTTTTTTCTCGTAGACGATCATCGACAACAAGCACCAAATAATGAGGTTCATGCATATAGATATAAGCCCTAATAAGCTGCCTAGCAAAGTAGAGTATTCTTGCAAAAAGGGAATAAGAGCTACCACTATCGCAAGAGCAACCAGAGAAAATTGAAACATTTTACTGAACCGAATTTTCTTGCTCATTCGAAAAGCGTAAAACAAAACTATGAGAGCAAAAGACAAACGAAGTAGTAAAACAATCTTGGTATCAAGGGAGGTTATCGTAGGAATTCTTACCGTTACAAAATAATTACGGAAAACTTCAGACGCCAAGGTAACAAAAAAGATCATAAAAATAAGTTTCCAAAAATCGCCAGGCAGCGCCAAGAATTTTTTCTGAGAAGTAATTGCCTCTTCCTTGTCGCTATTGAGGGCTTCTACAGTTGCATCTGCCACATCGTTTGCTTGAGAAAGTTCTTGATCGTTTCTGGGTTTTTCAATTTCAGAGCCATTATTCGGTTTTCGAACATCAGACCTATTTCGAATATAGTTTGGCAAACACGCTAACCACGCTGCAATAGGAGGAAATAGCGCAAAAGCTAAAATGCCCGAAAGCGAAGGGCCCCCACTTATGGGCACGAAAAAATCATTCCCAACTACGAAGTAAGAAATAATAACAACAGCAATTTCACTATAAAGCGCAAAGAGTAAAACGTGTCGCGCATTAAGAGAGCCGAAAAGCGAGCCGCACTTCAAAACAAAGAATCCAGAAAAAAGAGAAACGAAAACAATGCCAACCCAAAAAAGAAACTGAAGCCCGAGATAATATGGCCCAGCAGCAATAATAAAAATCGCCCCCAGAGTGCCAACAAAAGACGAACCCATCACAACTGATCGTTTTGACAACAAATTCTCAAAAGTTTTTTTTGCGGCAGGAGCAGCAAAGCAGACAAGCGCGCCAATAATCGCAATACCGAGCATAAGCTGCGCAACGTATTTGCCATCAATTTCAGTATCAGAAAGCCAGATCGTGCCGCTTGATATCAAATACAACCAGGTAATCCAAACGCCTAAGCTGAGATATCGCAGGCTTGGCCAAGCCTTTTCAAGAGCCACCCCAATAGCGACCGGTTTTTCGCTCATCCATACCCTCCCCGAGAATCGCTGAGTCCTCAACAGTCTCTAGTACCATTTCATTTTACTAGAACTTTTACAGACAATAAAGCTAAGAGCTTGACTAAAGCTTGATCAATGTCTGCAGCTTGCACTGGCTAAAGCGCTATAACAAAACTTGCCCCCGAAAGAGTACTTAATACCTAGCCCTTTTGCTTTTCGCCGGATAGTCTGGTTTGCTGATGGCGGAAAGGAATAGTTATCGCGGCCGTTGGGCATTTTTCGAGACACAATCCGCATTTGCTGCATTCGTGCATCCCGTTTGTATAATGAGGGTCGAGCCCTTCGGGACAAACATCAATACAATTGGTGCAGGATGATCCTCTACTATGGCGACATTTTTGTTCATCAACTTTTGGTCTAAAGAATTTATTTGGAAGACTCATCAGGGAAAGCATCGCTCCCAACGGGCAAAACTTCATGCACCATTTCCTGAGAACAAGCAATTCAATAATGAGAATAGCCGGGTATATTAAAAGAGAGAGGCTGATATCGTTAAACCCTATCCACTGCCAAAGGATAATAATGGTTCCAAAGATTAACCCAACAGGACATACAAGACAAAAAACGGGAAAGCCGAAAAGTGCCGCGGAAAGCAAGCTGCCACCCAAAACAATATGGCGAGAATCAAGTTTTGCTCGCTGCTTTGCGCAACTTGAACATTCTTTAGTTTTCAAAAGCTGTACTTCGGAAGCGGTTAATGCTGTTTGATCTTTTTTGGCTGAATCGCTTTTCGGCACCTTTTTGCCAATCTTTCCCAAGAGTCCTTTCAGCGGAGGAACCGGACAAAGCCATGCGCAAAAAACCTTGCCGAAAACAGCAACAAATAAAATGATGAGGCCCAAAACGATTAAAGCTCGAGGAATGATTGTTTTGCTTGCCAAAAAAACTTCCACGACCCCCAACGGACAAATAGCGGCTATTTCTTGCCAGCCAAAAGAAGAAAGGGTTCCTGTTCCCGTATTGAAAAGTAAACCAACAATAACCAGAACAAAAGCTGCCGCAATAGTTATTTTTCTCAGCCTAGATATTTTCACTGGGTCGCCCTTCAGTCTGAGGAATAACATTAATGCCTCTTTGGGACAAACCAGTAAAAGTACGATAAGAATTGGTGGGGCAAATGTTTTCGCAAATACCACACCCGTTGCATTTTTCAGGAGCAACCACCGGGCACATATCTTTGTCAAGAGTTATAGCGTCAAACGCGCAGTAGTCGACGCATTTTCTACACCCTCCATAATTATCAAAAGCAATGCAAAGTTCGGGAATGACAACAGCCAATCCTATCCATTCTTCGTTTGGATCAAATGTTGTGAGAGCACCGGTAGGGCAATTCTTAATGCAAAGTTCGCAGAAATCACAAAATCCCTCCCCCTCAATCGCTCGCAAACCCTCAAAAGGATCACTGTAACTACGAAGCTTTTCAAAGCCTGAAGTGATGCGTCCAAAACGATAGTCGAGCCCGGGAGTTCGCAAGTTGATAAGCCCTGCCTCTATGCCGCTTACGTGTATAGTATTTCGAGGACAAGAACTCCTGCAGCGATCGCAGCGGATACATAATCCAATAAAGTTGCTTTCATTTTGACCGCCGGGTGGTCTGAGGATATTTTCGTTTTTGTGGGTAAGAACACCTATTCCACCAATTCCAACCACTGCTGCAGCACCTATACCGCCCGCAAGAAAACCGCGGCGCGAAAGCGCTGTTTTATTTTCGGATGTGAGAGGTTTTTCCTTAGGAGGTTTGCTCACCGACAAGCATCTCCTTCAGCTCAGCAATAATTTGCTGGTCAAGATGCAGATAGCCCTTAGTTGCCTTGAGCGCACCACGATAAAACCTGGTTTTGAGGATGCTATTTGCGCGATTGGTAAGAAGATCAAGCCAGGTCAAGATGTGACCTGCAATAAAATCTTGAGATACTTCAAGAGCTCTCAATACTTCAGAAGTATCACCGGACTCTAAAGCCTCAGATGCTTTTATAGACATAAGTGCCAGAAAATCCAATTCATAACTGATATGGTCTTCTGGCTGCTTTGCGGTGCTCCTTGGTACAATTTCTTCTGCGCGATAAATCTTATAAACCGCATGGCGGGGCTCTTGATTAAGCAAAGCTTGTTCCCCTAGAAAAATACTGGCATAGGGAACGGCAGTTTCTCCCTCAACTGTTTCAACTCCATCAAAACACATAGTGTAGTCGGTTGCTAGTTGTTGACGAGTTGCGGAATTTCGCTTACTCAAGGCACGCCCAATATCGTTAAAACCTTCTGCAAGAAGGTCTTCGTTGTCAAATTCAGTTGCCTTTGCTGCAAAATCTTCAGCAGCAAGCTCGTTAATTTCTGATTCGGTTAATGGTGAAAGAAGAATACGTGAAAACAACCGATAACTTGCGGCTCGACCCTTGAGTACTTCATCGATGATTTGCCTAGTTTCTCCAGACACGCTATAAGACACCTCTTGAGGGTTAATTTGCGTTCCGCTTTTTGCTTTGGTTGTCATAGATATCCTTCCGATATTTATACTGAAAGCTAGTTTTATGCTTAATGGCTCAACGCACCCTGAAAGCCATTTTTGATGCCGGCAAAGCTTTTAGGCTCTACCGGCATCAGTGTATCTTTCAAACTAAATTTTAACAAAGATAAGAGGTTTAAATATGGACAATACTATTACCGGTTCTAAGACCTGTTTCAACAATTGACCAAATAAGAGCCCTAAAAACAACTGAACCAACAAGTGCTGATCCAACAGCAATTGAGAGCCATAGGGCAGAATCTTTTATCTTCATCATTATGGCAGATGCCACACACAATGCTCCGCCTAAGAGAGGGGTGGCGGACCAATAAATCAACGCATAATCACCGAGGTTGGTGGTAAATCCATAAACGCAATAACTTATAGTTGCCAAAACAGCCAAGGTGATAATTATAGTAGTAAAAAGCTTGCGATCTTTTTCGGGATTTTCTTTTCCGCTGATAGCTGCACATACTAAGCCGCCCAGTAAAAGCGCACTGGTTAAGAAACAGGCTGGAATAATGGGATTATGCCAGCTGCGCATTCCGACCATTGCTATGTGGCTATAGCCGGTGGTAAATCCGACGGCTAAAGCCACAATAATCGCAATGATACCCAGCGTTTTACCCAGTGCTTTATTGCTTTTTTTAGGTACGAGCAAAACAATGCTGACTAAAATGGCGGCTGCAAAAGAAATAAACTCCCATGATAGAGGGGAAGATACAGAGAGATTTCTTACAACCGCCATAATGCCTGCAGGTTTACCTACATGAACCAAGACTGCACAGCCTGCTATCAGCAAAAGCCCAATGCTGACCAGCAGCACCTTACGATTGTTGTCGGTTTTTCTTCCGAAGAATTCGGATAACCCAACAAACCCTAAGATGCCGCCGCCTACGCCAGCTAAGAGCTTAAAAATCACTAATGTCCATTGAATAGACGATTTAGACACCCAAGCCTCTCCATGCCGCTACTTCCTTCGAAAGGATATAGCGAGTAGTTGGAGCTACGCCTTCAGCTTCAATAACATGTATACCGCGACCTTCAGCTTCTGCGTTTGCCAAAGCTATGCTCGCGCCTGATTTCGGATCGTCCAGATCGCCATAGTAACGAGCAGCACACGAGCAGTTATGCACGCAAGGAGGTACTGCATGTTCGGGATCGGAAGAATCTGCACGGTTTGGAACGCCGTCGCTCTTTGCGGTTAAATGATTGCAGAGAGTACACTTTTCAACAATGTTCTCTTCTTCATTGTACCAACGAACAGAAGGACGAACTGCCCCTTCAGGATCAGAATAAGGACAGGCAGCAAGACAGGTTTTGCATCCAATGCATGTTTCCTTGTCGATCAAAACAACACCGTTGTCGGGGTCACGAACTGAAGCGCCGTAGGGGCATATTTCTATACACGGAGCATTTTCGCATTGTTGGCACATCATAGGAACCCAATACATATCAATATCAGGATGGGTGCCTACGGGATTAACCGGTTTAACAGCACACCAGTAATTGCCCAAGCCAATCTTATTCTCAAACTTACAAGCTACGACACAAGAGTCGCATCCTGAGCATCGATCTACATCGACGACAATACATCTAGCCATTAGTTTCCACCTCCAGCAAATTCAACGATTGGAGTATTCAAATCAGCGTTCTCAATTGAAACTCCGGCATCGTCTGGTGTGTACTCGTTTGCAACATTCGGCATGAATGGTGCAAAGTCTTTCGGGTTAATCCAAACGTTTGCAGGCTTTTCGCCCTTCTTGATGTTGACCGCAAAACCACGGTTCGTGTATGAACCAAATACTTCGTTAAAGTTACAGTCGATAGCGTTGGTGATAACGTTAACATTACACTCTTGCCAACCGCCGGTCTTTTTCTCTTGTGTTGAGTCGAAGCACTCTGGGTTCCAGTAGCGTTCCATCCAAACAACATTAGGAGCAATAACCTCAGAAACATATGCAAGCGCATGAATTGGTTCTGCTGTTTTCGTATTGTGCTCTTTGGTGCCAGAGTAAGAAAGTTCTCTACCCGTAATCTTTGTGTGGTCATACATTTCACCAGCAGTACGACGAGAAGAAACCTCTACCCAGTCGCCATCAGCAATGCCGTATTCTGCAGCAGTCTTGGGATTGATGCGAATGTAAGGAGCAGGATTCAGTTCACGCGTGTAAGGAGCATGACGCATGGTTCCATGGTGATAGTAGTACACACGACCAGAAGTGAGAGCCAATGGGAATTCGGGGTCAAAAGCGCCTGCGTACTCTTCGCCCGTAGACAGCTTCGGTGTTTCTTTCTGGATGGGCACATTACAGATTGGTGAATAATCGCCACCATAGGTTGCAGCACGTGGGTCAACTGGTTTGGGATATTCACGAGGATAACAGTACGGGAAGCCGGTACGGCCAAGCTTGATGGCTACGGTTACATAAACTTCGCACTTGCGAGATTCGGTACCAAAGCCCATGGGCAAGCCGTCGTCAGCTTTAACCAGATGTTGTCCGTATGTCCAATACTGATCAGGAGGCGTAACCAAATAGAAATCGTTGTTGTTCTTCATGGCTTTCATCATGTCTTCTTTGGTCTTCATGCCTTTTGCACCAGGAGCATCCTTGAATTTTTCAATATGCTTATCCCAAACAGCCTGCTCGTTTGGTTCGCCGCCCATAACACCAAGGCCGAGTGGGAAACGTAGACCCATTTCAGTCATGGTTTTACCGGTAGCGCCAAAGGTAACAGAATCAAGCTTTTCGTTGAGCTTAGCTGCAGCAGCTTCAGCTACGAGGAATGGAGGAACTGAATTGGGAACAGTTTCGCCCAAGTGGATAATACCAGGACACGGGAAGGTGTAATTCAACTGACCAAACTCAGAAGCACCTGTTGCTTCCAGCCACTCTTCGAGCGGGAAGATAAGGTCGGCGCATTCCAGTTGGAAAGAGGTAATCATGGGATATTGGGTAATAATGAAATCTACGCCATCGTTCATGATTGCATTGTGCCAAGCGCCAGCGCTTCCCAATACGGCAAATTTGTTGCCGGACATATCAAACCAAACACGTGGCTTGAAGGGCTCGCCCGTTTCAATTGCTTCACGAACTGAAGGAATGTGGCTGTGGCACCATTCGAACAAACCTCTATGATTGTCCATACCAAGACGGTCAATAAGCAGTTGGTTCATAGCAAACAGAGTCTCGCCATTCATGAATGGAGGAGCATCAGGAATTTTGCCTTCCTGGATTGCCTTTACGCGACCTTCATTAGCTTCTTGAGTTGCGCCGATTTCATAACCGATACCATACATTGAACCGAACATACCACCAAAACCATTAAAGGTACGGGTTGGGCGAGGTGCTTCACCATCTTTTGGCAAAGGACCGTTTTGCGTCATGGTTGCGCCAGGCTTGTTGATGTAGCCCATGATCATATCGAGACCCATCAAACCGAAGGGAACCTGAGAAGCGGTTTCTTCCATATCTGATGCAACACCGTTAGCAATACCTGCAACTTCTGCCGAAGTGTAAATATCGATCGCTTCGCGGATGCGCTCTTTGGGAACCCAGCAAAACTCTGCGGCTTTTTCAAGCGTCCAAGGTTCAGCTTCATCGCGATAGATTTGACCAGCAGATTTAGATGCTTTGCCGTTTACTTCTGCGGTAGCCAATACTTTTGGATCTACCGTTTTCGCAACTTCTTTAGGATCGCCAAAGGGCAGTGCTGCAATTGCGCCAGTTTTTTCATCAACGCAAACATACACTGGCGTATTCGGATCGGTAGTTTGAGCATCTGCGCCAAACACTTCCGTTGCCAACCAAGGCAATTTGGTGTCTGGGTTAATCAAAAATGGCATATTGGTGTAGTACTTGGTGAATTCTTCATCATAGAGCTTCTCGTCGAGAATAACGCGATACCAAGAAAGGATCAAGGCAGCGTCAGAACCAGGACGAGCTGGCAGATGGACGGTTGCTTTAACCGCATCAGGCGAGAAGTTCGGATCGACAACAATAGTCTTGCAACCACGAGCACGCAGTTCTGCCATGCCACGACCAGACTGAGCGGTCTGGCTAACCGAAGGCTGAGCTGCCCAAAGAACAATAACCTTGGTGTCTTGGGTAACGCCTTTTTCGATTTCCAAAGGAGCAAGACCCTTGAAAGGTTCGAGAACGGCACAGTCGGCAATAGACTGGTCGGCGCCATTATACATCCAGCCCGCAGAAGCAATACGAGGCAGATAGCACTGGGCACAACCCGGTTCGAATACGGTGGGTGAACCGAAAGCCATAGGCATAGTCATTGCCTGCATAAAGCTAAACGCGCCGCCGCCTCCAACAGATACGAAGAAGGAATAGGTACCGTATTGCTCGATTGCTTCGGCAATCTTGCTTGCTGCAAGATCGACTGCTTCATCCCAAGAAATGCGTTCCCAAGTAGCATCAGGACCACGAGGGCTGGTGCGCTTTAAGGGGAACAGTACACGACGAGGGCTGTAGCAAGTATGGATCTGATTGAGCCCCTTCAGACAAAGAGAGCCCTGGTTGGTGGGAGCATCTGGATGACCTTCGATTTTGACAACAACGCCATTTTCAACGAAGACCCTACAAGGACATGCTTGGATGCAACCATGGCACACTGAATTATAGATTGCGCGCCCAGCGTCACCACCTCCGCCCCCTTGCCCCGGCTGCATACATCCCACAAACGAGGATGTAACTGCTGCCGCAGCACCTGCGACCGCCGCAGATTTCAAAAATGTACGGCGAGTCAAAGTAGCTTTACTCATTTTCCTCCTCCTTTTCTAACACTTGTTTTACCTTGCTCAAAAACTTGTTTTGCAAAAATAACTTATATGCAAACCTCGGTTGTACAAGCAACTGAGGCATTGAGCACTACGCGGAATTACCCAAAACGCTTTCACCTTCTGGGGTGATCATCCATCCATCTTCGTAATAAATAGCGCCGGCAGACGAAAGCTTGTCAACTAAAACGCTTGGTTGCATTGGCCGAGCTCCCAGCTTTAAACCATCAAGCAAAATCGGGTTTCCCCGTAAGAAAGAATCGATTTCGTTATAGGTGCGTTTTTCCTTCATAAAGTTAAGGAGATCGATATAGGTGTCGTATCGCTGAGGCCGTTCGCCCAAAAGAAGTTCTATACGGTCGCGTGGATTGAAAATTTCAAGAGAGCCTTTTCCGTATTCAGTTAGTTCAACGAGGGTATTGAAGACAAGATCATCGATTTCGTCTTCGGTTTTCCCTTTTCGGGTTTCTTCGGTAATCCGATTGCCGTCGATATCTACATCAATAAGAGCCAACGCATCAACTTTAACCAACCAGTCGATAAGAGCGGCTTGAGGCTGCGTCGATGTTTTAAATTCTGGCATATCTTGAATCATCATTTCGAGAATGTCGAAAGATACCGACCCAGCTTCTGTTGCCGCAAGGATGCGATAAAGCACCGGACGATTGAGAGTGTTTGCAAGAAGCAAAGCGTTAATTTTTTCTACTTTTTGCGAGAAAGACAATTCACGCCCATCAAGATATTCTTTTTCAGCAAAAAAGGTTGTTTTATCCAAATCTGGTTCTTGGTTTTGGGTGTCTTGAGCTTCACTAGTATGAAGCTCAGAATGCTCCTCATTAATAAATGTCATATAAACTTCCTCCCTTAAGATATTCATAATAAGAATTCCTGCGGATTATGCCACACAAAATAGTGATGGATTTAATTAATTAACCTAATTAATTATTGATGAGCTTCATGAAAGCGAGTAGAAAACCGCTGGTGAGAATCTTGTAGACTAAAAGTTAGATGCAGCCATAGTAATTCAAACAATTTTGGACTGTTCAAGCAAAAAAGAACAATTCTCTCTTGTTTTAGTTTAGCTTAATAACTGAACTGCACCAAGAATGGTTATTACTCCAAAAATGAGACCCAGCAGAAAAACGCAAGAGCAGACAACAAGTCCAGCAATCAGCTGTGCTTGCAAAACAGGAAGCATTTCTTGGCGTAAGACAATTTCATGGTTTTGCAAATATCGCGTTCTTGGCATAGTAGTTATGGAATACCAGTCTGGTTCTACCACATTGAAAAAACCTGCTTGCACGGTCATTCTATCAACAATTCGCGTTGCGGACATGCTTTTACTGGGAAAATACCTTAAGCGTTCTTCGCTATTGTATTTTTTTATGGAAAAACCAACGTGTTGCAATACTTCAGAAGCATTCCCTTGTCCATTTGACAGCCAGTACTTATCTCGCTGAATATTAATAGAATAGCGCCCCGCTTCAGGGATATGAAGTGTTGTCTCTTCGGCAGAGGCGTCATACGTTGACTTCCATCCAAAAAAAGGTTTTGCTAGTCGCTGAAGCAACACCACAGCACCTGCCAGGCCGCCAATAGCAACGGCGAAAAGAATAACAGCAATAACAATAGCAACCACGAAGTTCCCCTTGCTTGTTCCGAGATATCAAAGCACTACGTTTAAAGCTACAAGCTCAATTCAATTTTCACAATTCCGGCAAGCTGTTCGGCAATGCGAAGAGCGGCATCAGAATCGAGTGCTTCAACCATAACACGAATTAGTGGTTCTGTGCCACTAGGACGAATCAGAACGCGTCCGTTTTCTCCTAATTCTTCATTAGCAGCAGAAATAGCAGCCAAGACCTTTTCATTCGTTGCAACTGCAGCTTTGTCAACATCTTTGACATTAATGAGTACTTGCGGAACGCAGGTCATGATTTTTGCTGCTTCTTCAGCGGTTTTACCCATGCGTTTACATGCCGCAAGAAAATGACAGGCCACCAAAAGTCCGTCGCCGGTGGTATTGTGATCCAGCAAAATAAGGTGCCCGCTTTGTTCTCCACCTATAACGGCACCTTTTTCCACCATTGCTTCAAGAACGTAGCGATCCCCCACCTGGGTCTGGACGATCTCGATTCCAGCATTTTTCATCGCATGAACAAATCCGAGATTGCACATAACGGTAGAAACCGCCAAATTGCCTGCAAGCTTACCGCGTTCTTTTAGGTCAATAGCACAAACTGTTTCCAGCATGTCTCCATCAATTTCTTTTCCGTTTGCACCGATAATCATTACACGATCGGCATCGCCATCGTGCGCAATCCCCACATCGGCACCTGTTTTAGCCATCAGACTATGAAGTTGCTTTAGATTAGTTGACCCACAATCAACGTTAATATCAGTTCCCGTAAAATCATCATTTATTACGGTTACTTTTGCGCCCAAGCGTACCAAGGCAGCTTCACTGGTGGTGGAAGCAGCCCCGTGAGCCGTGTCAAGCGCGATATGCAACCCGTCAAAACGAATGCCTTGGCTTGTCACGCTTTGAACAACCTGATCAATATAGAGCTCACCGGCATTTTCTACGGGAACGATCACGCCAACCGCATCACCGGAGGGCAAGTCTTGAATCTGCGTTCCCCCTGCTTCAACAAAAGATTCAATTTCGTCTTCTAATGCGTCAACAAGCTTAAAGCCTTGCGCATTAAAAAGCTTAATGCCGTTATAAGCAGGCGGATTATGCGACGCAGAGATTACCACACCACCATCGCAGCGAAGCTCTCTGGTAAGAAAAGCAATGCCTGGAGTTGGAATAATACCAGCAAGAAGCGCTGTGCCCCCCATGCTCATAATGCCAGATGCCAGAGCAGATTCAAGCATATCTCCTGATAGTCGGGTGTCTTTTCCGATTACAATAGTTTTACCCAAAAACACAACTGCAGCTTGTCCTAGCTTAAAAGCCATGCCGCAAGTGAGTTCAGTATTAGCAATCCCCCGCACCCCATCTGTTCCAAATAAACGCGCCATCTATTTTCCTCGCTTCACATATTTATCCAACAAGCACAGACCGCCTTTAGGGCGTTCTTCATCAGTCATTCGAGTATTAAGCTCTGCCGCTAATTCATCGAGGGGGATATTAAAGCGTTCTGCCACCACCAACAGGTGGTATAAAAGATCCCCGATTTCATAACGCAAGTGATCAGCATCTTCTTCTTGGGCGGCTTCTACCACTTCAAGGGTTTCTTCCAACACTTTCGAAAGAACCATTTCGGGGGTTTCGTTTAATAGGCAACTCGTATAGCTATCCTGCCCAGCATCGCGTCTTGTTTGAATGGTTTTCGCAAGCGCCTCAAAGGTTGCACCAATCTGGGATACAATTTCTGCGCTTTGTTCCCCTTGAGGAATGTAGGTTTTTTTCGACATTCTTTTCCTTGCTCTTTTTGTTTGACTCGTAACTCGTTGGGTGGATCCTTCGCTTCGCTCAGGATGACACTCGCGAGGGATGACATGACATGCCCACTCAGGATGACATGCCCACTCAGGATGACATACTCGCGAGGGATGACAGGAGTGCGTCATGCAAGAAGGGCACCCGTAAGCGCCCTTCTGTCATCACTCGTTAGTCGTCGTTCTTCACCTCGTCGGGGTTCTCTTCTTCCTCCTCTGAAACACCGAACTTTGAACTTCCAACCGACCCCAAAAGCGCATCTAACTCTTCAAGGTTGCGTTGATACGAACGAGGGGGCAACGCCTCTCCTAACATATCTTCGCCTTCAGTGTTGAAAGTTGGCGGTTCATCGCCACCAATAAGTATGGTGTCGTCTGGCGAAAATACCATTTCAAGAAGTTGGCTCATATCATCACTGGATGCTGCCAGATCATCTTCGATGACATGGAGCAAATCGTGCTCTTCCAAACCTTCTTTTAGTTCTTCAATTGCTTTCACACCAATACCCTCAATGCGTAATAGGTCTTCTTCGGTGTGGCCGACCAAATCGGCAACGGTTTCGATACCAGCTTCGGAAAATTTGTTTGCCCAACGCTGAGAAACGCCCAGATCGTCATAGATATACAGACGCGCATCTTCGTCGGAAAGATTATGCATACGCCCACCCAGGGTAAGCCCGCTATAGTAGTTGTTATAGTTGACACCCATATTCAAATAGCTTTCGCTATCAAGAGACCAATCCTGCGGCTGCGGCAACAGTTCTTCGATATCGCGCAGCGCTTCAGGAGCAAAATCAGGCAGATTGTCGCCCGAAACGCGGTCGATTGGACGACCTTTATACGTAAGCCCCACCTTGCGATAGCGACCAAGACCCGTACCAGCCGGAATAGGCTTGCCAATAATAACGTTTTCTTTGAGTCCTGCCAAAAAGTCTGTCTTTGCTTCGATGGCCGCATCGGTTAAAACCTTGGTGGTTTCTTGGAACGATGCAGCTGAAAGCCAAGAATCGGTGGCCAAAGAAGCCTTGGTAATTCCCAGCAATAAAGGTTGACCAACAGGCGGTTCTTTTCCATCCAGCATAACCTTGTTTGCCGCTTTTTCGAATTCAAAACGGTTAACTTGGCGTCCAGGCAAATAATCGGAATCGCCCGCATCAAGCACAGCAACTTTACGCAGCATTTGCCGTGCAATAACTTCGATATGCTTGTCGTTGATGTCTACACCCTGGCTGACATACACGCCCTGCACCTGAGAAACAATGTAACGAAGCGTGGTATTGGGATCGGTGAGGCGCAGCAAATCGTGAGGGTTAACAGAACCCTTAGTAAGCTGCTGACCAACGCTAACTTCGCACAGATCAGTAATGCCTGGCAACATTTGAGCGCGAGCCGAAATAACGTATTCGCGAATATTACCCTGCTTATCGTGGATGGTTAAGGTTTTCGTTTGCTTGTCGCTGGTAATCTGAAGGGTACCGGCAATTTCAGCAAGAACCGCCTGACCTTTCGGACGACGTGCTTCAAAAAGTTCGGTAACACGAGGCAAGCCGTGAGTAATGTCTTCACCAGCAACACCGCCGGTGTGGAAGGTTCTCATGGTAAGCTGCGTGCCTGGTTCGCCGATTGATTGAGCAGCAATAATACCTACGGCCGTGCCAATATTGACCGGACGAGAAGTTGCCAAATCCCAACCGTAACATTTTTGGCAAACACCAAAATCGGCGTGGCACGTCATAACAGTACGGATAGTTACTTCTTCAAACCCTGCCTCTTGAATGGCCTGAAGCTGTTCCATGGTTGACACGAAGTCACCAGCAGCGATAATTACTTCACCCTTTTTGGTTTTCACATCGTCAAGCAAACAGCGGCCAATCAGGTTTTCGTCCAGTTCGCCCTTGTCGTTGAAGAGCGGATAGGCAACACCATCGCTGGTTTCACAGTCGATCTCGCGAATAATAACATCCTGAGCAACGTCTACCAGACGACGAGTAAGGTAGCCCGAGTCTGCGGTACGCAGAGCGGTATCAGCAAGACCCTTACGAGCACCGTGCGTTGAAATAAAGTATTCCAACACCGAAAGACCTTCGCGGAAGTTTGCCTTGATCGGACGGTCGATAATTTCACCCTTCGGGTCAGACATAAGACCACGCATACCTGCCAGCTGGCGAATCTGCTTGATGTTACCACGAGCACCAGAGAAAGCCATCATGTAGATGGGGTTGAACTTGTCGAAGTTTTCAGCCATTGCATCGCCAACTTCATCGTTAGCGGTATTCCAAATATCAACAACTTGGCGATGGCGTTCGTCCGAAGACATCAAGCCCATTTCATAGTTGTCGTCAATTTCAGCAACCTTCGCATCATACTTCGCCAAAATTTCGTCTTTGTTTGGTGGCACCGTCGCGTCGTATACCGAAACGGTTACGCCAGCGCGAGTTGCATAGTGGAAACCAGCATCTTTCAATCCATCAAGAATTGCCGGCATTTCAGAAAGCTGATAGCGATTACAGCAGTCTTCAACCAGACGCCCGATTTCTTTTTTGTTCATTTCGTAATTCAGATACGGATAATCATCAGGCAATACTTCGTTGAACAGAATGCGTCCAATAGTCGTTTCGATGCGTTCACCCTTAAAGTGATCCTCAAATTCGTTGTAGGCAACAGCGATCTGCGTATCCTGCGGAAGGCGTACCCAGATTTTTGCCTGCAAGTCTAATTCAGCACGAGCGTTATAGCAGTTCATAGCATCGTCGAAATCGATAAACGAACGACCTTCACCCGGGAAACCTTCGCGAGCAGCTGTTACGTAATACAGCCCGATAATCATATCTTGCGTCGGCACCGTCAAAGCACGACCATGCGCGGGGGACTTAATGTTGTTCGATGAAAGCATCAACACCCGAGCTTCAGCCTGCGCTTCATTTGAAAGCGGCACGTGAACAGCCATTTGGTCGCCGTCGAAGTCTGCATTGAAGGCGGTACAAACCAGCGGATGAAGACGAATTGCCTTACCTTCTACCAGAACCGGCTCGAATGCCTGAATACCCAAGCGGTGCAAAGTGGGTGCGCGGTTAAGAAGCACCGCATGTTCGGTGATAACTTCTTCCAAAACGTCCCAAACATAACTTGCTCCACGGTCGACCGCGCGCTTAGCGGCTTTGATGTTTGCGGCATATTCAAGTTCTACCAGGCGTTTCATCACGAAAGGCTTAAACAGTTCGAGTGCCATCTGTGAAGGCAAGCCACACTGGTGAAGTTTCAGCTGAGGACCAACAACAATTACCGAACGACCAGAATAGTCAACACGCTTACCCAGCAAGTTTTGGCGGAAACGACCCTGCTTGCCTTTGAGCATGTCAGAAATAGATTTCAAGGGACGATTGCCCGGCCCGGTTACCGGACGACCACGACGGCCGTTATCAAACAGCGAATCAACCGCTTCTTGCAACATGCGTTTTTCGTTGTTGACGATAATTTCTGGTGCGCCCAAATCAAGGAGACGCTTGAGGCGGTTGTTGCGGTTAATAACACGGCGATACAAGTCGTTCAAGTCACTCGTTGCAAAACGGCCACCATCCAGCTGCACCATCGGGCGCAAGTCTGGTGGAATAACCGGAACAACATCCAAGATCATATCGGTTGGCTTGTTCACGCTCTTCAAGAAGGCATCGACGACCTTCAGGCGCTTGATGGCCTTGGCGCGTTTTTGACCCTTGCCGACAGAAACTACTTCACGTAATTCTTCGCCAGTTTTCGCCAAATCAATAGCATCAAGAAGGTCACGGATAGCTTCTGCACCCATGCCGCCATTGAAATAATCCTTGTAATTCAAATACATTTCGCGATAAAGACCCTCGTCAGAGATGAGCTGCTTAGCTTCAATCTTCATGAAGTTTTCGAAGGCTTCAGTCCGCAGCGCTTTGCGTTCGTTGAATTCTTCATATATGTCGGCGACTTCGTCCTCAACCTCTTCTGGAGTCAGACGTTCATCATCGTCAGCTTCGTCAACGAAATCATCTTCTTCAGGAACATAATCAGTCGAAAGTTTGCGGGTTGCTTCAATTAAGCGATCCCTTTCAGCATCTAATTCTTCCAGGTCTGCTGCAAGTTCATCCCGTAACTCTTCGGCATCTTCTTCACGAGCTTCTTTGTCAATAGAAGTAATGATTGAAGAAGCAAAATAGAGTACTTTTTCAAGTTCCTTGGGAGGAATGTCGAGCAAATAACCAAGGCGAGAAGGCGAGCCCTTAAAATACCAAATGTGGCTAACAGGAGCAGCAAGCTCAATATGTCCCATGCGATCGCGGCGAACCTTTGAGCGCGTAACTTCAACGCCGCAACGTTCACAAACAATACCCTTAAAGCGCACCCGCTTGTATTTCCCGCAGGCACATTCCCAATCCTTGGTAGGACCGAAGATTTTTTCACAGAACAAGCCGTCTTTTTCCGGCTTCAAAGTACGATAGTTAATGGTTTCAGGCTTCTTAACCTCACCACGCGACCAGCTGCGCACATCGACTGCGCTGGCGAGCGAGATACGTAAGGCATCAAAATTGTTTACATCGAATTCAGCCATTAGTTCTCCTCTCCATCATCGAGTAAGTCTCCTTTGGAGTCTCCGATTAAATCTTCAACATCAGAAATAATCATGCCGCTATTGTCGCCGCCGATAAGTTCTTCTTCATCGTCGCCACCACCAATTAAATCGCTAGCGCCACCGATCAAGTCATCAATACCGCCACCAATCAGTTCGCTGGAATCGGTGGTCATGCCAGAAACATCGCTTATCAAATCTCCCAGTTCAAGGGCAATATCTTTCAGAGAATCCTTCGCTTCAGCTTCTGTTTTTAGCGCGTCAGCACGAAGCGCTGCCAGCAAAGCGGAATCGCCATCATGGTCATCTTCGCTACCTTCTGAAATATCGTGCATCTGGTGATCTTCGCCTTCTAGTTCTACGTTGAGGCAAAGTGATTTCATTTCCTTTACTAAAACCTTGAATGATTCAGGAACTTCAGCGGCAGGAATGTTTTCACCCTTCACAATAGATTCGTAAGACTTCACACGACCCGAAGTGTCGTCTGATTTCACCGTAAGAATTTCTTGAAGAACGTTGCTTGCGCCATAAGCATAAAGCGCCCACACTTCCATTTCTCCGAAGCGCTGACCGCCGAACTGAGCTTTACCGCCCAAAGGCTGCTGGGTAATCAAGCTGTAAGGACCCGTCGAACGAGCATGAATTTTGTCGTCAACCATGTGACCTAACTTCAAGATGTAACTCTGACCTACGGTAATAGGCTCGCGGAATTGTTCTCCGGTGCGTCCGTCAAACAGCAAAGTTTTGCCGGTACGAGAAAGCTGCGGAACAAATTCTTCAAAAGTATTGTCGCCGTATTTTTGGCGATGAATATTAATAAGGTTTTTGTTCGAGCGTTCAACAGCATCAGAAATTTCTTTTTCGTTTGCTCCGTCAAACACCGGACTTGCAACATGAATAGGGCCTTCAACTACTTCGTTTGAGTTGTCTTCGTCAGACCAACCCCAGTTTGCTGCCCAGCCCAAGTGACATTCAAGCAGCTGCCCAATGTTCATACGCGAAGGAACACCCAGCGGGTTCAAAATGATGTCGATGGGGGTACCGTCAGCCAAATAAGGCATATCTTCAACCGGCAAAATGCGGGAAATAACACCTTTGTTACCATGGCGACCAGAAAGCTTGTCGCCTTGTTGAATCTTACGCTTTTGAGCAACATAAACCCGAACCAGTTCATTAATGCCTGGTGAAAGTTCGTCGCCATCAAGACGAGAGAAGCGGTTAACACCAATAACGCGTCCACCGGAACCATGAGGTACCTTCAAAGAAGTGTCGCGCACTTCGCGTGCTTTTTCACCAAAGATTGCGCGAAGCAAACGTTCTTCTGCGGTGAGTTCGGTTTCACCCTTGGGGGTAACTTTACCCACCAAAACGTCACCCGGGAAAACTTCAGCCCCAATGCGAATAATGCCGTCGCCGTCCAGGTCAGAAATCATGTCGTCTGAGGTGTTGGGAAGCTCGCGGGTGATTTCTTCAGGTCCAAGCTTCGTATCGCGAGCATCGATTTCATATTCGGAAATATGAATACTGGTCAAAAGGTCTTCTGCAACTACGCGCTCAGACACGATAATTGCGTCTTCGTAGTTGTAGCCTTCCCAAGGCATGTAGGCAATCATCAGGTTTTGCCCCAGGGCAAGTTCGCCGCCAGAACAAGAAGGACCATCCGCCAAGACGTCGCCTGCGTGAACTTCATCACCCTTGCGAACGATTGGACGGTGATTAATGCAACCGCTCTGGTTTGAACGTTGGAATTTCGGAATAAGATATTCGTCGTATTCACCTTCATCGTTCAAAATGATGATTGTTTGTCCGTCGACATAGTCAACGATTCCCGATCGCTGAGCAATCATGATTTCGCCCGAATCTACCGCGATTCGGTGTTCAATACCAGTTCCGATCAAGGGCGCAGCCGGACGCAAGAGCGGCACCGCCTGGCGCTGCATGTTTGAACCCATGAGGGCGCGATTTGCGTCGTCATGCTCAAGGAACGGAATAAGCGATGTTGCCACCGATACCATCTGACGAGGAGAAACATCCATGTATTGAACCAGATTTGGATCGACTTCGTCAGGTTCGCCAAAGGTTCCGCCGCTGTCTTTCGTACGGCAAAGAATACGCTTTGATTTTTGGAATTTTCCTTTTGCATCAAAAGAGCCAAATTCACGAGTTTCAGGGTCGAACACATCGTTAGCCTGAGCAATAGTGTAATTTTCTTCTTCGTCGGCGGTTAAGTAATCAACTTCGTCAGTAACCTTACCTTTAATAACGCGACGGTAGGGAGTTTCAATAAACCCATAAGGGTTCACCCGGGCATAGGTTGCCAGTGAGCCGATAAGACCAATGTTTGGACCTTCAGGCGTTTCGATGGGGCACATGCGTCCATAGTGAGAGGTGTGTACGTCGCGGACTTCAAAGCCTGCGCGTTCACGAGAAAGACCGCCCGGTCCTAGAGCAGAAAGACGACGCTTGTGCGTAATGCCTGCTGCAGGGTTGGTTTGATCCATAAACTGCGAAAGCTGAGATGAGCCGAAGAATTCCTTGATAGCCGCAACAATCGGCCGAATATTAATCAAGCTTTGAGGCGTAATGTCGTCAGGCTCTTGCATGCTCATGCGTTCGCGCACAACACGCTCCATACGGGAAAGCCCAATTCGGAATTGGTTTTGGATCAATTCACCAACTGTACGAATACGGCGGTTACCGAAGTGGTCGATATCGTCAGTGGAAAAACCTTCAGCATTATCGTGCAACTGCACAATATAGCGCATGGTTTCAATAACGTCTTCGTTTGTAAGAGTTGGGTTTTCGTTGTCGGGATCAAACCCGAGCTTCTTATTAATCTTATAGCGACCAACCTTCGCCAAATCGTAGCGCTGCGGGTTGAAAAACAGGCCTTCAAGCAAGGTGCGCGCTGAATCGATTGTTGGGGGTTCGCCGGGACGGAAGCGCTTATACAGTTCGATAAGAGATTCTTCCTTGGTGGTTGCTGGGTCGCGATCAAGGGTGCGCAGCACCATTTCGCTATCGCCTAACAGCGCGATAATTTCTTCGCGGGTTTCAGCAAGACCCAAAGCACGCAACAAAAGAGTTGCCGGCTGCTTACGCTTGCGGTCGATACGAACTGAAAGCACATCGCGCTTGTCAGTTTCAAATTCCAACCACGCACCGCGGGAAGGAATTACCTTCGCGCTGTAGATAGTTTTATCAGATGTTTTGTCGCGTTCGGCGGCAAAATAAACACCGGGGCTTCTTACCAACTGGGAAACCACCACGCGTTCGGTTCCGTTGATAACAAAAGTTCCGCGAGGTGTCATCAGGGGGAAATCACCCATGAAAACGTCTTGTTCTTTAATTTCGCCTGTTTCGCGATTAATGAAGCGAATTTCTACAAAGAGCGGCGCCTGATAAGACACGTCTTTCTCTTTGCATTTGTCTACCGGAAACTTTGGATCACCAAATTCATGCCTGCCAAATTCAACGCACATGTCCTTCGTTGAATTTTCAATAGGGCTGATGTCTGCAAAAGCCTGAATGAGGCCTTCTTTTTTGAACCATTCGAAACTTTCGATCTGAATGGCAATCAAATTGGGGACATCCATGAGGTCGGGGGTTTTCGCAAAGCTCTTCCGGTTTCTATAAAGGCTGGTGGGAGCTGATTTTTTACCTTGAGCCACGAGGTGGTTCCTCCTTTACAAAAATGCTAATTCCTGTGAAAAGTCACAATTTACCAGGTTATTATGCAGAGTTTCTCGTGTCAAGAAAAAGTTTTGAAAAGTATGGAGTTTTTCTGCTGATTTCTTCGATTTTACGGCATTTAGCTGGGTTTTTTGCCGCATGTTTTTTTAGAAATCATCTAGAAATCAGTAGAAGGGAAATCTGGCTCAACTTTTTCCTTTTCCAATTCGACTAAATCAATCAATTCAAGTTGCGAATGAACGGATAACTTTTTGTACACATTTTTCACGTGGGTCTTGATGGTGTCGGGTGAGATATAGAGGTCATTTCCCATGAAACGGCGAGACTTACCTTTCGCAAGCAAAAGGAATACTTCAGATTCTCTGTTGGTCAAACCATGTTCACGGGAAAGGAACTGCACTACATTAGCAAGCCTGTCTGCTGTCTGGCTGACGTTATCCGGCTCAATACTTCCCCATCCATATTTTAGGTTTGTTTGACTTGAAAAAAGAAGCGCCACCGCCAGAAGAATACAAGCAATCAGAAGTCCGAAAACGCTCAGATAGGCAGGGGTCTCAATGATTTCTGTCGTACCACTAATACCGACAAAGGCGCCAACTATCACTCCTGCGGCGAGTGCTGCACCTGTCAAGCTTGCAATCCAGGGAGAAGAAATACCCATGTTCTTTGCAAGACAAGCACCGAGACTCCAAAGCGTAATATCGAGAAAGCAAAACCCTATCAGAATAACGATAAGTCCGATCGTTGGATTCGAGGGGAAAAAGGAAAGCAGAACGAAACCCGCGGCAAGACCAGGAAAAGCAAATTTGTAAATTCCGCGATTAAAGTCGAAGCGCAAAAATACGAGAGAAGCCACCAACGCTAAAAAGGCAAGAGCAATAGCGAGAAAGAACCCGTATTTGCTCAGCGAGCCAAAGCCTAAAAGGAAAATCCAAAGATACACAAGACCCATTGAAACACCTTGCACAAAAGAGGTTGCAATGAGCTTGAGGGGAATTTTGAGATGATCATGAGATTTGCTTTGAAAGTAGCGGCTTACCGACAATCTTTTGCTGTAAAACCAGCCGCAAGCCACTGCTAAGGTGCTCGTAATTCCAACAGCAATAAAAAACAAGATATCGGGCAAACACATAAAGACGAGTAAAATACCGGTACTCACCAACACCCCGGCACCACCCTGATATACTGTTTGCTGAGCGCCAATCCAAGCAAACAGTCGCCCCATTTCCAAGCGAAAAAGCGCGCCACCAATACCAAAAAAGATTCCTGCTATGACATATAAAACACCACTCGTATCAGCCTCACTAAATACCCAGAGCGCATGGAGAAAAACTGCTGCACCCATAGTGCAACCAAAAAAGATATACCGCTTTTTACTTTCAAGGATACGTTTTGCACGTTTGCAGTAAATAGCAATCACAACACTTGCCAAAACGAAAAAGAAAAGATAACCAAGCCAAGACGGCAGGGGGCTCAGAGGCAAAAAAGGGAAAGTGTCTTTGAAGGTAAGATCTGGACCCACACAACAAGCAACCGCCCAGACTATATAAAAGCAAAAAGCTAGTCCCACCAAAACTTGTTTTTTGCTGGATCGGAGCAGATTTTCATAGATCCGGCTTCGATCCACTTTTTTATTAAACAAACTCAAATGCGATTCTTTCACCCTTGCATCTCCCTAGTTAAACTTGTTTTCCTCTTTCTACAATAGCAAAGACTTTTCACACCCCGCAAGGCAAAGAAGGCAACAAGTCCGTCACCCTTTGGGGTGAAAACTGCGTTTCCCCAAATCTCCCTGATATAGGCGAAAGATTTTTCTGCTTGTCCCTCTAGACTGCATCAAGGCATTGTGATGCGGGAGTGCAGAAATGGCGGTATGCGGCATTTCCTTATCGTTATGCTTGATTGTTAAGCATGGGGCACGCATGGCTTAGGGAGTGTTTCCGTCAAATCGCACGTTTTTGGTATAAGCGATGGCGAAAAGGCCGAAAGGAATGAGCGCTATGATTACCTTTTCCAGTTACAACCTTGGTGAATCCTGCCTCACCGCTGGTTTTTGGTTGACTTTATAGGCAGGCAAAACAGAGCTA
>Ga0209755_10001610_pt1 | contig 34201 bp, 28 predicted proteins | sample TergutCo191P1_FD_187301 | JGI IMG/M metagenome (GOLD analysis project Ga0209755, IMG submission 187301) | Cornitermes sp. P1 segment gut microbial communities from Petit-Saut dam, French Guiana - Co191P1 (SPAdes) (version 2) | ecosystem: Host-associated > Arthropoda: Insects > Digestive system... | reverse complement strand
GCGTCGCCAATGTAATAGAACATTTCGGAATCCGGCCCGCACGGCCCCGTGGCTCCTGCCGGCCCCCACCAGTTGTCCTCGCGGGGAAGGTAGGCGATGCGGTTTTCGGGGATTCCCATTTTCAGCCACACCGCCGCGGACTCCTCGTCGCGAGGCACGCCGCCTTCGCCGGAAGGCGAGCCCTCCCCCTCGAAAACGGTTATCCCAAGCTTTTCAATCGGGATGCCGAGCCACTCAGGCGAGGTGAGAAACTCGAAGCTCATCTCGATGGCCCCTTCCTTGAAGTAGTCGCCCAGCGACCAGTTGCCGAGCATCTCGAAAAAGGTTAGGTGGCTCGGGTCGCCAACGCTGTCGATGTCGCCGGTGCGGATGCACTTCTGGTAGTTCACCAGCCGCCGCCCCGCCGGATGCTCCTCGCCGAGCAGATAGGGAACCAGCGGATGCATTCCCGCGGTGGTAAAAAGCACCGTGGGATCGTTGTCGGGCAGCAGGGACTTGCCCTGGATTTGCGCGTGGCCCTTGGACACGAAAAACTCGACGTATTTTTTGCGAAGTTCGTCTGCGGTCATGGGGCGATTATACCATTTATCGACGGACGGGGCTAGGCTTCGAAAGCCGCTCCCAACGTAAATCTAATATGCATCCCCCACACACATAAGTTACTCGTCATTCTGCATGGATATGTGCAAATGCATCATCCCTGCAATGCACGCGGCAAAGCTTGTTTTCCTTTGCCAAATGCCATAAACTGACCACTGACGGTATTTTGCGAAGGGGGTGATTATGAATACGGAAGGCGCGAACAAGTGCGACGGCTGTCGCTATGCCATTAACGTCACGGGGAAATGCAGTTTCCATGACTTGCCCATTATCGAGGCCGAAAAGCTTAGCTGCGAAGGCAGGGCGGATGATTTTGCCGACGGGGCAAGCCGCGCGCGAACCAAGCCGTTTACTCGAAAGAAGGCAACGCACGTGGAGACCCTTCTTTTTGGCTTTTTGACGGTCTGCGGCGCTTTCGTTTTTCTGATGGCGGTTTTCCTGTTCTTTTCCTCGGACGACGAAAGCTGGCGGGGGATTTGGGGGGTAATCGGCTTCGTTTTCCTTGGCGGGCTGGGCATGCTCTGCTTTACCAGCAGCGCGAAGTACCTGCGGGAAGTATACGCCGAAAGGAGAAAAGCCGCGGACAAGGAACAGTGAGCCGGCAGGCTCCAGGGGCTTGACGTGACGGTGCCGACTACGGTTTCCCGCTTTGCCGTGCCGCGTAGCCCAACGAGGCCGAAACGTCATCGGCGTTCAGCCTGGTTATGCCGCCGGTGGCTCCCTGTTTGACAACCGCTTACGTCTTGCAAAAACCACTAGTTTGGAATACCCTAGCCAAATGAACGACACCGACAAATACGCGGTCATCCCCAGGCCCGCGTCCGTCAAACATACGGCGGGCGTTTTTCACTGCTCCGGAGTTCCGCGGGTAGAGCGCGGCGGCAATGTGTTTGAAATCGAGGCCGGCGTTTTTGAGGCCCAGCTTGCCAAAACCCTGGGCGAAGGGGCCTTTGGTCCAGGCCTCATCCGCCTTGCAAAAACGGAAAGCCCGGCGGCGGAACGGGAGGCCTATCGGCTGGAAATCCTTCCCGGCGAAATCCGCCTTGGCTCCGCAACGGAAACGGGCACGTTTCGGGGGCTTCAGGTTCTGCGCCAGCTTGTCCTTTCCGGGTATGGCGAGGGCGGGCTTTCCATTCCCTGCGGCATTATAGAAGACAAACCGCGCTTTCCGTGGCGGGGGCTTATGCTGGACTGCTCCAGGAACTTTTTCTCGGTGGAGTTCATCAAACATCTGCTGGACGCGCTTTCGCTTCACCACATAAGCATTTTCCATTGGCACCTTACGGACGACCAGGGCTGGCGGCTCCCCGTAAAAAACTACCCCCTGCTTGTCGAAGTCGGTTCCGTGCGCCGCGACACCCGCACGCGGCAGGACGTGGGCGGGCATTATACCGAGGCGGAAATACGGGAAATAGTTGCGTATGCCACCGCCCGCCACATCGAGGTGGTGCCTGAGGTGGACTTGCCGGGCCACGCCAGCGCGATTCTTGCGGCGTACCCCAAGCTGGGCTGCACCGGCGGCCCCTACAAGGTGGAGGAGCGCTTCGGCGTTTTCGAGGAAGTGCTGTGCGCTGGGAACGACGAAATATTCCGTTTGGCGGAAGCCGTTTTCGATACCCTAGCCGAGCTCTTCCCTTCGAAATACGTACACATCGGTGGGGACGAAGTGCCGTTCGACCGCTGGAACGAGTGCCCGAAGTGCAAAAAGCGGCTTGCCGAGCTTGGCCTTGACCAAACCCCGCAGCTGCAAAGCTGGATCACCTCCCGCCTTGCCGGGATGCTGCGCGGGCGGGGAAAGGCCGCGATTGGCTGGGACGAGATTCTCGAAAACACGGAAAAATTCCCCCTGCCGGAAGACGCGGTCGTCATGTCGTGGCGCAGCCAAAAGGGAGGGAACGAGGCGACAGCCCTTGGGCGGCGCGTCATAATGTCGCCGATGACCGAAGGCTGCTACCTCGACTACAGGCCCGCCGAACATCCCGAGGAAATCGGCAGGCTTGGCGTCGGCACGGTTTCGCAGGGTTTCAATCTAAAGCCCATAACTCCCGAAATGAACGACGAAGCGGCTTCCCTGGTGCTTGGCGGCCAAGGGAACCTCTGGGCGGAAGCCGTTTATGCCGGCAAGCTCGCCGAATACCTGATCTTCCCCCGAATCTGCGCCATCGGCGAGGCTTTGTGGACGGCAAGCCCGGAGCGGGACATCGCCGAGTTTGGCCGCCGGCTTGCCGTCCACAGGCGGCGGCTCGACAGGCTTGGCCTGCTGCAATATCAGGGGCCAGTGGGCTAGAACTTCTTCCGCCGTTATGTTATCATGGCTTTGCTTTGGCGACACTAGCTCATCCGGATAGAGCAACTGCCTTCTAAGCAGTAGGTGGGGGGTTCGAGTCCCTCGTGTCGCATTTGCTAATTCCTTATCCTGCAAGGAATTAGCAAATGACGATAGTTACATTCCTAAAGGATTTGCAGTCGGACTCTTAAAATATATGCCGTTGCTATGGGATGTACCTTTGCAAAGCTGTTCCAAGATTACGGTCTTGGAACAGCCGGTTTTGGTTCGCGGGGATTGGCGGGTTAATTCTCCCAGCCGCCGGCAGCGCCAGCGGTGGCGGAATTCATTCGTACGGATGGGCCTGCGGTAGTGTTTCTGTATCTTCTTGGGCTGAAACTAATCACTGCATGCCCTGAATCTCTTGCTCTGTTGTCGTTGGCAGTTCCTACCATGCCGTGAATAATTCCGCCAGTTTTGGTAAAGGTTGTCTGAAGTCGCAGATACACACCGCCGCCGTTGCGAGACGCAGTGTTGCCAGATATTTCTCCATCTGTCATCGTGAAAGTTGTAGTTGCAGTTCTGATATTCGTTCCATTTACAAATACACCCGCTCCGTCAGATGCAGTATTGCCGAATATTTCCCCGCCATTCATCGAGAAAGAGGCAGAAGCATTCCAGCTCACTACGGCTACGCCGCCACCCATACCATTATTGAAACTAACGGTACTGGGAGCAGTATTACCAGATATTTCCCCACCACCCATACGGAATTCAGCGTCCCTCACAAGTACACCTCCACCCCTTCCATTCGAGGCGGAAGCGGTATTGTTGTGGATTATCCCACCTGCCATGGCAAACCTCCCACCTCTATTCACAAACACTCCACCGCCGCCCTCGCCCCAAGTACCCCCTCGGGCACTTGTATTGCCGTAAATTTCACGGCCAAGCATTGCGAAAGTCCCATGTTCATTTACGGTTACACCGCCGCCACTCCCAGAGCTTGTATTGCCAATAATTCTGGCTCCATCGTTCATGATTACGCCTCCCCTGGCGTTTACCACAACCAGCGAAGCAATATTTCCAGCGCGTCCTTGAAGTGTAACACCATTGCCCAGCGTCAGCGTAACGCCAGCTTCCACCGTGAAGATCGTGCCGCTGCCCGGAAGCGAGATGACTCTTTCGGTTCCGTCACCCCTAAGGTTTATGGTAATGTTTCGCGCCCTTGGAAAAGCGAGCGTCTGCGGGATTATGCTCTCGTCTGCAGTCAGTACGATAGAGTACACCGTATCGTTCGTCGCGTTTGCCTGAAGCCACTCCAGCCGTTCCGCCAAGGTTTCCCCTTCGATGACTACGACAGGTCGCGCTGCCGGAGCTTGCGCTGCCTGTTGTGCTGGAACCTGTACCGCCTGTTGTGCGGGAGGCTGCGCCGGAGCTTGTGCCGCCCGTTGCACCGGGGCCTGGGCCGCTCGTGTCCCGCCACCCATAAGCGCGCCTATCGTGGCTACCGTGCCGATGTTCTGGTTGTACTGCCCCTGCAAGCGCGCGGTTTCCACTTCAAGGGCGCGGATCGTCAGGCGGTAGTGTCCGCCAAGCGAGGCGATTCTTCCGGACACTATCATCTGCGCACCCAGAAAACGGCCTACGCTGAGGGCGGTTTCGTCATCAACCTCCCCGGACAGTTGCAGGTTCTGTTCCGCGCGGATTACGTCCAGCTGCCGCCTGTCAACCACGGTGAAAACCCTGTCGTTCACCGCGTTTGCAAGCAGCTCGTCGATGATAAAATCGGAAAGCTGTTCGAAGTCCGACTGCACGTTCATGAAGACGACCATGCTCCCCCCGGGGATGGTGTCGTTAAGGTAGTCCGACACGCCGCGAATCGCCATGCTCAGCGCGTCCAGCCCGGAGGCCGGCGTCACGGAGGCAGGGGCGGGAGCTGAAACGGGAGCGGGATCCGACGCACAGGCGGTGAATGCCAGTGCAAGAATTACGGCAAATACAACGTATACTGTTTTCTTCATGAAAATCCTCCTAACAATAACGGTAGAGTTCTTTTTTTTTGCAATAATCGCCATAATAAGTCCAGGGAGTGCAAAGATGGCACTTATTGTGCCAAACAATAGCAAATACCCAATGAACCCCCAGAGTCCATTGGCAAGTGTAAGTGTCCAAATTATTGAGCTAACTGGAACCATCATTGCCATTATCGTAAGAATTCCAATATGATGATTTTTAAAATGGCCTTTCATCGATTTTGCAGACAAGTCGATAATTCCTATAGCAAGGGTCGCTATAATGACGGGCAAACCAATAACAAGGGAACCCATCAAAAAACCCCCTCCAAAAGAATCATACAACCACCCTCCGATTGTATCTTCATCGAACAGTGGCATCAAGAAAGAGAGGTGCAAAAAATATACGGCAAAAATGACAACAGGGATACTAATCTGCAAAGTTCGGTATATTTTTTCCCATACTTACATACCACCAATAGGAATAGAGGGAGCATAAAGGCGAAATTTACCATGCCAAGCATTATTATGTATCCAATAGTCTCCCAAAAACTATTGGCCATCATAATTGCCATAAGTACTGTGTAAACAGAAGCCGCAACAATTACAACCCTTGATTCTGAATGACGATAATTTAACGCAAGGTAAATTCCCATCAAAATGGCTACTATCAAAACAGGTAACCCAGCCAAAAGGATGGTCATTCCAAGATTTGCACCAGGGACAGGTTCTGGCCCCCACAAAAAATAGGACACAAAAACAGCGATAGTTGCAACAATTTGCAACATCAGACTTTTTCTGTACCGTCGTTTTTCTGTATCCTCGGCCGCTTTACGTGCCTTTTCCGCCGCTACCGCTTGCGCTTCCTGCTGTTTGACTAGACGGTTACAGTCCTCCCGCATGGTATCAAAGGCTCTGTCTGTAGCTGCTTTCTGGGCATAGCTCAAACCTAGGGCCTCAAGGCCAGCAAGTACACTTTTTGTTTGCCCATAGCTTGCTTGACGTTTGACGATTTCAAATTTGATATCATTCCTGACAACTTGGCACTTAGCTTCTTCGTCCCGAATTTCTCCTTCTCGTTGGTTTCGTTGAGACCAACTAATATACTGAGAGGGTATTGCGGATGGGTAGGATGCTTTGTAAAAGGCTTGTTCAAAATCAGGAGTTGCGGACGAATAAGGTCTTTTGAAGACAGATTCTGCCTCTTCAAGCTTACCCTGTTCTTTGAGGGATTCGGCATTGCGGCGTTTTGCGATTCCGAGGGCAAACCATATGTCTGAACTCATGCGTTTTGCTTCCCAGAAGGCAGCTCCACCCGAAACATTAGGAGTATTCTGGCAATATCCTAACAATGCTGAATCTAGTTTCTGAATGTCGATATCTGGATTGCTGGCAACCTTATCACGTATTTCCGTTAAATCTTTAACGACATCATGAACGGCCTTTTCGCATTGGCGTTTTTCATGAAAGTTTTCAAGTGCGCGCTCAAGTTCACTTGCCATTGTCATACTCCTTTACAATTTATCCTTAGAATCAACCACAATCTTTGTTACCCTGCTCAGAGCTACATTAGCCGCATCCAGACACATCAAATATGTACTAAATACCGCCTTTTTGGATATTTTTCCAAATATTCCATTCAACCACATGGTAACTTACGGTTCAGTGTTCATCTATAGGTGAGCATAACTCACTTATAGTCAGTAGTCAAGCAGTTTTGGTGAATAAATCATATTTCTTATACTGGTGGTTAGGGAATGAAGTCCGTTTTGCGCCAAATTCTGGCATCAAACATCCGTGAACGCAGATACGTTCTTGGCCTTTCGCAGATGAAACTTGCAGAGCTCGCCGATATCGCGCCATCTTACGTTGCTATGATAGAACTGGAAAGAAAGTTCCCCTCGGTCGAAGTGCTGGAAAGAATAGCCTGGGCGCTTAAGATGGATCCCACCGAGTTGTTTTCGAAAGCCTGCTACCCCATCGAGGCAGTAAAGGAGCTTCACAAATCGGTTCTGGCGAGTTTCGAGCACGTGGTGAAAAGCCATATCGAGGAGTTCGAGGCAAAGGTGAACAAAGGGGATTTTTGCCCCTAGGGGATGGGGCTTTTTCCGGCTTCGCGGTTTCCACGAAAAACGTATAAATCTGGGTGTTTTCCTGTGAAATTTACGAAAATAATAGAAACAAATGTGTTTTTCAGTAAACCTACTAGAATCGTAGAAACTTAGGTGTTTTTCCAGCTAACCTACGAAAATCGTAGAAAACTGACAAAGCCCGCCCTCTTAGCCCTCCAAATTTGTAACTTCGAACTGCTGTTTCGCGTTTGGAGCTGATTGACCGCCGGCACGGTTGCGCGATAGGATACCGCACATCGTATGGAGACACCAAAGGTTTATATCGAGACGACGCTTTTCAACATGTATTTTGCCGAAACGAGAGGGCAGTATTACGGCAAAACCGTGGAATACTGCCGGGACGCAAGGCGGTTTTTCGCGGCGGTAGAGGCCGGGGAGTTCGAGCCGTATACGTCCGAGGCCGTTATTGACGAGCTTATGGAAACCCACAACACGGGGCACAGGGCGGAGATGATGAAGCTTGTGGAAGACTTTGCCATTACGTCGCTGCCTGTGAATGAAAGGGTGAGATGGCTTGCGGATAGGTATATCGAAGCGGGGGCCATTCCCGCCAAGCAAAGAACCGATGCCCTGCATGTTGCTTCGGCAACGGTGCATGGTTTAGATTTTATTGTGAGCCTGAACTTTAAGCATATCGTAAAGGACAAGGCGATACTGCTGACGGCTATGGTAAACGAAGACGAGGGCTACGACGGCATCGGCATCCATGAACCAGGGGAGATTACAGATGATGGAAGAACATGAATATATGAACGATCTGCGGATGGAGGAGTTCAGGCATCTGCCGTACCCGATTCAGGAAGTCCGCGCATGGCGGCTTGCGGTGCAGGACAGAACTGAAGGTATGACTTGTGAGCAAAACGAAGCCTACTATAAAGAATTGCGAAAGAAAACCGATGCCTTTTGTGCCGAACACGGGATAAAGATCAAATACGCGGAGCCCGCCGCCGCGGTTTCCCGTTGACCCGCCGGCATCCTCAGCCCCGCGTTTCCCCAAATCGGGGGCTTGACAAAAACCTCGCCGTCGGGCTATCCTTGTCGTAGACACTCTGGCTTGCCTTGGGAGCGGGAAAATCGCCCGGGGCTTGACGCGGTTTGCGTTTTCCGGTAGAGTGTCCGTGTACGCGGGAATAGCTCAGTGGTAGAGCGCGACCTTGCCAAGGTCGATGTCGCGGGTCCGACTCCCGTTTCCCGCTCTCGTTGTTCCCTTGTCTGGGGAAGCTGGTCTTATGCCCCGCCGGCGGTCTTTCGCGGAACCGCCGGCGCGGGCATGAAAACATAGTGACTTTTCAAAACGAGGGGCTGCGAAAGGCCCTTTTTTTGTTTGCGGAGGTTGCCGGCTGTGGAAGCCCGGAGGCATGTAAGGACGTGCGCTATTCGTTGAAGGCGGAAAAGCCGGCGGACGGCGAGCTCGACGCGCTTGAGTCCGAGCTTGAAGCCAAGGTCCGCGGCCTGGAAATGGAGCTTGTCGAGCTCGACGTGTTCCGCGGCGGGGTCCGCAAGGGCGTTTCGTCCGTGCAGGTTCGGGCCATAGTGTACAGGCCCGGAGCTTTGGGCACCGGCGACTGCGCGCGGGCGTACCGCGCCATGCGCCCGAGCCTGGAGTCGGCCTTTCCGGGGCGGGAGCTTTCGGTAGAGGTTTCCACCCCCGGGATAAACCGCAGGGTCAGGGACGGCGCGGAGCTTGCCCTCTACAAAGGCAGGGGCGTGCGCTGCTGGAGAACGGACGTTTCGGACTGGTCGTCGGGGCTTCTGGAGGAAGCCGACGGGCAGGGTATCATACTAAAAGGAAAAGAGGGGACGATCAGGCTGGACTACGGGATAATCGCCAAAGCCAGGCTGGATCCCTCGCAGGAGGGCTAAATTGGGCATCGATTTGTCGGAGGCAATCCAACTGTTGAGCCAGGAGCGTGGGCTTTCGGAAGAGCTTATCCACAAGACCATTGAGAACACGCTCAAGGCCGCCTACAAGAAGCGTTTCGGCACGGACGAAAACGTGATTGTGCGCTTTGAGGACGACAGGCAGGTTTCGATATTTTCCCTAAAAAAGGTCGTCGAGCACGACGACGTGTACAACCCCGTAGACGAAATAGACCTGCACGAGGCGCGCGAGCTCGACCCCAACGCGGAGGTCGGGGACGAAATGCGGGTGCCCGTGGACCCGAACGAGTTTACCCGCCAGTCGGTGCAGCTTGCCAAGCAGACCGCCCGCCAGTCGATCAAGGAAATCCAAAAGGACAGCCTCTACTCGGAGTTCAAGGACAAGGTCGGCGAAATCGTAATCGGCTACTACCAGCGCGAGAGAAACGGCGACATCTTCGTCGATTTGGGCAAAATCGAGGGCAAGCTGCCCAGAAAATACCAGTCGTCCAGGGAAACCTACCACGTAAACGACAGGATCAAGGCCCTCATAAAAGAGGTGAACAAAACCGCCTCCGGGCTTCAGATCGTCCTTTCCCGCACCGACCCCGAGTTCGTGCGGGCCATCTTCGAGCTTGAGGTTCCCGAGGTTTACGACAAGACGGTCGAGATTCAGAAAATCGTAAGGGAAGCCGGTTCCAGAACGAAGCTGGCGGTGTATTCCAACCGCGACGACGTGGATCCGGTGGGCGCGTGCGTGGGGCTCAAGGGCGTGCGCATACAGGCCGTAATCAAGGAGCTTGAGGGCGAGAAGATCGACATACTCAAGTACGACCCCGACCCCGCGCGGTTCATCAAAAACGCGCTTTCCCCGGCCGAGGTCCGCCACGTCATCATACTGGACGAAAGGTCGAAAAAGGCGCTGGCGGTGGTGAGCGACACGCTTCTGTCGCTGGCAATAGGCAAGCAGGGCCTGAACGTGCGCCTTGCCAACAAGCTCACCGACTGGATGATAGACGTAAAGACCGAAACCCAGTTCAGCGAGATGGACTTTGCCGCAGAGTCCAGGCGGGCCGTCTCCGAGCTTTTCGCCGACGCGGACGCGGAGGAGTTCTCCCGCATTTCGGAGCTTCCGGGCGTGGATCCCGCCGTGGCCCGGGCGCTGTTCGACCACGGCATAGACTACATAGTGGACTTCCTCGATCTCGCCCAGGAAGAGCTTGACGCGATGGAAAACGTGTCGCGGGAGCAGCTCGACGTGCTTCGAAGCCTGATCGACGACTCGGTCGAGATATTGGAGGAAGAGGGCGAGGAATACGCGGACGAGGAGTCCGAGGCGGCGGAAGACGACGAGGCCTCGGAGGAAATCGAGTGTCCGGAGTGCCACACGAAATTCGCCCTGGACACGGAAGGCGATTCCGCCGTTACCGTCAGGTGCCCAAACTGCGACACGGAACTGGAATTGAGATACGAGAAAGACGACGACGAACACGAGGTGTAAATGGCAGAAGAAACCGACAAAACCCAAAAACCGAAGGCCGAACTAATCAAACGCGCCCAGGGCGATTCCGGAAGCGGAAAGGTACAGCCCGAGTCGGGGGAACGCCGTAAGGTTATTGTGGTTAAGAAGAAACCTTCTACACAGGCCTCGCCCGGTGCCGCGGGGACGGTGGCCAGGAAGCTTCAGCCAAAGATAGTCGTTTCCGGCCAGGGAAACAAGGGCGCCGGCGCGCCTCCCAGGGAAAAGGAGCCGGCCCCCCCAGCGCCGGAAACCGCGGCCGAAAACAGGGCTGCGCCGGCCCGGGAAGCTCCGGCGGAAACCGCGGCGGCCCGCCAGGCGGCCCCCCCTTCCGCCGAAGCTGCGGCAAAGCCGCCGGCGGGCCAGCCCCAGGAAGGCAAGCCGGCGGCGGGAACGCCCGCGCCTTTCCCGTTTGCCCAGCGCCCGGCGGTTGCCGCGGGCAGGGTGGGCGGAAGGCTCGTGGGCCGAAAGCCGCACGAGGATGGCCGCCCGCCACACGCAAGGCACGGCGGCGGCGGACACGGGCCCGGAACGGGCCACGGTCACAGCCACGGCCACGGCGGTTCGGGCCCGGGGCACCACTCCGGCGGCTCGTTTGACCGGCGGCCCTACCAGGGCGGGCCTGGCGGAAGGCCCGGAGGAGGCCGGCCTGGAGGCCCGCCCAGCGGGTATTCCGGCCCAAGGCACGGCGGCGGCGGACACGGAGGCCCCGGCGGAAGGCCCGGAGGCCCGTACCAGCCGCGTCCCGGAATGCCGGGAAGGCCCGGCTTTGTCCCGCGACCCGGCGGGCCCGGACGGCCCGGAGGCCCCGGCGGGGCTCCGTCTTCCGGCCCGGTGCTGGAAAACAAGGGCGCGGTAAAGCGCAGCTTCAGGGCGAAAAAGCCCGCCTACACGCGCAAGGAAAAAGAGCTCGAGATGGAGGAGAAACTCCTCCAGACCAAGAAAAAGATCACCCATATCGCCAACCCGGTGCCCAGGTCCATCGAAATGATGGAAGTCATCTCGGTGTCCGAGCTGGCCAAGAAGATGAACCTGAAGGCGTCGGAGCTTATCCAGCGGCTCATGAAAATGGGCATGATGGTAACGATAAACCAGCAGATCGACGCGGACACCGCCACGATACTCGCAGCGGAGTACGGCACCGACGTAAAAATCGTAAGCCTGTACGACGAAACCGTTATAGAAACCGAGACCGACGAGGGCGCGGAAATGCTGCCAAGGCCGCCGGTCGTTACCGTGATGGGCCACGTCGACCACGGCAAGACCAAGCTGCTGGACGCAATCCGCAGGTCGGACGTCATCGCCGGCGAGTTCGGCGGCATTACCCAGCACATCGGCGCGTACATGGTGGACACCCCCAAGGGAAGCATCACCTTCCTTGACACCCCGGGCCACGAGGCATTTACCCGCATGAGGGCGCGGGGCGCGCAGGTCACGGACATCGTGGTGCTGGTCGTCGCCGCCGACGACGGGGTCATGCCCCAAACAATCGAGGCCATAAACCACGCCAAGGAAGCCAAGGTTCCAATCATCGTCGCGATAAACAAAATCGACAAGCCGGAGGCAAACCTCGACCGCGTAAAGAGCCAGCTTTCCGATCTCGGCCTTATGCCGGAGGAATGGGGCGGACAGACGATGTTCGTGGAGATTTCCGCCCTGCAAAAAACCGGCATCGACAAGCTTATCGAGGCCATTCTTCTTGAGGCCGAGCTTGCCGACCTTAGGGCAAACTTCAAGCGTGCCGCCGAGGGCAAAATCCTCGAGTCGCGCATAGACCACGGGCGGGGCATAGTCGCCACGGTTATGGTGGAAAAGGGAACCGTTTCGGTCGGCAACTCCTTCGTTGCGGGCATCTGGCCCGGCAAGGTCCGCGCGATTTTCAACGACAGGGGCGAAAAGCTCAAGCACGCTACCCCTTCAATGCCCGTCGAGATACTGGGCTTCGAGGGAATCCCCAACGCCGGCGACCCGCTTCAGGTGGTGGACGACGAAAAGGTGGCCCGCGAGTATTCCTCCAAGCGGCAGGAGCTTAAGCGCTTCGAGGACGCCAAGACCCGGCAAAGGGTAACCGTGGACAACCTGCGCGACATGATAAACGACGGGAGCGTCCAGGAGCTGAAGGTTATAATCAAGGCCGACGTGCAGGGTTCCGCCGAGGCGCTCAGGAGCAGCCTAGAAAAGCTTACCACCAAGGAAGTGCGGCTCCACGTCATACAGGCCCTGCCGGGGCCGATCAGCGAGGGCGACGTGGATCTTGCAATCGCGTCCAAGGCCATCGTAATCGGCTTCAACGTGCGCCCGCTTCCCAAGGCAAAGGTGCTGGCGGATCAGGAAAAGGTGGACATCCGCAAGTACAACGTAATCTACAAGGCCGTGGAGGAAATCCAGCAGGCCATGGAGGGAATGCTCAAGCCGGAAACCAAGGAAGAGGTAATCGCCACGGTCGAGGTGCGCGACACCTTCAAGGTGCCGAAGGCCGGGGTAATCGCCGGCTGCTACGTGCAAAGCGGCACGGTAAAGCGCAGCGCAAGCGTAAACGTTATACGCGAGTCCGTGGTGCTCCACTCCGGAAAGATTTCCTCGCTTCGCCGTTTCAAGGACGACGTGCGCGAGGTTGCCTCCGGCTACGAGTGCGGCATAGGAATAGACGGCTTCGACGGCGTTCAGGTGGGCGACCAGCTTGAGGTAATCGAGATGATCGAGATTGCAAGGAAGCTAAGCAGCACCTAATGGCGGAGTTCAGGACCGAGCGGCTTGGGCGGCAGATTCAGGAGATGATCGGCGCCCTTGTTCTTGAGGGCAGGATCAAGGATCCGAGGGTTTCCCCCTTTGTCTCGATTACGAGGGTGGAGGTTTCGCGCGATCTTTCCTACGCCGACGTATACGTTTCCAACATCCGGGGCGCGGAAAACATAGACGAGTGCGCGGCGGGCCTGCAAAGCGCGGCCGGCTTTATCCGCTCCCGGATCGGCACGGCCCTGCACATAAGAAAAATTCCCCATTTTCGTTTCCGCGCCGACGGCAGCATACGCGAGGGCTTCGACATGATACGGAAAATCGGGGAGCTTGCCGCGGGCGGGGACGGGGAAACGCCGGAGTAGCGCGCTTGCAAACCGGCTCCACTTTTGGGTATCGTGGCTCATGCCAACTTTAAAAACAAGCGACGAGGCGATAAAGCTTGCTGCGGAAATCCTTTGCGGGGGAGGACTTGTCGCGTTTCCTACCGAGACGGTTTACGGCCTTGGTGGCGACGCCTTCAACCCGGCCGCCCTTGCGAAAATCTTCGAGGCCAAGGGCCGCCCGCGCTTTGACCCGCTAATCGTGCACATCGCCGAGCTTGGGCGGCTTGAAAAAGTCGCCGACCTTTCCCTGTTGGACAAAGCCGCGCGAAAAAACCTTGAGCTGCTGGCTGAGAAGCTTTGGCCTGGCCCCCTTACGCTGGTTTTGCCAAAACCGCAAACTATACCGGACCTTGCGACAAGCGGCCTGCCTTCCGTCGCGGTTCGGCTTCCTGCCCACGAAACGGCGAGAAAGCTTATATCGCTTTCAACGGGGGCGGTGGCGGCTCCCAGCGCAAACCCATTTGGCTGCCTGAGCCCGACCAGGGCGGAACACGTTTCGCGGATGCTGGGCGAAAAGCTAGAGCTGATTCTTGACGGCGGCCCCTCGCGGGTGGGCGTGGAGTCCACCGTGTTGGACATCCGCGGCGGGCGGCCTGCGATACTTCGCCCCGGCGGCACGACAAAAGAGGCAATCGAGGAGCTTATTGGCAGCGTTTCCACGGGCCACGCCGGCGGCCTTGGCGAAAACGGCGGCCTTCCATCTCCCGGCCTTCTCAAAAGCCATTACGCCCCGCGCAGCCCCCTTGCCCTGCACGACTGCGAATCCCTTTGCACCCTGTCCCCGGCTACGGAAGCCGGAGCCGCGTTCCTGTTTTTCGACGGAGCTTCCCGCGACGCATGGCTTGCGGCCTACCCTTCGGGGGAAAGCTCCGGCGCAGCCGTCCTTTCCGAAACGGGCGACCTGCTGGAAGCCGCCGCCCGGCTTTTCCAAACCCTGCACGAGCTCGACCGCCTTGGCCCAAAGCGGATACACGCGCAGCTTGCCCCCGAGCTCGGCCTTGGCATTGCTATAAACGACCGGCTGCGCAGGGGGGCCGCGTAACGCGGAATGCAAACGCCTACGCCTTTCTCTTCGGCAACGTTTTCGCCATGAACGCCGCGATGCTCTGCTGGAAAACTATCCCCGCGATTGTTGGCAGGGCGGCGGCCTCCGGAAAGAAAGTTACCGCGATGGTGGCCACCACGCTGATGTTTTTTAGCCCGCCGGAAAAAAACAGCGTCGCGGTTTTTTCGGGGCCGCACCTTGATGCGATTCCCGCAAGCTTTGCCAACAAGAATCCCCCCGTCGAAAGCGAGACGCACAGCGCCGCCACCTTCCACACCATAGGATCGCCAAAGCGCACGGTTCCGGCAATCGCCGAGGAGTTCGCGGCAATCACCAGCATAAGGCATATCTTTGCGATCGGGGTGAGATAGGGGCAGACAATCGCAGGTATTTTTTCCCTGCTGGTTTCGTTGACGGCGACTCCGACAATCGTGGGGAGCACCACCATAAATACAAGCGCCGTCGCTATGCCCCCCATGTCCATCGCCACCTTTTCGCCCATCAGAATGGAAATGGTTCCCGGCACCACGACGGGGGCAAGCAGTGTGTCCAGCAGAATCAGGGTAAGGCACAGGGCCTTGTCGCCGTTGAACATCCCCACCCAGATAAAGCTTGAAACCGCCACCGGCCCGGAAAACAGCAGGACAAAGCCGGCCACGGTGTCGGGGCTTCCGCCGAAGAAAACGGTTGCGGCAGACATCGCCGTCAGCGGCAGAAGCACGCGGATTGCGACCATAAAAAGAAGAATGGGAAGCGGGCTGCGGATCGTTTTGCCAAACTCGGTAACCTTTAGCCTAAGGGAACCGGAAAGAGTCATCACCGCGAAAAGCAGGGGAACCATCGGGCGCAGGTGGGAGAACGCGCCGGGCAGGGCAAAGCCGAGCGCCACGCCCAGCGGGAAAAGCAGGGGCATAAGCAGCTCAAGCTTTTTGTTGACGGCCTGCGCAAACAGAGCCGGCCCTGAAGCCCCCGCCACGCCGCCCGCCTATATGTTTCGGACGTTTTTGCGCCGCAGGTTTTTGTACAACAACAGCAGCACAAAAATAAGAAGGACGGTGTAGACCAGTCCGCTTCTGTAGCCCCACGCGGGGCCTATTACGCGGTTGGTAACACCGACGACAAACTGCACCGCCGTGTTTACGATGCCTGCAACGGCGATGGTCGCGCCGGCGAAAACCGGAGCGTCCCTGCCGAAGCTTACGATTGCCACCGCCATAAGGGTGGGCCAAAACAGCGCCACCAGAAAACCCAGCGCGGGCAGCACGAAGATTCCCCTTGCCCCCGCGGAAAAGCCTACCGCGAAAACCGCAAACGTAAGAACGGCCACCCCAAGCAGGCTGCGGACGTAGCCGATCTTTTCGACAAGCGGCCCGCAGACAAGGCGCGCAACGGTAAAAAGCAGAAAGAACGAGGAAAGAAAAGCCGCGCCCTCGGCGGCGGGATCCAGGCCGTGCACGTCGTAAAAATACAGCGGCCCCCAGTTTGGGGTGATGGCCTCGATTACAAGGGCCAAGCCGAGGGTAACGGCAAGAAGCCAGACCATCGGCGTTTTAAGCGCGTCGAAAAAACTTTTGCGTTCGCCGTCGTTCTCCGGGCCGTCGCCTTCGGTTCCGCCTCCGGCGCTTCCCGGAAAGCGGACGACCGTTGCCAGCACGACTATCGCCAATACAAGCGGCAGCGAAAAAAGGTACACGGATCGCCAGCCGTGCTCGGTGTTTCTTACTATAAAACCCGCCACGCCCGGCGCGATGATTGCGCCGATCCCGTAAAACGAGTGCAGCAGATTCATGAGCAGCGCGGCCTTTGTAACAAAAACCTTTGAGGCAAGCGCGTTCATGCCTACGTCCAGAAAGCCGAAGCCCCCGAAAACCGCAAAGAGCGCGAAGGTAACCGGAAAAAAGCCCGGCATGAAAAACACCAGGACAAGGCCCAAAAGGATCGCCGAATACCCGGCAAACGCCGCCGGCTTTATTCCAAAACGCCCAAGAAAGATTCCCGCTATCACGTTGGAAACGACGTAGGCAAACGAAAGCAGGGACACCATAAGGCCCTGCCGCTCGAACGGCAAGTCGAACTCGTCGCGGATCAGCGGAAAGGAAACGCCCCTGATGTTTTCGATTAGGCCGAACATCAGCATTGTACCAAAGAGCAGAACGAAAAGCAGGATGCGCCTAACGCCGGGTCTTTTCACCGGTCCGTCCCGCAGTCCGGCCGTTTTTGCCTCCCGCCAATTTCGTCAAGCTTTTGGGCGATCGCGGCTTTGAGCTCCCTGAGCCCGGTGCCGTCCCTTGCCGAAACGGCCACGCTTTCCGGAAAGCCGGCAAGAACCGCGTCCCTTTGTTCCGGGTCGAGCCTGTCGGTTTTGTTAAGCACGGTGACAACGGGAATGGCCCCGGCTCCAAGCTCGTCCAGCACCGAGACGGTCGTTTTGAAGCACTCGTCTATCTCGGGGTCGGCTATGTCAAGAACGTGGATCAGAAGGCTCGCGTGGGTGGCCTCCTCCAGCGTGGAGCGGAAGGCCTTGATCAGCGTATGGGGGAGGCGGCGTATAAAGCCGACGGTGTCCGTAAGCAGCGCCGGCATGCCGGGGGTCGGCTCGAAGCGGCGGGTCGTTGCGTCAAGCGTGGCGAAAAGCTTGTCCTCCACGAACACGGCGGATCCGGTAAGCGCGTTCAGCAGGCTGGACTTTCCGGCGTTTGTGTAGCCGACTATGGCGCACACCGGAACCCTTTGGCGTTCGCGCTGCCGTCTCTGCACCTGCCGCTGCCTGACTACCTGCTCGATTTCCTTTTCCAGCCTGTGTATGCGCTGCTCGATTTGGCGGCGGTCGGTTTCCAGCAGCGTTTCGCCGGAGCCTTTGGTGCCGTAGCGCCCGCCCCTCTGCCTTGAAAGGTCGATGTACTTGTGGGTAAGGCGGGGCAGGCGGTAGTTCAGCTGGGCGAGCTGCACCTGGAGGTCCGCCTCCCTGGTGGCGGCCCTTTGCGCGAAAATGCGTATTATCATTTCCTGCCGGTCTATCACCGGAATCCCGGCAAGGGCCTCCCAGTTGCGCTGCTGGGACGGGCCGGGATCCCAGTCGAACACCAGGCAGTCGGCCTCGAGCAGCTTTGCCTTTTCGGCAAGCTCCCCGGCCTTGCCGCTTCCCATGCCGAACTTCGGGCTGCGCTCCCGTATGCGTATAATCTCGTGGCCCGCGATCTCGAGCTCAAGGGTTTCGGCAAGCCCGCGAAGCTCCCTGCCGGCGTCGAAGGGCGGAGCTTCCCCCGCGGCCTCGTCCGAAGCTTCGCCGCCGGCTTCGTCCGAGGCTTTGCCACGGACGGGCTTTCTGCCGTCCGCGATACTGACGAGCAGGGCCCGTTTGGGCCGTTCCGCGGTTTCCTGTAGTTTTTGCGCCATAAGCTGCCACAAATGATAGGCGGTTTTCGCCGTTTTATCAACAGCCTCGCGTCGTCCCGGCATTCCGGCATTCCTTGGCGAAAAACGGGGGGAAAATCAGCTTTCGAACGCAAAACGCAATTTTTTTGTTGACTTTGGATCGGGGGTATGCTAGAGTTGATATATCCAGTTTGGAAGGGTTGCCCGTTGCGGTTCGGCTTGGCTTTGCGTAAGGGCGGCAGGTTTTATCATATCCTTTGGACTTAAGCGATGCAGTATTTTGATACCCACGCCCATTTGGGGCTTATCGTGGATGACCCTATCGAGCAGCTTATCGTGATACAGGCGGCCCGCCAGGTATCGGTGAACAGGGTGCTATCCATCTGTAACAGTCTTCACGACTTTGCCAGGGTATACGAAAACCTTAAATCGACGGGGAACGTGTACCATGCCGTTGGCGTGAGTCCTTCGGAGGTGAAGAATCCGGGCAGAAACTGGATTCAGAGCATCGAACAGTACGCGCAGCTCCCCGGAGTGGTCGCCATAGGGGAGATCGGCCTGGACTACTACCGCAAATTCGGCGACAAGAAGTCCCAAATCGAGCTGTTCATCTCCCAGCTTGACCTTGCCGCAAAGCTTAACCTGCCGGTGGTAATACACAACCGGGACGCGGGCCACGACGTGCTGGAAATCCTGCGCGACCGCCTGCCCCCGAAGGGCGGGGTGATGCACTGCTATTCAGAAGACGCGGCATACGCAAGGGAGGCGGTGGAGCTGAACCTGTATTTCTCGTTTGCGGGCAACCTTACCTACAAAAACGCCCGCAACCTGCACGAAACGGTTCCGGTGCTGCCGGTGGACCGCATTCTTATAGAGTCCGAAAGCCCGTTCATGGTGCCGACGAGCCAAAAGGGGAAGCGGAACATGCCAAAGTACCTTCCCGAAACGGCCATGTGCCTTGCCAGGATGCTTGGTATGGAGCCGGAGGCCATGGCCGCGCAGCTTTGGGAAAACTCCAACAGGTTTTTCGGCCTGCCGAACTAGCAAGCCGTGTCCCTCAACTGGAAGGAAATCGACCTTGTTCTGGACGAGCTTGACCTTGTGGGCTGCCAAATCCAGGGCGCGGCCCAGAGCACGTTCGACGTAATCGGCCTGAGGATATACAAGAGGGGCTGCGCCAGAACCGACTCCAAGGGCGCGACGATGCAGATACTCGTGGCGCTTACCCCCGGCGCGTGCCGCCTGCACGAAACCTTCAAGGCCCTGCCCAAAAGCGAAAAGCCCCTGCGTTTTGCCCAGTTCCTGAACTCCAGGGTGGTAAACGGCCGTATCGAGGAGGCCGTGCAGCTTGGCGACGACAGGATAGTCCGCCTGGCGGTTCGCAGGGGGGAAAACCGCTTTCGCCTGTACATAAGGCTGTGGTCGAACGCGGCGAACTTCATCGTTACCGACGAAACCGGCGCCGTGCTGGACGCGATGCGCCGTCTGCCCAAGAAGGGCGAAACCTCGGGCGGCCGCTACGCGCCCGAGGAGTCGCTCGGTTCCGGCGCGGGAAAGCGCGGGTTTGAGGTAAGGGAGCTGCCCGGCGACGGTTCCTTCAACTCGAAAATCGATTCCTATTACGCGGAACACGGAAACGCCCTTTCCCTGGAGGCGCTTAGGGAGCAGGCCCGGCGCGACTGCGAGGGCAGCATGGGCCGCCTGCGGGCGGCGCTGGAGCGGCTGCGGGCCAAGGAAAGGGACTTCGCCGACGCGGACCGCCTGCGCGAATACGGCGACATAATCCTTGCAAACCTTGCCGGCGTAAACCCCGGCGACTCCTGGCTTGAGGCCGACAACTTCTTCGCGCAGGGCAGGATACGCATAAAGCTTGACCCCGACCAGCCCCCCTCCGCCCAGGCGGAGCTTTACTACGGGCGGTACGGAAAGGCGAAAAAGGGCCTTGCCGACGTACGCAGGGAAATAGACTCCGGCGAGCGCGGGCTTGCCGACATCGAAAGGAAGCTCGCCCTCCTCATGGCCGAGGACAATCCCCTCGTGCTTGCAAAGCTTCTCAGGGGCGGCGGCGCGGGAAAACGCCCCGCGCAGGTTTCGGCGAAGGACAAAAAACGCCCCGGCCTGACCTTCAAGTGCGGCGACTGGCTTGTAATCGTGGGCAGGGACGCGGACGAAAACGACGCGCTGCTTCGCCGCCACGTGAAGGGCGGCGACCTGTGGCTCCACGCCAGGGACTTCCCCGGCTCGTACGTGTTCGTAAAACAGCGCCCCGGCAAAACCTTCCCCCTGGAAATCCTTCTGGACGCCGGAAACCTCGCAATCTTCTATTCCAAGGGGAGAAACAACGCCGAGGGGGATCTGTTCTACACCCCGGTAAAATACCTGCGCCGCGCCAAAAACGGCCCCAAAGGTCTTGTGATCCCCACCCAGGAAAAAAACCTGCACATAAAGCTCGACGAAGACCGCCTTAGAAAGCTGGAGACGTGCCGGGTGGAGTGACGAATGCATGAACGCTGTTTTCCATACCCGCGAGATTGGATTCACCCGGAAGAGCCGTTTTTGCCCGGGCCCGGGGCGACCTCCCTTGTTCCGTTTTCGTAATTGACTATTTCCAGAAGCTGCCGTTTGAAGAAACCCTTGAAAAATGGGTTTAGCCGGCGGTAAAGATTTACGATTTCCTCTGTTTCTTGATCTGCCTCGCTGGCGAACATTTCCCCCTCGCCGGTTTCAAGCCACTTCGAGCTGATTCCGGTGGTGAGATTGATGATTTTTATTATTCTTGGGTTGACTTTTCGATCGCCTATCTCCATGGAGCTTAAAAAACCGGCGGTAATGCATATCTTCTCGGCAAATTGGGCCTGGGTCATGTGCAGTTTCTTCCGGGCATAGGTTAACCGCTCATGTATCGTCATTTTCCATAGTTTACCAGACATCACCATAGATGACAATAAATGGAAGCACGCCCTAGACATCCAAAATATTGGGATTTTCATAAACACGGGTTTGACATTCCACAACATAGTTGATAAACTATCATCTAAGATGATGCAGGAGAACAACGTCCCCGCGATGGACGACCTGGCTTTTATCTACTCCGGACTGGGAAGCGTAAGCACCGAGGAACGGGAGCGCCTAAAGCGCGTGGCCCAATCGCTGCTTGCAGCCCAGAACCGCCCCGGCCTTCCCTTGCCCGACAACATTCGCCAAAAACTGCTTTGGGAGACGACCGGGGAAATTCCATGGACGATTCCCTGAACATTGTCGGGGAGTTTATATACGCGCGCAAAAGCAGGAGGTCTCTGCATGAAGAACACGTTAAAGCTTTTCGGGATTGTCGCCGTGGCGGCGATAATCGGGTTTTCCATGACGGGGTGTCAAACGGACACGCCCGAGCCCACCGTAACCGGCGTTACGGTGCACGGCCATTCAAGCGTAACAGTTGAAAAGGGCGGAACGCATACGTTTACCGCAACGGTTGCGGGGAGCAACTCGCCTCCGCAGACCGTTACCTGGGCAATCGTACAGACGAACACGCATGCCCAAACCACAATCAACGCAAACACGGGCGTTCTTTCGGTGGCGCTTGCCGAAACCCTCACTACGCTTACCGTACTGGCGACCTCCACGTTTAACACCGCCATAAGCGGAGCGGCAACAGTAAATATTCCGCAGCCAACCGTAACCGGGGTCGAGATAGACGGCCCTTCAAGCATAGCCTTAACAAGAGGCGGAACACATACCTTTACCGCAACGGTTGCCGGAGCCAACGATCCGCCGCAAACCGTCACTTGGCAAATCACGCAGGAAAACAGGCATCCTTGGACGACCATAAACGCCGACACCGGCGTTCTTTCGGTGGCGATCGCCGAAACCCTTACCTCGCTTACGGTACAGGCTACTTCCATGCTTGATCCCGCAAGGAACGGGACGGCAACCGTTACCGTTCTACCACTGGAGGATCAAGATAGCAACGTAATAGTACCCGGAGCCACCCTTACCGCTCAGCTTTATTGGCTAAGGGCTAATGCATACAGCAGCGGTTCCTATCTTGTCGAAATAAACTATAATGAAACGATTATCCCTACCACTGCTTCTACTGGTATTAACCAAGCGTTGCCAACTGGCAGAAACAATCTTACAATCATTCTTCGCGGTGTTGGGGAAACGCGCTCCGTTAGCCTTTCCGCCAACGGAAGCCATTTCTGGATACCTTCCGGCGTTACCTTGATACTGGACGAAAACATTACTTTACTAGGAATAACCAACAACAATCATCTTGTGCGGGTAAACCACGGCGGCACCCTGCGTATTAACACGGGGGCAAGGATTACGGGTAATCAGAACGCCACGACTACAGCCGCCGATGGCGGTGGCGGGATACGTGTGAACAACGGTGGCGTATTTATTTTGGACGGCGGGAAAGTATCTGGTAATTCCACTACTTGGTATGGTACTGCGGGAGATGGCGGCGGCGTGCGAGTTGAATCCGGCGGCAGGTTTGACATGCTAAGCGGAACGATTTCCGGTAACGCCGGTCAAATGGGTGGAGGTGTGCGAGTCCAGTCAGGCGGCACCTTCCGCATGGGTAGCGGGGTTGTTTACGGCAATGAGTCCATCGTATCAACAGTGCTTAGAAACACATCCAGAACCGCAGGCAGTGCATCATTGAGTAACGCTGGCACAGCCCAAGGCGGCACGTTCTATGACAACGGTGATTTTACATTGTTGGGTAATTTGGTCACTACCAACAACACCATCAGTATAACTCCATTAACAGGAACGGTAAGCATAACCGGAACCGCCACGGTTGGACGTACGCTTACGGCAAATACAGCAGACCTTGACGGCAGCGGAACCATTAGCTTCCAATGGGTTAAAAGAAGCGGCGGCGAAGACGATTGGAGCTACATCAGCGGCGCAACAGGCAACACTTTTGTAGTACGAGCCTCCGACCTAAACCAGCAAATAGCAGTAAGGGTAACCCGCGCCGACAATCTCGGAACTATTACCAGTCTTCCAACTGCGGCGATAGCTGTTCCTCGCGAAGAAGATTTTACCATCGACTTTGGAATAGGCATGGATCAAATCGCAGGCCCAACGGTAAGCCTTACCGTCGGGCCGGAAACCGTAACGGTATCCAACCCGGAGCTGTTCAGCCAAATATGGTGGTATCGGGGTACGACCCGGCTCTCTGGAAGCGGAAGCCTCAACGAGACTCTTACTCTGGACTCAAGCGTCCATAACAACCGTGTTGGTATCCACCGCATTACGGTGGAGGTAATCAGAGGCGGCGTGCTGCACAGCATGGTCATCGAATTCACGGTAGTACCGTAACGACCAAGGGGAAATGAAAATGAGAAATATGCGACTATCGAGTGCCAATGGGCAAACAGCCCGGTTTTCCATGCGTAAGGTTTTAGCCATGCTGCTTGTATCTTGTGGCTTTGCGTTGTTTCTGCCAGGGTGCCGCAACACGCTTGGGCCGCAAAACGTGCCGGACAAAGAAGCGTCAAACGCCGGAACGCTTACTCTTGCCATCGTCAGGCAGGGTACGGCGCGAACCATAGCTCCTGATATTTCGGCCGACGATTTCGCCAGGTTCAGGCTTGAGTTCGCCGTTGCCGAGGAATGTGAATCCGAAAACGAGAACTTTTACAACATATGGGAAGGCATTGCGTATGGCACGATCCAACTGGATACAGGCATCTGGGACTTGACCGTGACTGCATACATGGACGAAGGCGAAGACGAGTCAAACCTCGTAGCTATGGCGGCCGGCAGACTCCGCGTTGACATCTCCGACGGCGGGGAGATTATGGGCAGCGTTGCGCTCGCCCCGCTCACCGAAGGTCAGGGAACGTTTACCTGGAACATCGGTTTTGATGAGGAAAACCTCCGTTTTGCCAGGATGAGCGTTACCCGTATTGACGGGGAAGATCCCACGCCCTTCGGGAACCCTTTCCTGTTCGGGGGAAATCCGCTTCGCGGAAGGACAGACAGCGAGAACTTTAACGCGGGTCAGTATCGCGTGGTTGTCGTGCTGGAAAGGTTCAATGGGGACAGGGCGGAGCTAAGAACAATCCTTCATATCTACCGGGACAAAACAAGCCACTTTGAGATGACTTTCACCGATGAGCATTTCGGCGTTGACGTTTTGGATTATATCCTAAGCGCGTGGCCAAACCCCAGATTGAACTTTTACGAAATGGGTATAACGGCGGGAGCTTTAAGCTTTGCCGGCATTTCCGGAGTTAACGACGATAATTTCGCCGATGTTGTCAGGTGGTTCGATAGTCTGAGTTCTTCCACGGGCCTGCATCCAACAAACTTGGCAGATCTTAGGAGGCTTACCGATGCCGCGCTGATTGGCGTGGCCATCGATGGATTTGAATCCTTCGAGAATCGTGCCCAGGTACGGGAGGCCATTCTGGAAAGGGTTAAAAACAACACGGCGACACCGACTATTTCATGGCTGGACGACAATATGTCAATGGTGCATATAGGTGGTTATTACATACTTTTTGACATTCCCATACCTCCCACTTCTCCGCCACCAGGAATGCTTACCGTTGAAGCACAGTTTGCATGGTTACGGGCCAACGCGCAGAGTTACAATTACTATCTTATCAGAGTGGATAGAAGAAACGACATGATTCCAGCCGAGACCCTGTTGCCAGCCGGCAGGACTAACCTTACCATAACCCTTCGCGGTACCGAACAGATGCAGACCATTGCTCTTTTCGCTTCCGGTGTTCTCTTTATCATTGACTACGGTGTTACTTTTATACTGGGCGAAAACATCACATTGCAAGGCAGGAATAACAACACCAACCACTTGGTACGCGTAAACAACGGCGGCACCCTGATTATGAACACGGGGGCAAGAATTACGGGTAACCGGAATGCCACAAACCTGGCAGAAAACGGCGGAGGAGGAGTGCGCGTAAACAGCGGTGGGGTGTTTATACTGGACGGCGGGGAAATATCTGGGAATTCCACTAGCAATACTGTGACTACGGTTGGCGCACCTGGACACGGCGGCGGCGTGCGTGTTGAATCCGGCGGGAGGTTTGACATGCTCAGCGGAACGATTTCAGGCAACACCGGCCTAAACGGCGGCGGCGTATGGAATCAGGGCATCTTCCGCATGAGCGGCGGGGTTGTTTACGGCAATGAGACTACGGTTTTGGCAGGGCTTAGAAACACATCCAGAACCGTAGGCAGTGCATCGCTAAACAATGCGGGTACGGCCCAGCGTGGCACTTTCAATGCCGGCGGCGCTTTTACCTCGTTGGGGACTTTAGGCACAATCAACTATACGATCAGGCTGGCAAACGGTCTTGGTCAGCCGACCGGGGTTACGGTTAGCCCGGCGGCTGTCTCCGTCCCAACAGGCGGGACACGGAGTTTTACCGCCACGGTTGCGGGGCTTTTTTCCCCTCCGCAGGGCATCACCTGGTCGATCGTTGAGCCAAGTGCACACGCACAAACAACGATTATCAACGGCGTTCTATCCATAGCCATAGAGGAAAATCTGGCGGCTCTTACGGTGCGCGCCACTTCGACGTTTGACAACTCCATATACGGAGAGGCAAACATTACCGTTTTACAGCGCGATCAAGACGGCAACGTAATAGTGCCAGGAGTCACCCTTGCCTCACAGCTTGCTTGGCTAAGGGAAAATGCGTCCAGCGGCGATTCTTATCTTGTCGAGCTAAACGAGAATGACACGATTGTACCTACCGCTGCCACTACCGGTGTCAACCAGTCATTGCCAACGGGCAGAACCAACCTTACCATAGTCCTTCGCGGAGTGAGGGAAATGCGCTCCGTCAGTCTTTCCGCCAACGGAAGCCACTTCTGGATACCTTCCAGCGTTACCTTGGTATTGGACGAGTATATCACCCTGCAAGGCAGGAATAGCAACACCAATCATCTGGTGCGAATAAACAGCGGCGGCACCCTGATCATGAACACGGGGGCAAGGATTACTGGAAACGAAAATACCACGACTGCAGCCGCCAACGGCGGCGGTGGAGTGCGCGTGAACAGCGGTGGGGTGTTTATACTGGACGGCGGGGAAATATCGGGTAATTCCACTACCAATACCAATACTTGGACTGAGGTTAATCATGGCGGCGGTGTGCGTGTTGAATCCGGCGGGAGGTTTGACATGCTCAGCGGAACGATTTCAGGCAACACCGGCCTAAACGGCGGCGGCGTATGGAATCAGGGTATCTTCCGCATGAGCGGCGGGGTTGTTTACGGCAATGAGGCTACGGTTTTGGCAGGGCTTAGAAACACGTCGAGAGCCGTAGGCAGTGCATCACTAAGCAATGCGGGTACGGCCCAGCGTGGCACGTTCAATGCCGGCGGCGCTTTTACCTCGTTGGGGATGTTGGGTACTAGCAGCAACACAATCATGTTGAAAGACGGCGTTTTCCAAATGATAGATGGCGATCTTGCCGCACGGCTTGCTTGGTTGCGATATTTTGCGCAGAGTAACGGCGAGTATATTGTGGAAATAAGCGATAATGAAACTATAGCCCCTACCTTTGCCGATACCGGCGCAAACCAAGCGTTGCCAACGGGCAGAACCAACCTTACCATTATTCTTCGCGGCGTGGGAGGAATGCGCTCCGTCAGTCTTTCCGCCCACGGAAGCCTCTTCGGGATACCTTCCGGCGTTACCTTGGTGCTGGACCAGTATGTCACTTTAGGGGGACACGCATTGAACACCAACCATCTGGTACGAGTGAATAGCGGTGGAACACTGATCATGAACGAAGGATCAAGGATTACCGGAAACCAAAATACCACGACTATAGCCGTCAATGGAGGCGGCGGGGTGCGCGTAAACAGCGGCGGCGTGTTTATCTTGGACGGCGGGGAAATATCCGGAAACTCCACTACTACCAGTTTTACTACTACTGGTAACGGCGGCGGGGTACATATTGAATGGAACGGCAGATTTGACATGCTCAGCGGAACGATTTCCGGCAATGCGGGTCAAAACGGCGGCGGCGTATGGAATCAGGGGACTTTCCAGATGAGCGGCGGAGTTGTTTACGGCAACGAAGCTGCGGTGGACTCTACTCTTAGAAACACATCCAGAACTGTCGGCAGTGCATCACTAAGCAACACGGGCACGGCGCAGCGCGGTACGTTCGATTCTGGCGGCGCTTTTACCTCGCTGGGTTCTTTAACCACTACAAACAACACCATCAGGCTGGTAAACGGTCTTGGTCAGCCGACCGGGGTTACGGTTAGTCCGGCGACTGTCTCCGTCCCAACAGGCGGGACACAAAACTTTACCGCTACGGTTGCGGGTCTATTCGCTCCGCAGACTGTTGTCTGGTCGATTGTCGAACCAGGCGTGCACGCGCAGACCACGATTACCAACGGCTTCCTTTCTGTAGCCGCCGGGGAAAACCTTGCGGCGCTTACGGTACGCGCTACCTCTGCGTTTAATGGTTCCGTCGTGTATGGAGAGGCAGCCGTTACCGTTTTGCAGACGGGCCCCATATCGATAACCGTTACGGGGATATCAACAACACACCCTTCTACTTCTGTGGAGATAGAATTGAGGTATCCGGAAACCGTAACCAGAGTAGCCAGCGGCTCGGGAAATATATCAGGCTCTTCGGCTACTTTTACCTTGTGGGATCGAAATGGTGATCATCGGTTTGACGTACCGGGGAACTATGAGGTTAGCTTAAGATTTGGGTGCTGTTATGAGTGCGATGGGGAACATCCGCGAACTTATCGCATAGCTTTGATAAACATCACTTCCGGAACCAACACAATACCATGGTCTGTCTTCTCCTTCATGCCACCCATAAACATAACCGTTACGGGAATACCAAGCCAGTATCACGGGTCGGCGGCGGAAATGATATTGATGATTCCGGGTACTATGAATGATGCCGCTTGGGTTGGTGATACATATATACCTGGCTCTTCGATCACCTTTACTCTTCATGGTGCCAGCCCAGGGATCTATGATGTTATGTTTGTTGATACCCTCCTGTTCGACGGGGCTGATAACTTTGGTATGTATCGCGCGCCTTCAAGAAGCATCACTGCTGGAACCAACAGTATACCATGGTCTGCCTTTGCCTCCGTGCCACCCAGCATAACCATAACCCTTACGGGGATACCCGCCGAATATCGCGATGGGTTTGGGGGTATAGAATTGGAGTGTGCCATGACAGGTGGTTGGGCTGACTGGAGCAGGACAGAAATAACAGGTGCCTCGGCGACTTTTAGCTTTTGGTTTGCTTCCCCTGGAACTTATGACGTGAGGCTGTGGATTAAAGGCTCGAATCGTTGGGGGGAAGCAGTTGCATCCGCAAGAAATATCACCGCAACCTCCATCATACCATGGTCTGCTTTTCATTTTACCGATGGCGGTGAAACCATGCCTGTCACCGTCACGGGAATACCCGAACGGTACCACGGTGACTGGGGAGACCTAGACTTGTATATCCCCGGAACATCAAATCACGTTGCCCGTGCCGAGGTATTCCCCGTAGGTACCTCCACGACTTTTAGGTTTAGGCTAAGGGATGTCGAGCCTGTGATTTACGATGTTATACTGTGGCTGAATGACTTTCGTGTAAGGTATATCTTACTTTCCAGGAATATCACGGCAGGAACCAGTATACCGTTTACTCAGTTCACTTTGGCACCTCAAGCTTTCTCCGGAAGCTTGGGGCAACCAGAACGGGCAACACCCAGCAGATCTCGCGCGCGTTTGTTGAAGGCGCGTTAGCTACAGCAAAGAACGCCTAACAAACAAGGGCAGGAAACAGCGCGTTTCCTGCCCTTCCCTTTTGGCGTTTATCCTAAACGGGAGGTAACGTCATATCCGGCACCGCAAGGAATACACGGTTCAAATGTCGGATAGCCGTGGCGGCGGCTGGGCCGGCAACTGCCACCGTCAACCTATACCGGGTACAGAGGTAACAACCTCACTCGATATACCTCACCCTGTGTTCCTCGAACCGCCCCTTCTTCGGCGGGCTTTCGTCGGGGTAGCCGAGCGCGACAACGCAAAAGGGGAACTTCGGCTCGGGTATGCCAAGGAGATTCCGTATGGCGGAAACACGTTCCTCCCTGGGGTACACGCCGCACCAGCATGCGCCAAGGCCGAGGTTTACCGCTTCCAGAAGAAGGTTCTGGGTGGCTGCGCCGCAGTCGCCGGGCAGATAGCCTTCCGGCATGTCCGCCTGCGGAACCGCCACCACGGCTATCACCGCCTTGGCCTCGCCGCACATTTTCGCGCTGGGCATAATCCTTGGGATTTCCCGCATAACGCCCGCGTTGGTTACAATCACAAACTCCCAAGGGCGAAGGTTCCTGGCGGAAGGCGCGTGCATCGCCGCCTCCAAAAGCCGGTTAAGCAGCCCTTTTTCCACGGGCCTGTCCTGCCTGAACCTTCTTATGCTGCGGCGGTTTTCGATAATCTCGTGCACGGCAACCTACCTCGGACGGTTCATGTCCTTCCTTGAAAAATATAGGTCGCCAAGCTTTTCGCCGAACCTGTAATAGCCCCATTCGGCAAACAAAAACCCGTCCACCTTTTCTATCAGTATCCGCTGGTTTTCGCCCAGCTTGTCGGAATCCACGTGCATCGCCACTACCTCGCCCAGAAACAAATCGTGGTCGCCCACTTCGCTTACGTTGAGCATTTTGCATTCCAGGTTCACCGGGCACTCCGCGATGATGGGGGCGTCGAGAACCGACGACTTCAGCGGGGTAAGGCCGAACTCGGCAAACTTGTCCCTGCCGTCCCTTCCGCTGCAAGTGCCCACAAGGTCAACCTTGTCCAGAATCGCGGCGGTGGGCAGGTTTACCGTGAACTGGCCCGATTTCACGATCAGCGAATGGGTGTAGGTGGCCTTTCTTAGGGCAATGCCGATAATCGAGGGCTCCTTCAGGCCAATATTGAATATTTCGCCCGCCGTCATCACGTTCGGCTTTTTGTTTTCGTCGATTGACACGACAAGGCCCGCCGGGGACGGATACACGGGGCGGAAAGGCACGTCGATTTTTGTCTTCTGCATGTGGACTCCTTCATGGTTTTCCCCTATTATAAGGCAGAGGGTAACAAAATGAAAGTGTTTCTTGTCGGCGGAACCGGACTCCTTGGCAGCGCGGCTGCCGGCGAACTGATAAGGCGCGGGCACGAGGTAAACTCCATCGCCCTGGCCCCCGCCCCGGAAGGCGCGCCGCTGCCCGAGCGGATGGGCCTTGAGTTCGCGAACTACCTTGAGCTTGGCGACGACGAAATCCGCAGGCGTTTTGACGGATGCGGGGGCTTTGTGTTCGCCGCCGGAATAGACGAGCGCATAAGCGGCCCGTCGCCGATTTACGATTTTTTCAACAAATACAACCTTGCCCCGCTTGAGAGGCTTCTCCGAATCGCCAAGGAGTGCGGGGTAAGGCACAGCGTGGTCTGCGGCTCCTACTTTGCCCACTTCGACAGGGAGTGGCCCGCGCTTGAGCTGGCCCGCTGGCATCCGTATATCCGCAGCCGCGTGGACCAGGAAAAAATGGCGCTGTCGTTTGCCGACGATAGCTTCAGCGTGGCGGTGATGGAGCTTCCGTACATATTCGGAGCTCAGCAGGGGCGCGAGCCGGTATGGACGATAATCGTAAAAGCCCTGCGCGGCATGAAAGGCGTTACCATGTATCCCAAAGGGGGAACAACGATGGTAACAAGAAAACAGGTGGCACAGGCGATGGCGGGCGCGCTGGAAAGGACGAAAGGCGGCCGGAGCTGGCCCATCGGCTGGTACAACATGCCGTGGAAGGAGTTCCTTCCCATAGTCCACAGGAACATGGGGTTTCCCGGCAGAAAGGTGGTGACGATTCCAAACTGGCTGTTGAACCTTGGCATAAAAACCATGGAGAAAAAAATAAGGGGCGAGGAAGGCGAAGGCGGCCTGTACCTGCCGAAGTTTGCCGAAATACAAAGCGCGCAAACCTTTATCGACAAATCGCTGGCGTGCGTTCCGCTCGGCGTAGAGGAAGACGACATCGAGGCCGCAATCGGCGAATCCATCCGCATGGCGACGGACGTTTTGGACGGCAAAATCAAAAACGCAATCGGCATGAGGGGCGAGTAGTCCGGGCCGTGGACGCGCAAAAAAACCACGCGCTGGTTACGGGGGCAAGCTCCGGCATCGGCCTTGCGGTAAGCTCGGAGCTGGCCCGCCGCGGATACCCCCTGCTTTTGGTCAGCAACGAGGAGGCGAAGCTTGCCGAAACGGCCCTGAAGCTGGAAAGCGGCTTCGGGGTAAGGGCCACGGCTCTGTACATGGATTTGGCGCAAACCGATTCCGCGCAAAAGCTTTTCGACTACTGCGCGGAGCACGGAATAAAAACGGAAATACTCGTAAACAACGCCGGCGTTTTCTTTTTCAAGGACGTTGCCGAAACCTCCGGCGCCATTGCCCAAACGGTAATTAACCTGCACGTTCTTACCCCCGCCCTGCTTTCCGGGCTTTTCGCGGGGCAGATGGTTTTGGAAAACAGAAAAGGCTACATACTTAACATGGCCTCGATTTCCTCGCGCATGATGATGCCCGGCATCGCGCTGTACGGCTCCACCAAGAGCTTTCTGCGCTGTTTTTCCAGGGCAATGCGCCACGAGGTTTTTGACAAAGGCATAAGCATAACCACGGTCTGCCCCGGAGCCGTGGCCACCGGCCTGTACGATCTGCCCTCGCGCTACATGAAGCTTGGCGTAAAGCTCGGCATAATAATGCCCGCCGAACGCCTAGCGGCGCAGGCCGTAAAAAAAATGTTCCGGCGCAAAGCCGAGTTCGTCCCAAGCCCCTTTATCAACCGCCTTTTCGTTTTTCTTGTGGCGGCAATACCGGAGTGGCTGGTTAGGCGGCTGAAACGAAAGATAGACAGGAGGATGGGCTGACCCAAGAACGAATGTAAAAAGCCGACCGACCAACTTTTTCATAAGAGCGTTTGGGGCTGCTGCCGTATGGCATCATACTTTTTCAAGGCCATTTTCCGCCAAATCCGTTCCCCCATAGGGGGTTGCATATTTTGGCGTTTTTCCGGTAGAGGCAAAGAACTGCTTTGTTCTTTCGTGGTAATATGCTTTTCGCTCTTCAAAAGTCATATTTTTTGTTTTTTCCCTTTGCATCAAGCGTATGGCGTGTATTTCCCTCCACGGTTCCCGCATTTTCGCAATGTCCGGGTCATTCATATAATCGTCAAGCGTCTTTGTCATATCCTATTACCTCCATAGGGGTGTAAATGAACACCCGCTTATAACCTTCACGGGTATTGACAACCTCTGTTTCGAATATCGTTTTGTGTTTCACAATGTGTTGAAAGTTCAAACTGATAATAAAATCAAGGTTGGCAATCGTCGCCATAGCGATATGCAGCGCATCCGTTTCATACTTTGCCTTGATAACCCCCTCTTTTACATAGACACCGGCAAGCCATTCCGCCTCTTTATTTGGCGGTATCACTTCAACTCCATAATCCGTAATAAGAGCCTTCATTTTTTCCCGTCTGTCAACATCTTTGGTATCTTCCAGTTCGTCAATGACATACTCGCTTGTAAACGGTCTAAACCTTCCTGCCCTTATCTCTTCAAACAATCGCAGCGTATAATCCCGCAAATCCGGCGCATCATCAACAAAGGGAAAATTGAAAATCGTGGTTTCTAAGGTATATTTTAGGTATCCTCATCTGGTTTCCCTCTGTCCATTTAATGTACCCCATACCTTGCCTTATGGCAATACGAGATGTACACCAAAATACGCGGTTCACCCGGTTTGACGATGGAGAAGGCATAACAGACGAGAACCCATGGAAATAGAGCTCGCCGCCGTTTAATATTCCGCGGGCAAGTTTGGCTCCAAGCCGCCCAACAGAGGATGGGGTGACCCAAGAACGAATGACAATCGGCCGGCTCCACAGATGATGCCTCGACTTGTGGTTCCACAGACGGCCGCTTGACATCCAGTACCATATATGGTATCATCAAAAATATGGCTGGCATAAAGAAACTGGTACAGAAAATGAAAAACCAGCCTCACGGAACAGTTCTGGAGGAGGCGGACAGGGTGTTGCGGCATTACGGGTACAACTGTAAACGTATGGAAGGGTCGCACCGCCAGTATGTAAACGCAGAAGGGGGCGTTATTAAACCTCTTGCGAAACTCCATAAGTTTCGCAAGAGGTTCTGCCGCTTTGCCAGCCATGGGCTTGCAAAGCGGCGTTTTAAACGGAAGCTCTTGCAAAATTGAAATTTCGCAAGAGCTCTATTACGGTCGTCGCAAAAGGCCAGCTAAAAAAAGCCTATGTCGTAGCCATACTTGAGCGGATAGGCGAAAACTGACGGAGGAGCAGATGGACGCGAAGAAATACCTTGAACGACCGTATCATATCGTGATTCGGCACATCGTGGATGAATCCGGCTCTTATTATTTTGCCACCGTAAGCGAATTCGACGGCTGCATGAGCCACGGCGATACCTATGCGGAAGCTTTTGAAAATATCCAGGACGCAATGACAGGCTGGATTGAGGCAAAACTTGAGCACGGCTTTCCCGTTCCCGAACCTCTTGACGACAGCCGTTACAGCGGCAAATTTGTTCTGCGGCTGCCCAAGAGCCTTCATGCGCGCCTTGCCCAGGAAGCGGAACGGGATGGGGTGTCGCTGAACCAATACGCCTTATACAGATTGGCGGGCGGGACAATGGCATGAGCCGTGCAGGGTTCAAACTATGATATGACAAGAGAACGGAGCGCAAATTATGAACCAGATAAGCGTCAGTTATCCGGACACCCTGGCTTTTTCCCTGAGAATGCAAAACGACGAATGAGCCCGTAACAATTTTTGTGTAAAACGCAAAATTCATAACGGGACTCTGTCCCCGTAGATGACGGCAAACTGGTGCATGGCCGAGCCCCAGTTCCTAATCGGCATTGTCCACTTTTTCGAGATTCTGCGCAAGATCATGAATATCAGTTTCATGGCCGCCTCGTCGTTGGGGAAGGACAGCCGCGTCTTCAGGTTCCGCTGAAGCGTGAAGTTCAGCGACTCGACCGCGTTGGTCGTGTATATCGCCCTGCGAATCTCCGGCGAGAACTTCATGTACGGCACGACCTCGTTCCAGCGGTTCCGCCATGATTTTGAGATTGCCGGGTATTTCCCGTCCCATTTTTCGGCGAACCGTTGCAGGGCGGCCCGGGCCGCGTCCGCGCATGGGGCAAGGTAGATTTCCTTGAGG
>Ga0209755_10001609_pt1 | contig 34208 bp, 24 predicted proteins | sample TergutCo191P1_FD_187301 | JGI IMG/M metagenome (GOLD analysis project Ga0209755, IMG submission 187301) | Cornitermes sp. P1 segment gut microbial communities from Petit-Saut dam, French Guiana - Co191P1 (SPAdes) (version 2) | ecosystem: Host-associated > Arthropoda: Insects > Digestive system... | reverse complement strand
AATTGTTAATACACTTCCTGGAATCACAATTGTTGTTAAACCTGTTTCTGTAAATAATCCACTATTAACTGCTGTCCAGTTATTACTTAAAATTACGGTTAAACCAGTTAAACTATTACCAATAGTTGTTAGGGTTGATGGTAATGTTATTTCACTAATAATGCTGCCAACAAATAAGTCATTACCCATTGTTTGTAATCCTTCATTTAAGGTAATAGCATTAAGTGTTGTGATGTTAAATGCACTATTGCCAATAGTTGTTAGGGTTGATGGTAATACAAAAGTTACTAAACTAGTTCCACTAAAAGCATTCGCACCAATTGATAATAAACCATTTCCATCAAAAGTAACCTCTACTAATGTAGCAATGTTATTAAATGCATTCGCACCAATAGTTGTTACTGATCCAGGAATTATAATACGGGTTAAACCAGTATTTGTAAATAAGCCACTATTAATTTGTGTCCAATCATCACTTAAAATCACAGTTAAATCATATAAAGCATTTGAAGCAATCGTCGTTACTGATGTTGGTAATATTAGATATTCTAAGCCAGAATCTATAAATAATCCGCTATTAATTTGTGTCCAGTCACTACCTAAAATTACAGTTAGACCATGTAAAGCATCCAAACCAATTGTCGTTACACTAGCAGGAATAGTCACTGAGGTTAAGCTTGTATTATAAAAGGCTTTTTCACCAATAATTTGTAAGTTATCATTAAGAATAATATTAACTAAATTAAATTCACCATAGAAGCCCACTACTTTCACTACTGGAAGACCATCATGATAATTTGGAATTGTAATACTACCACCAGCAAAACTTCTAACACCTGTTACATGTACTACAAGATCATCTATAATTTCAAAAATCAAATCAGCTGGTGTAATAAAAGTTCTTTCTATTTCATTGCTTTGAATACCTAATTCATTATTCAATTCATATCTATAGAACACAACAATACTATATTCTACTCCTAATTTTAAGTCTTCAAACATTAGATTAGTAAATTCATCTAATCCATCTAAATCTAATTCGTCAACCATAGTTCCCGTTAATAGTTCCCATAAAGTAATACGATAGATTTCAATTAAAGCACCATCAGGATCAACCACCTCAATATTAAAGGTGATTGTATCATCACTTTGACCAACAAATACTATTGTTACTTCTGGTGATACATGTAAAACAGCCCATTGTGCTACTAAGGTAATATTTTGCGTAATTGGAGTTTCAAAATCAAAGTTAGTATCCGCTCCTGCTAAACGCCAACCAACAAATACATGATCTTCTTTGGTTGGTTCTACTGGTTCTACAAATTCATTATGGTTAATTACTCGGCTTAATTCACCAGCATAGACACCACCATTAAGGTCAAAACTAACTGTGAAAACTGCTTGCCAGAAGGCTGTAAGAGTAGTATTGGCAGAAATAGGGGTAGCAAAATCAAAGTTAGTATCTGCTCCTGCTAGACGCCAACCAACAAATACATGATCTTCTTTTGTTGGATTGTCTGGTTGAGTAACTGTCGTTCCACTTTCAATAATCATCTCGTCTACGGCTGAACCACCAGCAGAGTCAAAGATGATTGTTACTGGATTAGCAACTGCTTGCCATTGAGCAACCAGATTTATATTTTGTGTTAATGTTAATGGGAATACCACTAGTTGGCCATTTAAGTGCCAGCCTACAAAGTTATAACCACTACGGGTTGGAGTTGGTAGTGCTGTAATAACATGATTAAAGTCATGGGTAATGGCTTGCACAGCTGAACCACCATTACTATTAAAGTTGATAGTTACAGAGTTTGCTTGCCAGTTGGCATAAAGTGATTTATCTTGTTCAACAACATCACTACTGAAATCCCATCTTGTATTAAAATTATCTTCACGATACCAACCAATTAAAGTATGGCCAGTTTTATTGGCTAATGGTTGAAGAATTGTACTACCTTTTTCGGCAGTCACAGAGGTGATTGGTAAAGTGGTTGCACCATTACCGACAAAGGTAACAGTGAAAGTTTCAGGATCCCTCCCACAAGCTGTTATGACCACGCTTACGGCAACCACTAACAACAATATAAGATATGTTTTAAGTTTTTTCATTTTTAGATATTATCCTTTCAATGTGCTAAAAAATTATAAGAAATGCTTGATTACTTATGTAATATACATATATTTTAACATTATTCAATATCATTTTCATCAAATATGGGTCAATTCACACGAAAAAACCGCTATTTTATCGTTTTTAGAAGATATACATATCTATTTTTTATAATGAATTGCGTGTATTTTTGTTTTTTGTTTTAGTAATGCCATTTATTATTATGGTTTAATTTACATAGAAGTACTAAAAAAGTACCAACACTTAGGCTGGCACTTGATTAATGATTTAATGCACTTTGCACATATTCACTTTCTTTTTCTAACATAAATTGACTCTTATATAAATCAAAATATGCTCCCCTTAACTCTAATAACTCTTGGTGTGTACCCATTTCCTTAATTTTTCCCATATCCATTAAAATAATCATATCGGCATCAACAATCGTTGATAAACGGTGAGCGACCATTAAAGCGGTTCGATCAGCTAGTAATTTATTAGTGGCTGCTTGAATTAAGCCTTCGGCTTGTGAATCAATTGAGGAAGTGGCTTCATCTAAAATTAATATCTTCGGATCAGTAATAATAGCTCTGGCAAATGAGATTAATTGTTTTTGTCCCATTGATAATAAGTTACCGCCTTCACCAACGTTAGTATCATAGCCCTTTTCTAACTTTTCAATAAAATCATGAATGCCAATAGCTTTGGCCGCTTCAATTACTTCTTCATCAGTGGCTGTTAAGCGACCGTAACGAATATTTTCCATAATCGTGGTCGAAAATAACACTGGTGTTTGTAAAACATAGCCTAGTTGTGAATGTAACCATGATATTGAACGTTGGCGGTAATCAGTGCCATCAATTAAAATATCACCTAACTGGGGTTCATAAAAGCGAGAAACTAAATTAACACAAGTGGTTTTACCTGAGCCAGTATGTCCCACAAAAGCAACCTTACTGCCTGATTTAATCTTTAAGTTAAAGTTTTCTAAAATCGGTTCGCCTTCTTTATAAGCAAAGCTGACATCCTTAAACTCAATTTCACCATTAATTGCTTCCCAATTTTCTTTTTTATGTTCTGTAATCGTGCCGTATTTTTCAATTACTTCTTCACTATCAACAATATCAGGTTTAGTTTCAATTAATTCAATAATTCTTTCTGCTGATGCTTGGGCCACTTGTAGTTCTGATATAAAGTTTGTTAGTGACATAATTGGTTCAAAGAAATTCATCGCACTACGAATAAATAAAAATAAGATCGGAATAGTTAACCAGTTTGAATTAACATAAAAGTATGTGCCTGAAAATATCGTAGTACCTACTACTAAAAAGCTAATTACTAATAATGAATTAGAGAAAAACGAAGATAGCACTGCCGCTTTCACACTGGCTCTTTTCATTTTGCCAGCAATAAAACTAAACTCTAATAAATTATCATTTTCAATTGCTAATGACTTAGTGGTTTTGGCTCCTAAGAATCCTTCGTTATAATTTTCTGTGACTTGTGAATTATAATGGCGGGCTTTACGATGAGCTAGTAATACTTTCTTACGAATTAAAGCCGTAAAGATGGCAAATAGCGGCACCGCAATTGAAACAATTAATGCTAATTGCCATACATAAATAAATAATAAGATTAAAGTAAATAACATTAATAAAAATGCCCAAATTAAATCAACAATCCCCCACGAAATAATACGTGAAAGTCTGCCAGTATCAGCCGTCATTCTCGCCATAATTTGACCTTGTGGGGTCTTATCATAAAACGAAAACGATAAATTTTGTAAAGTCGCAAATGATTGTTTACGAATCTCATATGAAACTGAGGCCTCAATAATGGCACCTTGTCTAATAAATCCATATACAACAATACCCAAAGATAGCGATATAACGCCATTTAAGACAATAAATGGTACAAACCAAGTATCAAAAACATGCTGTTCTGTATTATAAACAAAATGCTCAATCGCTAACATATTAACAAACGGAATTAAAGTATCAATAACTGCCAAAATTACGGCAAAAATTACTAATAAAATTAAAGGTTTTTTATTTTTAACAACTATTTTACCAAGTGTTTTCCAGGTGGATAACTTTATCTTACGTAATGTTACTTCATCCTTTTCATGTTGTTCATGCATGTTTTTCACCTGCCTTTAATAACTCGTTAAATTCTACTTCTAGTTTTCCTTGAATATCCCAAAGTTCTTTATATAATCCTGGAATGCTTGCTAGTTGTTCATGGGTGCCAATATTAGCAATAGTCTTACCCTCTAAAACAATAATGAAATCACATTCTTTGGCAGTGGTAATACGGTGGGTAATAATAATATTGGTGGTGGGAGTATTTTTTTGTTTTAAGGCTTTACGGATGGCTGAATCAGTTAAATTATCTAATGCTGATAACGCATCATCAAACACTAAGATTGGCCTAGGATCTAGTAAAATACGCGAAATAGCGACTCTTTGTTTCTGTCCGCCTGAAAGGGTGGCTCCCTTCTCACCAACTGTGGTATCATAACCTTTTTGGAAGGTATGAATATCTTTTTCAATAGCTGCTTCACGAGCAGCAAGTTGGACTTGTTCGGTTGTTGCTTTTTTATTGGTGATAGTAATATTTTCATAAACTGTTTTAGAAAATAAAAACGGATCTTGCAATACTGCTCCAATATTTGAGCGAATATGGTGTTTCTTAATTTCTTTTAATTCAACACCATCAACTAAAATAGAGCCTTCGTATTCATAGTTTCTTAATAAAACATTAATAATAGTTGATTTTCCACTACCAGTTTTACCCACTAACGCAACCGTTTGATGTGGTTCTATCGTAAAGTTTAGATTACTTAATGATGGCTCACTGGCATCAGGGAACTGAAAACTAACACCCTTAAACTCTATTTTACCGTGAATCACTGGTTCTAAAACACCTTCATGAATATATTCTGTTTCTAAGTTTAAGATCTCATTAATTCGATCTGAGGCCACAAGAGCTCGCCCAAAGTCATTAATTAAACGCCCTAAACCACGCACTGGCCAAATTAGCATCCCTAAAAGACCAATTGCCGCAACCACCATCCCTGAATCCATTGTCCCATTTTGGGCTAGTAAAATCCCGACAATTAAAACTGCTGAAAACTGGATCATCATTAAAATATCCATTCCACCCCAGAACCAAGCAATCACACTATCAGTTTTAATGCTTGCCTGAGCATGTTGTGAGTTTTTTTCTTCCATTTTTTGGATTTCAAAATTCTCGTTAGCAAACGCCTTCACCACTTTTGATGAAGCAACATTTTCTTGAATCACTACCATCATGGCTGATTCTTTTTCTTCTACTTTCTTAAATAAAACATTAATTTTATTAAAGTAAATAATTGAGGCGACCGCCGTAATCGGAATAGCGGCTAAGCCTAACCACATTAATAGTGGACTTAAAAAATAAAGTTGAATAGCTCCTGCTAAAACTGATCCTAGTAAAGATACCATATCAAGTGTTCTTGTTATAATGACTCTTGTAGTTAATTCCACATCACTAGTTACTCTTTGAATTAAGTCCCCTGTATCAACATTAGTATGATACTTAAAAGGCAAATCTTGAATATGGCCATATAGTTTTACTCTTAAACGGTAAGTGATTTGTTCTTGGATATTGGCCCGAAAGATTTGTTCTAAAAAGCCAATGGTAAAACGAATGGTTTGCCAAGCTGCAAGGGTCAAAGCTAAAATAAGACCTACTTGAATAATAGTTTGTCCTTGGCTTAAAATATTTAATATAAAATTAGGTAATGCTACATCGTTAGCATAAATAGATGCGTTATGGGTATAATTTTCTAATGCAGTAATAATATACTGCGTAAAAAGTGGTACAAATGAGAATGTATAGCGTAAAAATAAAATGATTATTGCCATAATTGGAAATGTCCATAAATATCCTTTTGCAATCTTAAATAAGTTAATAATTCTTTTCATATAATGTCCTTTGTAAATAAAAATGAGAGTTTTTACCCCTCATTAAAACAACAATAAAATTGCTTGATAAAGAAAGGGTATTGATTAAAAAACTAATTAATTAGCCTTAAAATCAGTTAAAATATTAACCCCATAGGAGTAATGTTTAAGTATAATTTTGTGTTATTCATGTTTAATTTCTCCCTTCTTCTTTATTTTTCACTATAATATGATACCATATTTTTATAAATTAATATCCATTTTTATATTAAAGATAATTATGTTCATCTTAAATATCTGATAGTAATGACTAAAAGGGGTGAATTTTTATAGTTCACCCCTAATAAATATACTGATTAATAAACTTACTTAAGGAATAACGATCTGTGGAACACTAAGCGTCAAATAAGTAATCCTGTTTCTCACATCAAATGATACATAATCATTTTTGTTAATGTTAATATTATATATGTATGCATCTGATGTACTGGCAATATTAATAAATCTCATTACAACAACGAGAGTTTGACCATCAAGATCTGATGCACCTGTAAGGTTTATTTCAATTCCCAAGTCATTATTTGTATTTAACAATATAACTTCAATGGCAGTTGTTCCTACTGGTTTGCTTAATATGTATATCAACAAAGCTTTGTTTGGTTGATTTAATGGTTGTAAAACGCTTGAATCAAAGTCAAATAATACATCTTCTAAAAATGCAAGTGTTTTTATATCGATAAATATACGTGCTGTGCTTCCACTACTTTCTAAATCTAGCATCGCAAATATATCATTGCCAATCTCACCAGAAACAACAAAAACATGGCTATTCTCTATTTCTGTATGAGCATTAACGCAGCCAAGCAATAACAACACAATGGTTGTGAAAAATAGTAAAGAAACAATTTTTTTCATGCCTAACTCCACCACAATGTATTTGATACCATTCCATTTCCTTGAAACCATATGCTAAAACCGCTCCAATGGTTTGGCACATTGAAATATGAATCCCAAACAGTAAATCCATGTCCTGGTTGGAGAGTTCTAACAATAAATGTTTGAGTATCCCCATCACCTGATGAATCATATTGCATCCAAACATTAACTGTGAATGGGTTCTGATTTATAACTGTTCTGCCGTTTTGAATAAATGATGGTGCACTTATTGCATTCCATGGTCCTGGATTAAAAGGAACCACTGCCCTTACTGCAGCATATGCATCAACAATGCCCCCAGCGCGTGAATTGTCACGTATAAATTGATGGACATTAGTATTAACTGTATCTCTTATTATATTAGCCATTTGAATGCCCGTCAAGGTAGGATTTGCTGATAGCATTAAGGCCGCAACACCCGAAACAACTGGTGCTGCACTTGATGTCGCTCCAAATGTTATAGCTCCTGTTCCGCTTGTTGATGGAGCCAACATGTTATCTCCAGGAGCAAACAAATCTACATGTGTTCTGCCAAAATTAGAATTACTTCTCCGATTGTTGCCATTTTGGATTGAAGCACCTACAACGAGCAAGTTAGGTGGTCTATTGTTTCTTAGTGGCGCATATTCTGGTGCAGTATCAACACTTCTAGCACCATTACCTGCTGAGCCCACAACAAGTCCTGGGAAAACACGAATTGCCTGTATAATTGCTGCCTGAGTTCTATATGTAGTCATGCTAATATTTAATATTCTAATTATAGGATTCGCAATGGCAAAATTAACTGCTGCAAGGACTTGTTGATTTGATAAAGCGGGATTACCACTAACCCTTAAGGATGCCAATCTTATATTATGTGCTACTCCAAAACCTTGTCTACCAGCAATTATTCCCGCTACTGGTGTTCCATGATTAACTGTATCATTCCACCAATTACCTGAAGTATCAAAGTTTCTTGAAACACCTGCGTAAACTGTCCCACTAAGAGCAGGATGATCTCTATTGATGCCTGAGTCAATAACTCCAACAAATACACTTCTTTGTCCATTAGCAATAATGTTATGTGCTGCATTTAGCCTAATTGTATTTTGCCACCAATTAGTCCCCAGTGGTTGAATGGCTATATTTTCAAAAGCATTTTCTGAAATTGAATAAAATTCAGGTTCCGCAAGCATAACATCTTCACGATTTTGAATTAATGATATTGCTGCCAAAACATTTTCTTTTGATGGTTCTGTTAATGTCAATATCAATATTCTACGGAAATAATTTAAATCAATTGACCAAGTATAGTCATAATAATATGAATCACACCTTGATGATAGTCTTGCTTCCAATTGTGCACGAACAAGTTCCATTCCAGGAGTGTAGCACTTGACATATGAAAATCTAGCTTCTGGGAAATCACAAGTAGTAAATTGCCTAAAATCTCGACTTGCTCTTCTTGTTAATATCACAACTACATTTTGAGGTGAAAATTGATACTCCAATGTAACTGTGCTATAAATTGTGTAATCATGCGGTATATAATCAAAATGTAAATTTTCTTCTTCAAAAGCTAATATAGTGGGAGTAACAAACATAGTTAGCAATAATAAAATAATAATTAATGTTTTTTTCATTACAAAATATTCCTTTCATATTTTGAGGATTATCCCCAGTATTTCAAAATAAAAATAGGCACATTGAGTGATGATAAAAATAATTATATTGGCTATGATATTCAATTTTTCGGATTATAACTTTCATATCAATTTTACCCCCTTTTATAAAAAAGACAAACACTCTAACAATGTCTGTCATAATTTAAAATATAGTTAATTCTAGTTGTCATTTAATGACAGTCGAAAATATAAATAAATCTTCTTATCATAATTCTAACATAAATGGCATCTAATTAGTAATAATTTATGAAATTTTTAAATAAACATCCCTGAATTTGCTATTTTAAATAAAATTATACGCCATTTAATGGGATTTTTATTTTAATTTATGGCGTTGAAGTTTAAAATATAATATTTATCTATAATTTGGCAATAATTATGTATAAGTAATTAAACTAATACTAATATTACCCTCAACCTCTTCAATAATTTTTTCATCAGTTAAAGCTGCTACTAACCCTAAACCAGCGTGGCCTTCGCCTTCCCCTAAGATTGTATAATTAACATCAGCATGAATATCACGTGGTGCTGATAATCTTTCTTTGACTGTATCAAAGATTGTTTGATCAATCATTGGTGTATTAATTGAGATTAAAGTTTTTTCACTTTGATACTCAACATTTAAGGAAACTGATACTTCATGATTCAGTAAAAAATAATTAGAAATTTCTCCAATGATCTTAGAAATTCTTAAACAATCAATACGTTTAAGTGAAGAAACCTCACTTGGTTTTGGCAAATTAATAATTGGTTCTACATCAGATTTTCTAAATGAGTCAAACACTGGCACTAAGAAGCCTGCCACAAATCCTGCCGCAAATCCGTTATTATAAAGGTCAAAACCACCTTGAAAACTTCTAGCAATCATCACAATCAACATATGCACAAAACCAGTAATAATCCCTTGGATCCAACCATATTCTTTTGACATTGGTGATAAACATGTAGCAAAGAAAATCCCTGATACTAAAACGTGGACGTTTAGATCAAAACCACCTGGATTAATTAATGAATAATCAGTATTAATCCATGCTAAAACTAAAAAGCCTATTGTTGTTCCAGCAATAATTGGTAAAGCATTAAATGGATGCTTCCCAAAGGCGGCAAAGCCGACTACGGTTAGGATTGCTCCACCTAGTGTTGCGATAAACGGTAAATATGTTAAACCAGCAATATGCGGGAATAATAATGGTGAAATAAAGATTAATGGGACAAATAATACTAATACAATTAAGCCCATTAGACCCATATTAAAGATTGTAGCCCCAAAGCCTGCTGCTTTCGGGAAATTAGAAACTAATGCTCCTGTTGATGATGTAATCTTTTTATAATTACCCATTAAAGATTTCATTACGCCTATATCTTGATTGGCTTTTTTAATGGCATGTTTTTCAACTATTAAAGCAATCACTATTAAAGCAATAAAAAATACTGCAAATAACATAAACAACTGCCAAGTATAATCACGATAAACTAAACCATAAGTTTCATTATAAATTGGTACTCCCACAAACTCAACATTAACTCCAAATGATCTTAATGCCCCGTGGACAAACACAGCAATTAAGCCCATTGTAAAGCCTGTATTATAAAGGTTCATCCCATTATGCAGTTTAATCGCTTGGAAGTAAACAATCGGAATTAAATAACCCACAACAAAGCCCCCAACTAGCATGATCCCAATTCTTAAAGCTAAACTAGGCACAGCTTCGATCATGCCATTACCAAATAATAAATAACTGGTTACTGGTGATATACCTGATGATAATAATAATACTGCCATTAATGACTTAATATCTTGTTTTTTGAATTTAGCGTAAGCCCAAACTCCTAAGTAAATCGGTAAAGCGTTCCAAACGTTTTTACCAAAGAAAGTAAAACCTGCAATCGTAAAAAGACCAGCAATCACTGGGCCTTCTATTTTAACCTTAAAGGCTTTGACAATAATTAAATTAAGCCCAACCGTTAAAAACATATTCAAAATTGTGGCTTGTAAGCCACCTAAATGTATGGCATCCGTTAATAAAATACCAGGAGCCTTTAATATATTAAGCAAATTTTGCCAGTTAGCACTAACACCACCGACTACATCCGCATGACCAGTTTGAAATAAATCATCAACAAAAAGGGTTAAACAAATCACTAATAAGAAACTTAGTGTAATTGATATCCATATATAATTTTGTTTAACAAAAAATTTTAGTTTATTCATTTTATTCTCGCTTCTTTCAAATATTTATACACTACCTTTAAGGGTATCTTCTTCTAATTCAAGGGGTTCGCTTTTCTTACGCTTAAACATATTAAAAACTGTTCTTGGGAAAATTGATAAGCCATCAGCAATTACTAGTGGTAAATACTTAGTCGCCTCAATTAAAGCCCCTAACCTAATTTTTTCTTTTGTAACATCATTTTCATCGCTAAACAAATACTTTCTGGTAACAATTCCGACTCTTAAAGTTAATAAAGCATTTGAAATACCTTGCACAACTGATGATAAAATTGGTTTTAAGAAAGGAATCTCACCAATCACATTCATACTTGATTGCGGTAAAATATCAGCAATATTTAAGTTTTCTAAGCCTTCGGCAATTAAAGCCGTTAAAAATACATTAACCGTTAATTTAGCCAAATGTCGATACGATGGTCTAAAACCACAAATTTGCACAATTTCTTTGACCATTCTTAAATTAACTGCAACAACTGTTAAAAAATCTAAGCGACCATTTTGCGAAATAGCCGTAGAAACCATGACTGTCTTAGCATTTTTTTGAATAATCTTATTAATCTTTTTACGAATCTCATTACGGTAAGCATTATCTAAGGCAAGCCTTAATTCGTCTTTGTTATGCATAGTAGTGCTTAAACTTTTTTTAGTTTCTTCACTAATATCAGCATGAGCAATAATTCTTTTAGCCACTTTTTTATAAATGCCATGTCTTTTTTTCTTACAATCAACAGTCGTATTAATACTTAAAGTTGGTGAAAATAAAATAATCATCACTGGTCTTAGAATTAAAAAATAAACCAATAAACCCGCTAATGCATAAAAACCATACGCTACAAAAACATGAATGTTAGCTAATCTTTCACCTAATTGAATAATTGATGATATTAAAATTAAAATAAATAATAAGATTACGCCGATTGCTACATAGATCCAAAACTTTCTAGGTCTTTTCATAGTTAGTCACCTCTTAAATATGTTGATAATATAATTATACTATAATTATGGCGTTGTCGTTTCAGTTAATGTGATAAACCGTAAATAAAATGATGAATGACCAACATCATAACAATCCCACCTAATATCACTAACATATAATATTTATTTTTACCAGCATATTGATAAGATAGTGGTAAGACTTCACTAAACACCACTCCAATAATACAACCTGCGGCTAAACCAAACATAATTTGTGATACCACAGGATTAATGCCTCCAACTAAATAACCAATGATCGCCCCTAACATCGTAGAAAAACCAGCCACAACACATAAAGCTAAAATCTTAAACCATTTAACACCTACCACTTTTAGTGGTAAAGCAATCGTCATTCCTTCTGGAATATGAGCTAAACCAATCGTTAAAGCAATCAATACTGAACCTGATGCACCAATGGCTAATCCTTTGGGAAAATCATGTAAGATAATCGCCACAGCAATTAAAATGGCAGAAAAAATTAAACCCTTATTAGCAGTTTGTTTATCTTCATGGCTACATTCTTCATTGTGTGGTAAAATTCCGTGAATATGTTCATGCCCGTGTTTATCAAAAAACTTTAATGAAAAGACTAATAATACTCCCACAACAATTCCTGCTAACCCAATAAAAAGATCAGCACTACTATTATGATGATGGTGAGCAGTATTTAGAGCATGTGGCACTAAATCAATGAATGTAATCGTTAATAATATACTTGCAGCAAAACCTAAGGCTAAACCAATAAATAATTTAGAAGGCTTTTTAATTAAAATCGTAATGACGCCTCCTAAGGTAGTACCAATAATACCTGCCAAAAATGCATATAATATAATTAACCAAATTGAAGTATCAGGTGGGCCATGATGATGACATGAGTGAGCAAAGATTAAATAGTTTGCTGATACAATAGTTGTTAATAATAAAAGGATAACAAATCCTTTTGAAAAGATTTTTTTGTTCATTTTAATACCTTTCTTAAAATAATGAATCATCTTCAAGCTTTTTTATTTGATTAATTGGTGTGTAATCACTAACTTTATAATTAAGAATTTTCATAATTACCAACTCATCAAAGCAATCCATCAAGCCATTATGCTTTTCATAATAACGCCTATCCCCTGTCACTAAACGATACATTGGTTCTACACCATAACCCCGTTTAAGACGACCAGTACGCCAACAATTTTCACGATCCTTAATAAAAGGATTAAACTGAAAATAAGCACTCTTTTCAATAATATCATACCACGTAAAATCGTGTAGATAAACCAAAAAACCGTAATCAAATTTAGCGTTATACGCAAATATTTTTGTAATATCGTATTGTTTTAAGAAGTTACGCATCGCCTTAGGGATTTCATCATTAGTTGTATGAATTTGAAACTTTTCACAGGCTTCTGGTGGGAGGTATTGTTCTAGGGGGATTGCGTTTTGATAAATTGAAAAATGTGAAACATCATCAATAATAAAATATCTAGCATCAAGAGCCTTATATTCTTGATCATCAGCAATAATAACTCCAATGGTCATTGTTTGATGAAAATGATTAGTTTCTATATCAATTAAAGCAAACCTCATAACAAGCCTCTAACAATTATACTCATCCCCATCCCACCACCAATACAAACTGATGCTAAACCGTATTGATTATTTTTCAATTGATGACATAAAGAACTAACCATTATATTAGAACTAGCTCCAATTGGATGGCCATAAGCCAAAGCTCCACCATTTTGATTAAGTTTAGCTAAAATACTACTTTCAGTTATATTAAGGTGTTGAGACAACTTTTTAACAACTGCCAACATTTGTAAGGCAAATGCTTCATTAATGTGAATAGCACTTAAATCATTAAAACTTAAATTAGCAGTTTTAAGGTTTTTAGTGATTGCTTCTACGGGGGCTAAGCCCATTAGAAGCGCATCAATCCCAACTGTGACAATTGATACTACTTCGGCAAGCGGGGTTAATTGATATTTTTTAAGAGCCTCTTCTGATAATAGTAAAACAAAACTAGCCGCATCAGCATAATTAGAGGCGTTAGCCGCATTAATTGTGCCCTCTTTTTTAAAAGGGGTTCTTAAAGTATTAATTTTACTTTCTGTAAAAGTAATTTTAGAAAACTGATCTTGATTAATTAATTGACCATTATCTAATTTAATCGGAGTAATTTCGTTAATAAAGGCTCCATTTTGTTGGGCTACCTTAAATTTATTAATTGAATTAATCGCAAATTGATTTTGTTGGGCTAAGGGAATATCAAATAAATTATTTAATTCTTCGGTGATTTCACCCATATGTTGATTAAGCACACCATCAGTTAAACCATCTTGAATAATTGAATCAACCATCACTTGGTTTTCTTTATGCACACCACTTCTGATTTTAGCATCCACTAAAAACGGGGCTTTACTCATATGCTCAATGCCACCTGCAATAATAACATCGGCTTTACCCAAATTAATGGCATCCATCGCTAAGTTAATAGCTTGTAACCCTGAACCACAAACCATATTAACAGTATAACTAATACAGTTAGGGTTAAGATTGGTTTTAGTAGCCAAAGTCTTAGCTAAGTTTTGGCGTGAGCCTGCTTGTAAAACATTACCTAATATTAATTGATCAATAACATCTTTTTTCATATTAGCCGTTTTAATTAAGTCTTCTATTACTTGAATGCCTAGGCTATCAATATTTAATTTATTAAAGTCACCTAAAAAACTAGCAATCGGTGATCTTTTAGCTGACACTATATAAACTTTTTTCATATAACTTCCTTTAATAAAATAAGAGCCACTTAGGACCCTTATTAATTTTATCTTCTTAATCCTAATTGGCTAATTAGTTTAGTATAACGCTCTACATCTGTTTGTCTTAAATATTTAAGCAGATTACGGCGTTGTCCAATTTTCTTAAACAGACCTCTTTTTGAGTGGAAATCATGATAGTGAATTTGTAAATGGGCATTTAATTCGTTAATTTCTGCTGTTAAGATCGCAATTTGAACCTCAGCAGAGCCAGTATCGCCTTTACCTCTTGCGTACTTATCAATGATTTCTTGTTTTTGTTCTTTTGAAAGTGCCATGGTATTTCTCCTTTTCTTAATAGTCTCGCTCGGCCAAAGATAAAGTTGGCGTTCTTATATCCTTCGCTGACGACAAAAAATATTATAACATTAAAACTGCTTTTAATGTCTATAATTTAGCAAATTGTTCCACGTTTAAGATAAAAACAGTGGCTCCACCAACTGAAACCTCAATTGGTAGTGAAGAAAACGCACCAAACTCATTAACAATCGTGTTAGGTACTATTTTAGTTCTTCTTCTAGAATTTTGTTCAATGATATCTAATACTTCTGGAACTTTTTCATCATTAACACCAATTAAGAATGTTGCTGATCCTTCTCTTAAAAAGTTACCTTTCGCTTTTAAGCGGGTTGCGAAGAAGCGATCTTTAACTAAAGCTTTTTGTACTTTTGATGCATCATCTTCACTTGTTACAATCGCGATTACTAATTTCATATTATCATTTCCTCCATCTTATAATATTTTAACATAGTTTAATATATTTTAGTGCATTATTTAATTAATTTTTATATCATTATTGATGGAAAACATATATATTAAATTTAAAGCATGGCCATTTTCGCCATAAACTACTCTTTTGGTCTAAATCGTTTTTCTTCAAGGCCATCTATATAGGTTCTTTTCAGAGTGCCTGGCTTGAAGAAGTTTTCAATTGTACGTGATTTAGTTTTAGCATTACGCTTCAATCTTAGCAATTCAATTGTACAGACCATATCAGCAACTTGAAACAATCTATAATCCCAAGGCTTTACTTTCTTGAATTTGACATTATCTACTTCAATGGAGAACACTGTATTTAACAGATTAGTGATTTGATATTGTCCATTATCATAAAATACTGTGACAACATCAAAGAAATTAAAATACATTTGATTATCACGCAAGAATCTAGAAAGACTTCTAGCCATTGCTGCTTGCATTCGTGCTTCTCCATCTTCTCCTCTAAATCTTTTCTTCTCAAAGTCAAATGATTGAAACTCTATCGGTACTTTTCTAGTAAAGTTAAATAATCTCAAAAAAAGAGCTTTTCTATCTTTGGGTGGTACTAGTACATATCCTTTTTCATTTCGCAAAATTTCACCAGAGTGTACACCATGGCCTTCATATCCCATTTGGGATAATCGATAGTCTAAATACTTAATATCTTCTTCAATTGATTTATTTTCTTCATGAAATACTAGCGAAAACAAATAATATGGGCTCTTCTTATTGTACAAATCAAAATGCCCAGATTCGTCAACAAACACATTCAACTTCTTCATATACTCATCCCTTAAAAAAATGACGGGGTAATTTCCCCGTCTAATGGCGGACCCGTAATCATGCTTTGCATGCCAGTCCTTATAGCAATCTTGTTGCTACACAATTATTATATACTATTTCAAAATAAAAATCAAGCACAAAATTGCTAATTCATAAATTCAAAAGGAAATCAATCTAATTCAATCAAAATATTAACTGGCCCATCATTTTCTAGCACCACTTGCATGTGTGAACCAAATTGACCACTACCAACTTGATAATTGACAGATAACTGTTTAATGATATATTCATAAAGTGGTAAAGCGTATGCAGGCGAAGCCGCCAAAGTAAAAGATGGACGATTATTTTTCTTAGTTTCACCATATAAAGTAAATTGTGAAATAATCATAATTTGACCATTAACATCGGCTAAGTTTAAGTTCATCTTTTCTTCACTATCTTCAAATATTCTTAGGTTTTTTAATTTATTAATTAATTTATCGGCTGTTTGAAAATTATCAGTATGCGTAATGCCTAAATAAACTAATAAACCAAAACCAATCTGATCAATTTCTTTTTGATCAACAAACACCTTAGCATACTTAACCCGATTAACTACTGCCCTCATCGGCATTCACGCTCAATTTCATAAATTCCTGCCACTTTCGTTAAATTAGCCATACAGTTATTTAACTCTATAATAGATGGGACAGAAACTTTTAATTTAATCACTGATTGTAGTTGTGAGTTACTTACAGCTGACATTTCAACAATCGATATGCCTAAGGCATTGATCGCCAAAACTACATCAGCCACTAAATTAGGGCGATTAGTCCCCATTAGTCTAATCCAAGTAGCGTATTTACGTACAACATTTGTTCCCCAGTGTACTTCAATAAAACGTTGTTTTTCATAACTAGCAATATTACTACACGCCTTAGTATGAACCACAATTCCATCACCTTTTGAAACATAGCCAATAATTTCATCATCTTTTACTGGCGAACAACATACAGCTAATCTGATTTTAGGATTAGATAGCCCCTCAACGACTACCCCAGTATCTGAATGAGCAATTAATTGTTTAGTAGCCTTATTCATTTGTCTAGCTAATAATGCATCACGATCAAGGGCTTGTCCTTGAATCTTAAATATAACAGTTTTTGGCGATAGCAGGCCTTTTCCAATTTCTAAATATAAGTCTTCTACATCATCTAAGCCTTGTTTTTCAAAATGGGCTTTGACAAAACTATCAGTAATATCAAAAGTAATTCTTGATACTGATAATTCACGATCTAATTGATCTTTTCCACTTTCAATAATACTATCTTTATTCGCTTTATTTAAAAATGATTTAATCTTATGTTTAGCATGACTTGATTTAACAATCTTTAACCAATCACTTGATGGACCCGATGAGTTTTTATTTGTCTTAATAACAACTATATCACCAGTTTGTAAAACATGATCAATTGGCACAATTTTACCATTAACCGTGGCAGATACCATTTTATTACCAATATCAGAATGGATCCTGTAAGCAAAATCAATTGGGGTGGCATGAATTGGCAATTCATAAACTTCACCCTTTGGTGAAAACACATAAACATTAGCCGTCAAAATATCTTGTTTAATCGTTTCAACAAATGCAGCAGAATCTTCTGTTTCATCTTCATCATCACTCATTTTAAGTAAGTCTGAATACCACTTCAACTTAGAAGCAATCTCAAACTGCTCTTTTTCTTTTGAATATGCTTTATTTTCTTTATAAGCCCAGTGAGCAGCAATTCCGTTTTCAGCAATATCATCCATTGCTTGTGTCCTGATTTGTACTTCAAATAAAGTTCCATCATTGGCTAAAACCGTGGTGTGTAAAGATTGATATAAATTCGGTTTAGGAACCGCAATATAATCTTTGAAACGGCGCGGAATTGGTGTAAAATTGGCATGAATGACCCCTAATGAATGATAGCATTCTTCTACGTTTTCCACAATTATTCTAATAGCTAATAAATCATAGATATCTTCAAAGGTACGATTTTCACGCACAATTTTTTTATAAATAGAATAAATATTTTTAACTCTACCTTTAATTGAGAACTTGCTTAAATTAATTTCCTTAAAAAGATGCATAATACCATCAACTATATTGTTAATTGATTCTTCTCTTTCATCTTTTTTGGCTTTAATTAAATTATTAACCCTAAAATACATTGTCGGGTCAGTATAACGCAAAGCACGATCTTCTAATTCAGCCTTAATCCGAAAAAGACCCAAACGATGAGCAATCGGGGCATAAATATCTAATGTTTCTTGACTAATTTCTTCTGCTTTGGGAGCAGGCATTGAATCAAGAGTACGCATATTGTGTAAGCGATCAGCAATTTTAACCAAAACTACTCTAATATCTTTGGCCATTGCTAATAACATTTTTTGATGGTTATCATCAATCGTGGCTGAGGTAAACTTTAATTTACTTAATTTAGTAACCCCTTCAATAATATAAGCTGCTTCTTCACCAAACTTAACTTTTAATTCTTCTAAGGTGGCATCAGTATCTTCCACCACATCGTGTAATAATCCCGCAACAATTGTAGTGGGACCTGCTTGTAAATCCGACAATATTCTAGCAACCGCTACCGGATGAATAATAAAAGGCTCGCCACTTTTTCTTAACTGACCAGTATGTTTAAGTTTAGCATATTCATATGCTTCTTTAATTTTATTAATGTTTTCTTCTTTTTTCAAGTACCGACTAACATCGGTCAATAGCGCTTCTAATAAAGCGTCCATCTTCATCACCTTCTAATATTTTATTAATGCTTGAATTGGTTTATTTTTTAATTTGGCACGACCATTAAGTTCTGCTAACTCAATTAAAAATGATAGTCCCACTACCTCAGCCCCTAATTGTTCAATTAATTCAATGGTTGCTAAAACTGTACCACCAGTGGCCAGTAAATCATCAATAATTAAAACTTTATCACCTGGTTTTAACGCATCTAAATGCATTGATAATTCATTAGAACCATATTCAAGATCATATTTAACTGTTACACAAGCTCTTGGTAATTTACCTGGCTTACGTACAGGAGCAAAGCCAATGCCTAAATTCACAGCCACTGGACATCCAAAAATAAAACCACGGGCCTCAGGACCAACAATAACGGTTGCCCCCATGCTTTTAGCAAACTCCGTCATCTTATTAGCCGCATAAGTATAAGCTTGTCCATCTAACATTAACGGTGTAATGTCCTTAAATAAAATACCTGGTTTGGGAAAATCAGGAATTTGGGCAATATATTTTTTCAAATCCATCTTTTAATACCTCACTTCAAAATTATATACAACTATTATAAACTAAATATTATATATTTAGAGTTATTTTTAGTTTTTAACTACTTAAAAGCACTATTAGTGAAATTAAATCACTAGTAGTGCTTGTATAAAATGTAGATAATTATTGGAAGTAGTTTTCAATGATTACTTTCAACTCATTCAATTGATCATCAACATTCAAAGCTTCTTCTAATTTATAATCGCCATATGGAATATAACTTTTATTGTCACGAGTAAAAAGCGTAATGTCAGGCACTATGGCTTCTTGATATCTAATGACTAGCGTTAGTCTTTTGGATTGGGTATATACGGTTATTCTACGATACGGAGTCAGAAAATTAATATAAGTTTTTCTTTCTATCTGGCCATTTTTTATAAAATCATCAATATATTTAAGTGCTTTTTCATATTGATCATAAAATGCATCTTCACGAGATCTTATTTTTTCTGATAGAGCGGTATTAATTCCTGATAATAAGCGATTATCACCAAACACTACTATTCCTCCCGGAATTAGACTGCCCATGGCAAATCCAAAAGTTATTAGTTGATTATCATTAGTCTGGACAAATGAAAAAATTATCCATAATAAGGATCCCCAACACAATAAAGATACTCCTATAATGTTTCTCGTTATCAGCTGTTTAGTTATTGTTTTATTGATATGATCCCTTTTTCCTATCAAAAACTTTGTCATAAAATTAAACTTTACAAGTTGTAAATCCTGTAATTTATATTGATGTAGTTTAGAACCTTTATCATCAATAAACGTGATCATTATCCATGCTGCGATTGGTGCTATAATAAAAGCGAATATTTTTCCTCCAAGTACGTAATCCATTTTAATTTTCCTCCTTATTAAATGTGGTTAGCCACCCTAGTAGCATCGCCGCAATTTTTTCTATTGTTGAAATAGCCACATCTGCACCAAATCCAACTAGTCCTGTCGCACCATGAGATGCGCCTATAAATCCAAACACTCCGCCAAGCAGTGCATTAAATCCATTAAAGTCATTTCTTATTAAGCCCACAGTAGCATTCATTCCAAAGCCAATCGCAAAACCAACAATTTGACGAGTGCCAATTCCAAGTCTCATTGATGATGTAAGACCACCAAAAAGACCTCCGCCAATGGCTCCTGTTAATGCTCCTTTGAAGGCACCTTGACGAGCAGACACCCAAAAATCTTCGCCCATTATTAATGCTTCAACTCCACCTGCTACACCACCTGCAAATGCTCCCTTACCAGCTCCCTTTACTGCTCCTGCGGCAGCTTTCTTAGCTGCTTTACTAGTAGCAACCTTCTTCGCCTTAGCCGCAGCTGTCTTAGCACTAGCCATTACTACCTTCTTTATCACAATCGCCGCTGCCTTTATCACGCACTAATTATGACGAAATTACCATTAGGATCATAATTCATTATTGGATTATTTAAACAATATACAAATAAGTTAGCACCCATTACATTATATGGATTAAAGTATGCCATGCCATCTGCATTAATAAACCTACATGTATTAGGATCATAATATCTACTCTTTAAGTAATACCAACCAGTTTCTGTATCTAAATAATAGCCTTTATAAACAAATCTATTAATTCCTAAGATAGTATCATCATTAGGAATATTTGTTAGTAATCTTCCCCAGGCATCATAGTGATATATTATAATAATTATTGTTTTTATTACTGGTTCAATTGGTATATCAATAGCGTTATATTTTTCATCATATTTTTTTAATATATCTTTAATGATAAAGGGAGATGTTGGACTATTGTTAAGTATTTGTTGCATGTGTTATTGGCTCCTTAAAACTACTTATAATACCCGTAATTATTAATTCTAGCATATCAAGTTGACAAGATATATCAGCATTATCAATGTCATAATATATGAGGTTATTCTTTTCCGTATAAACTTCATATTTTTCTTCAACTCCACCATTATTGACAAAAATAGCAATACTTAGATTACTGTCAGTAGAATACCTGACAATTAATTTTATTTGGTTTTTGTCAATAACAATATTTATTTCATGGTAGGGACGGAAAGTGCATTTTTCATTTTTGGCATTAAATTGTAATGTTTTTTCTAATTCAACCACTTTAATCAATATCTTATCCAATAGTTCTGTAAAACAATTCTCCCTATAAATAATATCTTCCTTTTCTTTTGAATTGAGATAAGAAAAGAAAACATTACTAAACAATATAAAAACAATTATAGTAACGACCAAAAAGCTAATAAGAATCCATACAAATATTCCAACATCAGTTCTAGGTGGCATTACTAGGTAAATAATAGTGAAAATTATTCCTAACAACAAAAATCCAAAACCTAAAATATTTCTAAATACCAGTTGAGCCGTAATTGTGTTATCTCTATAAGATTTCATCCCAAAAAAGAAACGATATATTGGCTTCAATTTAATAACCTTGACAGGTTTAATATTATATTTCCAAATTTTACTCCCTACATCATCATATAGCGTTGATAATAATAGTCCACACAATGGAATAAAAATTAGCAATACCGGGAAAAGAAAACTTCTATAATCCATTTCTAATTTCTCCTAAACTCATCTAACCACCCCAAAATCATATCAAGTACTTTTTCTGCCGTTGAAATTATAACATCCGAGGCAAATCCTTTAAGTGTTAATGCAGCCTCACCAGCACCAAGTGCACCAAATACACCACCAAGTATGCTTCTTTCTATACTTACATTGTTTTCTAAAATACCACTACCAAGTGCCATTCCATAACCTATTACAAATCCAGCAAACCTTCTAGTTTTGTTTGATATTCCTAATGACGTTACCCCGTGAAGTAAGCCGCCAAATATTGCACCTGATATTGCTCCTCTCCAAAAACCATTAGTAAATCCTTTTTCCAAAGAATCGCCATTAACAGCGGCTTCTATAACACCAAAAACACCTCCAACTACACCACCCTTTAAAGCACTAACAGATACTTTTGCCCCCGCTTTTTTAGCCGCCGCAGGCAGATGCACAGCAGCCGTCTTAGCACTTGCCATTACTGCCTTCTTTATCACAATCGCCGCTGCCTTTATCAACGCACTAATTATGACGAAATTACCATTAGGATCATAATTCATTATTGGATTATTTAAACAATATACAAATAAGTTAGCACCCATTACATTATATGGATTAAAGTATGCCATACCATCTGCATTTATAAACCTACAAGTATTGGGATCATAATATCTACTCTTTAAGTAATACCAACCAGTTTCAGTATCTAAATAATATCCTTTATACACAAATCTATTAATTCCTAAGATAGTATCATCATTAGGAATATTTGTTAGTAATCTTCCCCAGGCATCATATTCATATCGTGCTACTACATTAGCATTAGTATCAATAATACTAGTTATTATGCCTAAGGCATCTTTAATATAGAAATAATTTTGGTTACGATACTCAAAACCAATTATTAAGTTACTTTCATCGTAGTGGTATCTTATAATATTTAGATTACCCCTTCTTTCAGCAATAATATCAGTTCCTTTAAGGTCAAAATCAGTTCTTACACTATTAACTATTTTAAGTCTTCTAATACCTGCTTCATTATAATAGTAACGATTAGTATTAACATTAGTTAAGTTTCTACCAGACCATGTTAAAACATTACCACCATATACTGATGGATTACCTGCATAGTTAGCATTATACTCTATATTATTAATTATCGCATTATTTAACGTATTACGCACTCTTAATAAGCGATCTGGCCATAATGTATCATATTCATACCTTAAACTGCTAATTGGGTTAGTTGTTTGTCTAGCATTAAAGGTTTGAATTGTTTGGATGTTACCGTTACCTGTGTATGTGTATCTAGTAGTTTGATTCAACCTTGAATCAAACATAGATAAGATTCTTGATAAACCATCATAAGTATATTCTTGGTGGTTTGTTCCAATTTGTCTTCTAGTAACATTGCCTAATACATCATATTGATAAGTAACGGTTTCACCATTACTTCTGTTAATTCTATCAACTCTTGTTGATGTAGTTGAATTATTAGTATTAGGATTAACATATTCATATTTTGATTCAAAAGTTTTTTCACCTGTATCAATCACTTCATTAGTAATTCTTCCTAATACATCTAAATGACTTTTTACACTTCTGTATGGATTTTTTTCATTTAAGATTTTATTTAATTGCTCTATACTTATTTTTTTTGAAGTAAATGTCAGCATTTCTAACTGGCCATTTAACCAATTGCTAGCAGCACCATTTTCATCAATTCTTACCCCAACATTTAATTGATAATGCAAGAAATTTAAGTCATTAACATCAACATGAACACTATCACCGTTAAATCTTAGTGTGATTCGGGTTTGGGTTGCTGTAATTCTTTGCCAGTGAATACCAACAGTATGCCAATTGTTTAGACTAGCTGTTTGGGTTGTTAGTGTAGCTTCACCATTAGGAGTAAATAATGATAGTTGGTTGGCCTCGTTAATCGTTACGCCAAATGCTGTGTCTCTTCTTACATTTTCAACGGTTGATCTTGCTTCCAATATTGTACGACCACCACCAGGAATAACTGGCTTAAATCTAACACTAAAAAAACCAATTGGGCTAAATGGGAATTTATATGCTAATCTTGATACATTGGTTAATAAACTATGCTGTCTGCCAAAACTTGCAAAAACAAATTTTTGTGTTTCTATATCGTAATCAAATAAACGTTGTTTACTTTGTTTATTACCTCTTTGAATATCAATAAAAGATACTGGTTGTAGACCATGATTTGAGGTTAAGGTACCATTTAATGAAACTGTATGTAAGTTATGGTAGATGTCTTGTTTTTGGAATTGAACACCTGCTTTGGGGATTACATTTCTAACGATATTTAATGCCCGATTAAATTCTGTGTGCAAAATTGGAAATGTTGGATGCACTCCACTTGATGGATCTGATTGGACGTGGTTGGTTGCTCCAATGCTTAACATGAAAAATCGTGTTGTTAAGTTGGTGCCTACCAATGAACCTAATACTAAATTAGATATTCTTGTTGCGTCTAATGAAATATTTGTATTCACAGTTATTTGCTGATCATTTACTACTACCACTAGTTCGTTATTTCTAATATTTATACCAATAAAATAATATCCCTCTATTATATTTACTCTAATTATATTATCAACACTTTGTGTACTAGCAGCATTTCTATTCCTAATTGTGAATACCATTTGATTGGCTTGTGTTTGCACAAGCATTGTTACTCTTGGAGTTGCAGTAATATCTCTAATTTCTAAAAAGCGTGTATTATTAGCATTGTTATTATTACTATCAAATCTAAACCAACCAAAAATTGATTTATTACTTCTAAATCTATTAGTCCATTCTTCACCCATATTACGATTTGAATTAACACTGCTAAACTGATATACTGGCAGTCTTCCAGCCAAAACGACAGAAACATCTTGTCCTAATAATGGATCAAATTCACGCGTAGGATTTGCATTGGTAGACACTAATCCATTGGCCCCTGTCCAAGGATTTAATATCCCTGTCACATCATCATTATATGTATCAAGGATTTGTTGTCTAAATCCATCTAAACTCGTTATTGATGAATATTCATGATCATATTCATAATCATAGCTTCTTACTGTATTTCTAATATTATAAGTAAATTTTTGTAAGATATTAAGATTATTATATTCATAACCCAATACATCTTTGCCATCAACTGATTTGATTAAATTACCAGCATCATCATAAGAAAAGAAAATAGTTCTTCCGTTAGCTGTTTGTCTAGCAACCTGATTTTTTTCATTATAAAAATATCTAACTAGTTCTGTGCTTCTAAACCTAATCGTTTCCAGTAAGCCATGAGTTGTATATATAAATGTATAAGCTTCATTTGAAGGTATCCCAAATTGTTGTCTAGTAATGCGTGGATTTGAAATAGAATGATATGAGTATTGTGCAATAATTAAACCATTAACCGAAACCTCACTTACTCTTTGAGCATTATCGTATAAAAACATAAAGACTGAACCATTATCGGCTTGAATTGTTCTTAGTGTCAGGTCTTCATTATAGCCATATCTATTTTGACCTAAAATAGTACTACCACTTATACTATCTAACGTTAAGATGTTACCTACATTATTAAAATTAAAGTTAGTTCTGTTTGTTGCAGGATCTTGTACTTGCATGATTCTGCCTAATCGATCATAAGTAAAATTAGTAATGGCCCCAAATTCATTAATATTTTGTGTCATTCTATTGGCCTGATTAAAAACTTGTTGTGTATTTATATTACCAACATTTGATGTTACTAATGTGCTTGTTAAATTACTTCTATCATCATATGTGTTATTAACAATGGTATTATTTTGATCAGTTACTCTTGATAATCGCCTCTGAGGATTATATTCAAATCTGGTAATATTACCGAATGCATCCGATGAATATCTTATTCTTTCTTCATTGTCAAAAGACTGACTTGCACGAGAGCTAGCTGTTTTAGCATCATTAATAATGTTTCCGCGTTGATCATGTTCTAAGTATTGACCACTATCCCCTCTTAAAAGTTGTATAGCACCAATTCTTAAAGGGCTATTCCCACGATATCTAAAAGTAATTGTAGCACTATAAAAGATTCTAGTTGGAATTATTTTGTGAACACTCATTTGCCATTGGGTTGCTTGAACTTGGCTACTAAAATTAAAGGTGAAAGTTTCTGTATCATCACGAGTCCAGCCCCTGAAAGTAACCACTACTTGTTGAACCATATCTGTTCTAATTGTCCCGCGTAGCCAATAACTTAACATAAATTCATCAAAAGCATTGCCAGAAACGGGAATGATTTGTGTAAGTTGTTCCTCTCTTGTGTTTGCTCTAAACTCAAAAACTCTGGTCCCCAATATTGGAATAAGATCTACTCCACCTTCATGTGCTACTCTTACACCAACATTGGCATTAGTTGCCCATTCTGCTGGTAAATTATTGGCTGCTTCACTATCAAAGAAGCCATTTCTAATAAGTGATGTTTTTTGTATATCATTAACGTTTAACTTAAAATTATCAAAATAAATAAATCCAGTAGTGTTATTAGCTGTAATTGTCAATTCTATTGATGCTGATATTGCATTTGTTGGTATATTTAATGTTGGCAATTGGCGATAAGTCCAATTTGCAGTATTTGCCGATATAGTGATGCTTTGTGTTGTTTCCTGGCTTTGATTACCACTAGTCCACCTGGCTCGTGCTCTAATCGTAGCAGGAGCTATTCCACGACTAAAAAAGTTTAGATTATAAGCACCTGGCACGACACTGATTGATTGAACTACGGATACTGGTTGCACATTTCCTCTAATTCTTAAAATTTCACGACCACTAACACCACCAGTTGAAATTCTTAAAAACTCATTACGGAAATTCGGATTAATACTCCACCCTGAAACCCTAAATTCAGGATCCTCGTGTTCTGATGGTAAAACGATTGAGTATGGATCTACTGCATCAAAACTATTGTTAATGATTGGTTGTCTTTGATGATTTACTACAACCGAATTCCATGATAAAACTTGTTCATTAGTAAAAGTATCATATGTTGAATATTGAAATGCTTTTGCATTTCCTTGACTATCAAATTGATGCATTAATTGACCTATATTATTATATTCATGGTGAGTTACAACGCCTAATTGATTGTTGATGGTTGTTCTGGTCACAACACCATTTAATGTTGCATATGAAAAAGTAGTAAATCTATTATTTTGCATCGGGTTGGCTCTTTGTGTATTAACTCTTGATACTCTATTTGGTGCTACTGATAAATATTGCATTTGATTTGATACATTAGTTGTTTCATCAATTGTTCTAACGATCCTGGTCGGATTTCCTTCATAAGTAAATCTGGCAGTAAATAAATCTCTAACAGTTGGTGGTACAACTGTTGATATATACTGATTAACGATTGGACCACCCCAATTTAATACATCTTGTAGTCTAATACGGGTAATGTTACGATGGTGCGTTGAATCTAATGCAATATCAAAAAGCAATCGCTTATTTTCACTAATAAAGTCAATAGATTGTAAATCTAAATGGAAATAGTTAAAAACAATCCTATGCCCTTCGGTTGTAATACTAGCCAATCTATTATTAGTATATTGAAAATTAATGGTAGTGTTATCGGTTTTAACTATTCTTCGGATCTCACCAGCAGTAGTAATAACAAATTTATTAAGCTCACGGTCAATAACAGTTAATTCTGTGCCATTTCTTTGAATATATGAATAGGTAACTGGATCCACATATACATTAGCAAAATTAACATCAGGTGTGATATTAAAGTTAGTGATTGCTTCTGCTCTTGGAAAATTTTGATATTGTGAAACGGTTCCATCAGGAGCTATAATTGTTATTAACTTTTCTGTTGAATTAACTGCATAATCCCAATTAAGCCACCAACCACTTGATAAAGTTCTTCTACTTGAAGCGGTTATCGCAGGTCTTGCGAGAGTATGAAATGCACCAATACTAATGGGATATCTTTCATTGGTAGTTGAAAAGCCTTCAAAGTAATGAGTTGCTCTTCCGTTAAATAAATTAATAAAGGTTGTACCCGCAAAACCAGCCTTAAATTCTTGTAAATCTAATCTTGGATTAAGACCTGTTTGATTCATTGATTCTAAAATTGGGGCTGCTGGTGTAGTTGGATTTGATGGTGGTGTTGGATTTTCTGGTGATGTTCCACCACCATATGGGTTTGTATTTTCATTTAATTGTCTATCTGACATAATTCATTCTCCTAAAAAATTGTAATACTACTTTCAAATAAGTTACGGCTTTGTTCAGTTACCCCTTGCTCAAATGGGGTAACATCTAATGTTAATTCTAGTAGGTTTGCTAATGTTATTTTTAGTAAATCTTTGGTTTCTAAATCTATTTCTTCACTAGTTTTAAACCAAATATCTAAATCACTATAAGGATTTGTATTACCTTTTGCTAATGATCCGTAAATACCTATTGATGATATTTTATAGTTAATTTCTAAAAATTCTTTATTATTTAAGATTGCTTCTTTAACTTCTTCTATACTTTTAAGTTTTCTTTTTTGATTATACCATTCATTAGTTAAGTGGGCTAACTGATTAACGCCCATTATCGCCAATGTTTTTTCATTTTTCTTAATTAACTTATAAATAATATCGTTATATTGGCGATAAAAGATAATTGGTAAATAACCCTTATCAACTACTAATTTATTAAATAGAATATATGATATTTCTCTTGTTTTAGTGCCAAACACTTGATTTTCAATAAACTTACATAATAAATCATAGATCTTATCAATATCTTTGCTTTTAGCAACCTTTTTAATCTCATTAAAAGTTTGATCTGTTGGCATTAGTTTAACTTTGAATACCTTACATATACTAATAAGACTTTCTAGGGTTAAGGTTGCTTTCTTGAAAATAATATATGCGTTGTATTTTTTACTAAATTCACTGGTTTCATCTTTCCTTATGGCAAGAGGATAAATTATTTTTGGTGTTAAATGTTGGATAAATCTATGATCTATTTTTTTATTATAATCATTTTTCTTTTCTAATTTTATTAGTTCTAACATAAACTATTAACTCCTTTATTTCTTTTATTAATTCTTCTGTCAATTATCGTGCTCTTTACTCATTTTACATAACAAAAAGGTATGCTACGCCACTAAAAGCGTATCATACCTTGATACATAATTACATTAATATTATTAACTTGGATTGTAAGCCGTAACCTCATAGTAAATAATCTCCGTTAATATATTGATAATATATTCTACCACAAAAATAACAATCACTTATCATAAAAGTAAAAATTACTCTTTTGATTTTTGTTTTTGCATCTTACGATACTCTTTTGCTTGTCTAAATGAATTAATAATTCTTGTAGTTACTTTTGACTGATCATAGCTTAAAATTGATGCACGATAAGCAGGAGCAAGCACAAACGTAACAGCTAAAAGGGTTATTACTAAAATTAAAATAGAAATGACTACATCAACCACGGATACAATCCCTAGTAAGTAAGCTACTGGCAGTAACATTGGCGAAATTAAAGGAATATATGATAAGACTTGAACTAACGATTGTGGCATTACTGATGCCATCATCGCGATAAAATAACCAAGCATTGTAATAATCATTAAAGGCACTTGGACTTGTTGATAATCTTCATTGCTAGTGGCTAGTGATGCCATAAAGGCACCAATTACTAAGAACATCAATACCCCAAAGATAGTAGTAAATAAAGTGACAATTAAGGTTGGTACTAAAAGATTAAATACTGGCCCTAAAATCTGACCCCATTGAGCACTTTCACCAGGAGCAATCAAATGATTTAAACCTAAACCAATTAAAGCATAAATAATCTTTAAAGCAAACTGAATTAAAATGAAACAGCCAACTGCACCAATTTTTGATAAAAAGTGTGTCTTAGGTGGCACTGAGGCAATAATAATTTCAATTGATTTAGTTGATTTTTCTTCAATAATATCAACCCCAATAAATGAAAAGCCCAATTGGATTAGTAAAAATAAAGGAATTACTAGTATTTGACCGATAGCCATGGCTAATTCATCAGGAATATGCGATGCATCAGGTCCAAAATCAAAGACAGGTGAAACATCACCAACATTAAGCTCAGGATAAACCAAACTAGCAGCTAGGCGATTTAAGTCACGCACAGTCATTGAAACGACACTAGTTGTCATATCGGATAAATCATTGACTAATACCATCGCTGTTAAACCACTAACTTGATTACCGCCAATCATAATTAAAGCACTTATTTCGTGATTATCAAAAAAGCCATCAATGAGTTCTGCTTGATTAGCAGCACCTGTTTTAGATACCACATCCACATTTTCTTCACCAACTAACAATAACCAATCATTAAGATGCGTAATAAATGTTTCTTCTAACAGATCTGGTGAATCAACTGAATTATCAATAACCCATACAGTTTGATCAGCTGTTTCATCACTAGAAAACACTGAAATAATTGTTGGTAAAATCAATAAGGTAATCATTATTAACCCTAAAACAACATTAGCAATCCAAAAGGCTTTTGTTTTAACTCTTTTAGCAAGACCAAAGCCAACTAAAAATCTAAACTTCTTCATGAGTAATTCCTGCCCTTTCAATAAATATCTCGGTTAATGTTGCCGCTTCTACTTCAAACTTTTTAACATTTTTACAAGTTTTAATGTAATCAAAAACACGCTCTGAAATATCATCTGACTCAATTTTAATAATTGATTCTAATTCATTAATTTTAACATCAATCACACCCGCAATAGCCTTAACTTTACTAATATCATAATCAGCAATAACGTGGATATTTTGTTTTTTATAATCTTTTTTAATGTCTTTAACAATACCTTCAACTACTGAAACACCTTTTTTTAAGATAACAACCTTTTGACAAAACTTTTCTACTTGATCAATACGGTGAGATGAAAAAATAATTAAAGTGCCTTTGGCTTGTTGTTCACGAATAACTTCAATGAAAAGTTCCATATTAATAACATCAAGTCCTGAAAAAGGTTCATCCAAAATTAACATTGTTGGTTCATTAATTAAGGCTGAAATAAATTGTATTTTTTGTTGATTACCTTTTGATAATTCTTTAATTTTTTTATCACGATACTCAGGTACACCAAAACGATGTAACCAATAATCTAAACGGTTTAAGATATCAGTACGCGAAACTCCTTTTAATGATCCAAAATAAATCATCATATTTTTAACCGTTAATTTAGTCATTAATGATCTTTCTTCAATCATGTAACCAATCTTATTAACTGTTTCATAAGAAACAACTTGATCATTATAAGTGACACTTCCTTGTGACGGGGTTAATAAACCCATAATAACTCTAAAGGTGGTAGTTTTACCTGAACCATTAGCCCCCAATAAACCAAAGATCTCTCCTGGGGCTACCTCAAAAGTTAAATTTTCTACTGCCACAAAATTGCCATATTTTATTTGTGCATTTTCTACTTTAAGCATTTTTTATCCTTTCATTGAAAAGAAAGCCATTGACTTTCTTTAATATTTCATTTTTTAAGTTTTATTTTGTTGTCTAGTTTTGATTAAATCAATAAACTCGCCAACTTTCATTGTTTGGGTGTCAGTAGAGCCAAACTGTCTAACGTTTACTAGATCGTTTGCTGCTTCTTCATCACCTAATACTAATTGAATCGGGATTTTAAGGGCGTTTGCTTCTCTAATTTTATAACCCATTTTTTCATTACGTAAATCACTTTCTACTCTAAACCCCAATTTTGATAAATGGTTTGATAAAGCGATTGTATAGTCAGCATGCACTTCATTATTCACAGGAATTAACTTTACTTGCACTGGTGCTAACCATAACGGGAATGCTCCTTTGTATTCTTCAATTAAGTAAGCCACAAAACGCTCCATTGTTGATACTACCCCACGATGAATTACGACTGGTCGTTTATCGTTTTTACCATCTTCACCCACATAAGTTAAATCAAATCTTTCAGGCAGTAAAAAGTCAAGTTGCACAGTTGATAAGGTCTCTTCATGCCCAAGAGCAGTTTTAACTTGCACATCAAGTTTAGGCCCATAAAAGGCCGCCTCACCAATAGCTTCAACATAATTTAAGCCTGCTTCATCCATCGTTTCTTTTAACATACTTTCAGCCTTTTGCCACATAGCGGGGTTATCAAAATATTTTTCTGAATCTAGAGGGTCGTGATAAGAAAGTCTAAAAGAATAATCAGTGATATTAAACTCTTTATAAACTTCAATAATTAAATTAACCGTTCGCTTAAACTCTTCTTTAATTTGATCAGGTCTAACAAAAATATGGCCATCATTTAAGGTCATTTCTCTTACTCTTTGTAAGCCTGATAAAGCCCCTGATTTTTCATAACGATGCATCATCCCTAATTCGGCAATTCTAATTGGTAAATCACGATATGAACGTAATTCATTTTTATAAACCATCATATGATGCGGACAATTCATTGGTCTTAATACTAATAATTCGCCTGCGCCTAAATCCATTGGTGGATACATATTTTCATGATAATGATCCCAATGCCCTGATTGTTTATAAAACTCAACATTAGCCATAATTGGAGTATATACGTGTAAATACCCTAATTCTAATTCTTTATCAGTAATATATCTTTCAATAATTCTTCTAATAGTGGCCCCTTTGGGTAACCAAAATGGTAATCCTGAACCTACTTCTTTTGAAACCATAAATATTTCTAATTCTTTACCAAGTTTACGGTGATCACGAGCTTTTCTTTCTTCTAAAAGATTTAAGTACTTTTCTAAATCTTCTTTTGAAAACCAACAAGTACCATATACTCTGGTTAAAACTTTATTTTTAACATCGCCCTTATGGTAGGCACCAGCGATTGATAATAACTTAAAATGTTTAAGTTTAGCAGTTGATGGTACATGCACACCACGACAAAGATCAGTAAAATTGCCTTGTGAATAAATAGTTAAATCTTGCGCCTTATGCTCTTCAATTAACTCTAATTTATAAGGATTGTTCTTAAACATTTTAACAGCATCCTTATACTTTATCGCTTGACGCACAAACTCTAAGTTGGCCGCTACTAAGCGATGCATTTCTTTTTCAATATTTTTTAAGTTTTCATCACTAAATTTAGTATCTAAAAAATCAACGTCATAATAAAACCCTTCTTCAATGGCAGGTCCAATTGATAGCAAAGCCTCTGGATAAAGGTTAGTGATGGCTTGTGCCATTAGATGGGCACAAGAATGATTAAGCACTGAAAAACTTAAATCATCTTTGGGGGTTAATAAACTAAGCGTAACGTCTTCATTAATCGGGGTGGTCGCATCAATTAACTGACCATTAGCCAAAGCCGCAATAACGTTTTTGGCTAATGATGGTGATATTGAATGGGCAATTGTTAAGGCATTAGTGCCTTTGGCAAACTCTTTAATTGATTGATCGGGAAAAGTAATTTTCATATAGTTATGGCTCCTTAATACTAAATTATTATAACATAAATGTTATAGGTTAAATTGATATATTTTACTTTTGTCAATAATTATTAAAAATAAAATGGCTCAGTGTAATAGTCAATAGTTAGTATTTATATTATAATTGTAAAAATGTTAATCTCTTTTATTTGCTTTTTATCTTTCAGTTTTTTTGTTGATCCTCTGTTAAAATTATACACTACTACTGTCAAGCCTTTTTCAATAAAAATAATCCAGGCCAATTTATAACAAAAACACCGACTACTGTGGTTGTTTTAACCTAGTAATCGGTTATATTTGTTAATTATTAAAACTGAGTTGTTTAATTATTTTCATTAGTTTTATCCCATTCTTTAATCAACTCATTAATTATATTTAATAATGAATCTTTATTATTATTTAGTATTTGATCTGGCTCATAATCTTTTTTCTTAATAGTTCCACTTTGATAATCACTATATGCCATTAGATAACTTTCTAAAAGTTCTGGTGTCAAGTGCTTTTTAAGTGATGATTGAATAGTTTCGTGTTTCCAATCGGCAGCCATTTTGAAAAAGTCAAAATAACTGCCATTAATTACTACTGCTTGTAGATATATTAAGTAATATAATGTTTTTTCT
>Ga0209755_10001608_pt1 | contig 34209 bp, 28 predicted proteins | sample TergutCo191P1_FD_187301 | JGI IMG/M metagenome (GOLD analysis project Ga0209755, IMG submission 187301) | Cornitermes sp. P1 segment gut microbial communities from Petit-Saut dam, French Guiana - Co191P1 (SPAdes) (version 2) | ecosystem: Host-associated > Arthropoda: Insects > Digestive system... | reverse complement strand
CCGTGCCCTGTACCAGCGCCCCGTGCACTGGTCGTACTGGCCGTCAGTGCACCCCTCGTCCCCTGCCCCTCGCCCCCCCACCAGCGCACCCTGCCCCCGCCCGCCATTTATTTTCAGCGTCAGCGCCACTCTCGCTGTCGCGTCGCGGGTTTGTTAGAAAACCGTTGGCATTGTTAGAAATTGCCGCGCATTGTTAAAAATTCGTGAAACTGCTTGGCACGCATTGCCGGAAAAAATTATCGTTTTCCCGTGGAGCCGCTGGTTTCTTCAGCGCTCCGCGTCCTGCTCGGTGCGAGCGCCGGCGCGGGCGAGCTTGCTTGCGAGAGGGAAGGGGAACCAAGGTGAAGTTGTTACTAGTTTTTGCATGGCTAATGCTTGCAGCGTCGGCCGCCTTGAGCGCTCAGGTAACCGTGGGCGCATCCGCCGACATGATCGCCGTTCCGTTTCAGCTTATTCAGGGCGTGGATGTCGAGCAGCCGGACGGCTCCGTCGTGCGCTACGAGGCGCTGATGGGCGCCGGGCTCGGGCGCCGCGAGGGCGGCGGCGGCCCCAGAATACGGCTTGACATCCGCGCCGCCAGCGAAGAGTTCAGGGTCGGGCTGAGGCTGCGGCTTCAGGCCGAGGGGCACACTTCCGTAAGCGTGGAAAACTTTTTGCAGGCATGGTGGAGCCCGCTTGACTGGCTGCGGCTTGACGTCGGGCGCTTTGACGACGACAGATTGCGCGGGCGAATCGGCTACGACGACATGCACGCCTTCACCGTGCTGATGCAAAACGATGACGCGATATTCAACCGCATCAGGGCGCGCAGCGGCTTCATGGTCAGCTCAACCCCCATCGAGGGCCTTTTGGTGGCGGCGCTGATCAACGGCCTCAACCCGCTGACGCGCGAGGGCCACAACTACGACCACCCCGTGCCAGGCGCGCCGGGATCGGGGTACCGCCCCGAATACCACCGCCCCTACTTTCCGGAGCTCAACTTTGTTCCTTGGGAAAGCCGCTTCGGGAGCGGCGACATGTGGCGCAACATCCATGTCGCGGCTGGATACGAAATACCGGGCATCGGCATTGTCAGGGCGCAGTACGTCGGCGCAATTCCGCGAGCCCCGGCCGCCGCCACCGACATCTACGCGACTGAGCTGGACGTGCTCCCCCAGGCCATCGTCGCCCCGCGCATCGAGGCGGCCTTTGCGTTCACCGGCGTCGAGGGCCTGATCCTCGACCTGGGCGGCAAAGCGCCGCTCCCCATCACCGAGTCCTTCCCCGGCGGCGCCACGGAAACATGGCAGGCGCCGTTTCAGGTTTCGCTTGGGGCGCGCTACCAAATCGGCGATCTGGAAATCGCGGGGCGCGCCGACGTCGGGTTTGGCGGCGAGCGCCGCGTCAGCGGCCCGGGCGGCGAGGCGCTGGGAACCCTTTCCTTTGCGCCGAGGCTGAACGTCCATCTCTGGCCTTCCTATGATTTCGGCCCGTTCAGGCTCATCCTCAGCGCCGGCCTCGAGGCGATCGGCGAAACGATCAGATCCGAAGGCGGCGGCGGGGGGGGCGCAACTGCGGTAGGGGAGGGGGGGACCCGCTTTGGCATGGGGCTTTCGCTGCAGCGCAGCTTTCTCGGCGGCTTTAGGGTGAGGGGCGGCGCTGCCTACAGGTTCCCCACGGAAGTCAACGGCATTCAGGAAAGGGGCGTTTTCACCATCCCCCTGTTCCTGGAGTATTCGTTCTAGTGTTGCCGGCGCTGCCGGCAGTTTTTGGAGGAATGGCATGAAGTTTGCATCGCGGATTATCAGCGCGGCGCCGGCGCTGCTTTTGGCGCTGGCTTTAATGGTAACGGCGCTTTCCTGCGACGTTCCCGCCGCCAACATGGGGCCCGTCGCCCCCGTTCCCGACATCGGCTGGACGCGGCCCGTGGCGCGGGGGACTTTCCCCTCGCTGTTCCTTTCCGTGCCGGCCTACGAGCACGGCGGGTTTATCGTGAATTACCGCCCGGATGGCACGTCCATCAACGTGTGGCCGGGCACCACCCCTAATTCGGCGGTCACCCTGTTCGGCGCTGGCGCGCACAACTTTGCGAACGCCAGCGCGGATGTCAGAAGCCGCGGCAATTCCACGTGGCGCTATTTTTTAAAGCGCCCCTTGCGAATCAGGTTTACCGCCGCCAGTGCCAGGCCCATGTTCGGCAGCAGCTACTCGGCCGCCAACTGGACGCTGATCGCAAACGCCCTTGACTACACGCTCATGCGGACGTATCTTGCGTACTACATGGCTGGTCTTCTGGATAGCAGCCGCGTCCGCAACAACAACGTTCAACTGTTTTTTACGCCCATGCATCGCATGGTGCATCTATACATGGCTGGAGAATACCGCGGCCTTTACCTGCTGAGCGATCAAATCGACAACGTGCGCATTGACCTTCGGGGCCACGCTGGTTTGGGCGCCACTCCCCACCTAGCGGAATATCTTATCGAGTGGTGCCGCCACGCCGACACCGTCCCCACCAGCTTCTGGGGAGAAGCCCTTGTTACGGAAAACGATGCCGGAGGATGGCGCATTCCTCTGCCGACCCCCGGCGCAGCCACCGTTGGCGGTCATATCAGCAACAATTTCGAGCAGTTTTTCTGGACGAACCAAGGCATCCCGTTTGAAATCGCCTTCCCTGAAGACCCTACCTTTATGATGGGAACTACCGATCACAACACAGGATGGCTGGGCGGCACTGTCCTCATCCCGCAGTCTTCCTTCCCCCATCCCCCGCAAAGCGGCTGGGCGTTTGTCCGTGACTTTGTGAACCTGGTTGAGCGAACCATCCGGCTGGGGGGTGGCTTTGACGAGGCCGCCGTTCGGCGCATAATCGATGTTCCCTCTTTCGTCGATTTTTATCTGATGCACGAATTTTTCAAGAACCACGACGTGGCGGTGTCCAGCGTCCGCTTCCAAATCAGGCAGGTGCCGAACACCCCGGACTGGACGCACAGCACCGGCGCCACCAGGCCCAAGCTGTTTGCCGGCCCGATATGGGACTTCGACCAAAGCGCCGGCGGCTCCGCGGGCGGCGGCAGGCCCGGCTGGAATCCCGGCCCCATAGGCGCGTGGGCGGCCACGGATAATCTGTGGCTGCGCTACCTCATGGGAAAGGACTGGTTCAGGGCGGAAGTCCGGCAGCGCTGGAACCAAATAAGGAACAGCGAGGTTCAGGACATGCTGCGGGAGCTTGAGCGCGTCGCGGTGAGGTACCAGGACTGCTTTGAGCGCAACTTCGAGCGCTGGGACGAAAAGCTCGGCCGCGCGACGTTCCGCACTCCGTCGTCGATCGTCGCCATCCCCACCTGGAGGGGGCAGGTGGAATACCTGAACAACTGGTTCCACCAGCGCATAATTTGGATGGACGGGTTCCTGCGGTGACGTGTTTTTCCGGCGCTAGTTGTTTGTTAGGATTTTGCCAAAATCGCAAAATTCCGTTTGCAGCGCCGGGTGCTTTTTTTACCATGGCAACATACGTGGGGCCCGATGCCCCGCGGCAAAATTTTTGAGGAGATATTATGCGAAGAAAACTGACGATGAGCAAACTGGGTTTGGGTCTGGCTGGACTGTTTTTGCTGGCCATGTTTTTTGTCGGATGTGACACGCCAACCAACGGGGGGGGGGGGGGGCTGTCACTGGGGTTACCATTTTTGATGGCAGTCAGCCCGCGGCTCCAATTGATTTGTGGATATACCCACACGGGGAATCGAACGCCAGGCGCTACGCGCAGTTAAGCGCCCTCGTGGAGCCTTCCAATGCGGCCAACACGGGCGTGACTTGGTTGTCAAGCAATGTCAGCATCGCCAGCGTTGTCAACGGCCATGTAACGACAAACGGCACTCCTGGCCTTGTTACAATCACCGTTACCACTCTGGATGGCTCGCATACGAGCAGCGTTGATATTCGCGTTCACGGGCAACCCACCGAGTCCGGAAGCCCGAGCAGTCATGCAGGCAACCTGATTATCCTTCACGCCGCCGCGGTTGCCAGCGGCACTGGAAACAACGCCCACCGCACCTTTGTCGAATTGCACAACCGTTCCGCTGCCGCCATCGACCTGGACGGCCTTTCCCTGCAATGGGCGGGCGGACAAGGCACTACCTGGGACGTAATCCCCCTGAGCGGAAACATCCCCGCCGGCCACTCGTTCCTTATTCTGGGCGACGTTGGGGATGCGGCCGCGCGCTTGCAGATTTCCGATGGGGACGCTAACCTGCTCCAGGCTGGTTTCCAACTGAACAACCGCGCCTTCAGGCTGGCGCTCATGGACGGTACGGCGCCGCTGACCGTCCACAACCCAGCCGACATGAGCCACACCGGGAGCGATTTGCGCGCCGACATGCCGGCATCTGGGACTTCCAGCAGCGCAGCAGTGGGGCAAACTGCAGCCGGCTTTATCGACCTGCTTGGTGTTGTCAACACTCGGGCCGGCGCTAATGACGTAATTCACGGAGCCAAAGGCCATCCGGCATACCGAATCTCCAATCAGACGAGCATTCGCCGCACGAGCCTTGATGCCCCCGCCAACAATTTCAACGACTTCACGGGACTTCGCTGGGGACCGCCGACTGCGGCTGAACCCCTCGCCGTTGCCGACGAGCAGATGGATGTGCTCAGGCCGCGGAACCTTGCCTATGGCGCGGCTGCGCGAACGTTCCCGGCGATGAGCTGGGCCTTTGAGCCGCCGCCGCCCCCGCCGCCCCCTCCCGCGGAAGCTATTGCGGCATGGAATTATACCGCGGCGAATTTTCCTGCTTCGCCGCAAACCCTTCCGGCGACTTCCGGTAGCACGGTAGCAGGGACAAGTCTTGTGTTCTATTATGCAGACGGGGTTCAGGCAACACTCCGTAATGGACTCAGAATTATCAATGCTCCCGGTGAGGCTCTCAACGGATGGTTTCCGCTTCCGGCTGGCACCGGAGCAACTGTTCAAAATTCCGCAGCCTGGATAATCACCCTAGACACTACGGGTTATGAAGATATCATCTTCTCCGCCGATCAGGCCTCAAGCGGCAATGGACCCGGTGAATTCGGATTGGCCTGGAGGGTTGGAACAACGGATGACTGGGCGCTAATTCCAGGTGCAGTAGTGACAACTGCGGACCTCCCGCAAGGAGATGCATTCTTTCGGACTTTTGACAATATTGCCTTGCCTAGTGAGGTTGGAGACCAGGCTGTTGTTCAAATCAGAGTGTGGATATCAAGCGAAATGAACCGTAGTGGTGCCGCGCTTACTCCTGGCCAAGGGAACACGTCCATAAACAACATTGTGTTTACGGGTACGAGCACCAGCACTGTGACTCCCCCTATTGCGGCATGGAATCTTCCCAACCACTCCCCCACGAGGCCCGATAACTTTTGGCCCGCTACATCTGGAACCCACATGGCGGAGACAAACTTGCAATTCTTTTATGCCGCCGGAACTCAGGCGACTCTCGGACGTGATGCCAATGATAGGGCGGCGGTCAATGTTCCGAACATTGGCGGCAACACCGTAGCCAACGGGTGGTTTCGTACCCCTGACGGTGTAGGTAATACCTCAACCCCGTCAGAATCTATAACCGTTCAAAACGCGGCAGGCTGGGTTATTACCTTAAGCACCTTGGGTTATGAAAACATCACATTCTCCGCCTATCAATCCTCAAGCAACCACGGTCCCAGAGATTTCAGGCTGGCTTACCGGATTGGGGATTCGGGGTCATGGACGGTATTCGAAGGCGAGGGAACGGTTACCGTACAAGGTGATGGCGCCGGCAACCCTCTGTTACAACCGGGCGAGACGTTTGCCGATGTCCCCCTGCCCACAACCGTGAACAACCAGGCTGAGGTGCAAGTCAAGGTATGGATAGCAGCTAATGGCAGCCGTTCAGGCGGACTGCTGGAAGCCAACAACGGGAACACATCCATAAACAACATTGTTTTTGCGGGCGCTGCTATTGACTAGGGGAAGTGCGGGCTGTCCAAACGGGGGCAGCTCGCGCTTTGGAGTTTCCAACAACCCCGTGAGCGAGGCCGCTGAGGGTCCTCCTTCTGCTGCCCTTTAGCCGGGGCATAGCTCGGGAAGCGCCGCCGAATTCCTGCGGAATCAAGCGGCGCTTCCTGGGCAACTCAGCGGAACCAGCCGCAAGGGGCGTTTCCTTATAGCGCCATGGGAAGCTAGCCCATGGCGCTATTTTTTGCCTGAAAGCAGAATCCCGCGAGGCAGCGCTGCCGCCGAATTTGCCCGTGTGGGGAGGGCCAATCAACGCCCGGCCTCAAGAGCGCTCTTTATGTCCGCCGCGGTGTAGCCCTTGGCGATTAGGTCGAGAATTTCCGTGCTTTTTTTAGCCTCGCCTCTGGCCTCGCCTTCGCGCGTTGCGTCCACGATTCTGGCCTGTATGTCAATCTTGGCCTTGTACTCGCTCTCAAGCCGTGCCAGCTCGATCTCGTTGCGGCTTATGTTCAACAGCACTCCACTCGCCATTTTGATACCCTCCTCCCGTCCGGCGATTTCGTTTATTCGTGCTGAGGGGGTTTAATACCCCGCCCCTTGGGGCGGTTAAAGGGGACCGACCCGCCGGGGGCATTTGGAACCATGACCCCGAAGGGCCGCCAGACCCCTCGCGACGGGGGACGCCCGCGGATTCGCACTGGCTATTGCGTTTGAAGGGTCTTGATGGTCTGAATGTCAAGCCCGGTAATGTCGTGAATCAGCTCAAAGGGGTAGCCCTTCGCCAAGGCGTTTCGGGCTGTCTGTTCCACGCCTTCCATCCGGCCTTCGCGCCTTTCGTCCACCAACCTGGCCTGTATGTCAATCTTGGCCTTGTACTCGCTTTCAAGCCGCGCCCGTTCGACCTCGTTGCGGCTTATGTTCAACAGCACCCCACCCGCCATTTTGATACCCTCCTCCCGTCCGGCGATTTCGTTTATTTTCGACCGCATCGCGGGATCCGTCAAGTACTCGAAAAACACGGCCCAGCGCTCGGCGTTACCCATCCGGTCGACCGGCTTTTTCGCCACTTCGCCCAGTTTCGCAAGTTCCACCGTGAAGATCCGCGTCCTGCCGCCGAGCGACATGTTTCTGGCGGGGTCGTAGTACTCGAACGAATGAAAAAAGTCCCCGTCCGGGAAATAAGTCTTGTTGCCCAGTATCGCGATCTGGTACGTCCGTTTCAGGTCGGCGAAGCTCTTGTCCTTGCCCATGATGTCCTGCCCGACGAACAGCTTGGCCGCGTGGAACTCCAGCCGCACGGGCTCGAAGTTGTTGGGGTTCAGGCACATTTCCACGTTGACCTTTTCGCCGTCCGGGGTTTTGCAGTTTATGTCGAAGCGGATCAGCCGATCCCGCGTGTCCTCCGGCGCCGGCTCGTTCGCGGTTATGTCCAGCGCCTCCATCTCCCTGCCGACGATGGCCGAGACCAGCCCGGAAAGCGCCCGCCTCGAGTCGCTTGAGTCCTTGGTGAATACGGCTTTGAAAATGTTGTCTTTTCGTATGTCGAGAAGATCTTCGGCCTCATCGAAAAGCGTCGCTGTTGCCATGTTGCCTCCGCTGGTTGTGTGGGCAGTGTAACGCAAACCCGGGGTTGTTTCAAGGAGACCTCGGTTCCTGGCGAGAGGAGAAGTGCGGCGCGCTGGACAAACACGCGGCGGCTTTTTCACTAAGAGACGCTGGACAAGCCCCTCGCTTTTGCCGTAAAGTGCAGCCGTGACGGAAAAGCACCCCAACAGCGACGCCCTGTCGCGCATAGCCTGGCACCCGGCTTTCGTGGAAGCGCTTGCCCTTGAGCTTAAAGCGCATCTGGACATCCTCGAGTTTCACCCGGAGCACCAGCTCACCGCCGAGCCCCTGCGGATCGACTGCGTCATCGTGAAAAAGGCGAAGGGCGCCGTCATCGAGAAAAACATCGCGGCCATTTTCAAGGGAACGAACCTTCTTGAGTACAAAAGCCCCGGAGACCATGTTTCTGTGGGCAGCTTTTACAAGGTCTACGGTTACGCCTGCCTTTACGCCTCGCTCAGGGACACGCCGGTCGAAGACATGACCGTTTCGTTCGTTGCAAGCAGCCACCCTAGGGAGCTGGCAAAGCACCTGAGGGAGGCGCGCGGGTACGCGGTTGAAGAAAGGCGCCCGGGGATTTATACTGTAACTGGGGACATTTTCCCGATGCAGCTTGTCGACGTGCGCAAGCTGCCCGAGGAGGAGAACCTGTGGCTGAAATGCCTCAGCGACAGGCTGGAGCCGCTCGCGGCTCGGAAGGTGATCCACGCGGCTGGGTCGCAGGGCAAGGGCTTGAACATGGGGGCCTACCTGGCCGCGATATTCCAGGCAAACGCGATGGCAATACGGGAGGCGATGAAGATGACGGAAACGGTCATGACTTTTGAGGATGTCCTCGAGGAAGCCGGCCTTATCGCAAAGTGGGAAGCGCGGGGTAAAATCGAAGGGAAAATTGAGGGCAGGGAGCGGACGACGCTTGAAATCGCGGGGAATTTGATTGCGCTGGGGCTTCCCGTTGAGACCATTGTTTCCGCGACGAAGCTTGACGCGGAAACGGTGCGGGGGCTAGGCGCGCGGCAATAGTCGGCAGGGCGGCGCGAAGCGCTGGCCAAACAGGCGTTTGTCGCAAGAGGTACTGGACAAGCCCCTCGTTTTTGCCGTAGAGTGCAGCCGTGACGGAAAAGCACCCCAACAGCGACGCGCTGTCGCGCATAGCCTGGCACCCGGCCTTCGTGGAAGCGCTTGCCCTGGAGCTTAAAGCGCATCTGGACATCCTCGAGTTTCACCCGGAATACCAGCTCACCGCCGAGCCCCTGCGGATAGACTGCGTAATCGTGAAAAAGGCGAAGGGCGCCGTCATCGAGAAAAACATTGCGGCCATTTTCAAGGGAACGAACCTTCTTGAGTACAAAAGCCCCGGCGACCATGTTTCGGTGGGCAGCTTTTACAAGGTCTACGGTTACGCCTGCCTGTACGCCTCGCTCAGGGACACGCCAGTCGAAGACATGACAGTTTCGTTCGTTGCAAGCAGCCACCCTAGGGAGCTGGCAAAGCACCTGAGGGACGCGCGGGGGTATGCGGTTGAAGAAACGCGCCCGGGGATTTATACTGTAACTGGAGACATTTTCCCGATGCAGCTTGTCGACGTGTGCAAACTGCCTGAGGAAGAAAACCTGTGGCTGAAATGCCTCAGCGACAGGCTGGAGCCGCTCGCGGCGCGGAAGGTGATCCACGCGGCGGGGTCGCAGGGGAAAGGCTTGAACATGGGGGCCTACCTAGCCGCGATATTCCAGGCAAACGCGATGGCAATACGGGAGGCGATGAAGATGACGGAAACGGTCATGACTTTTGAGGATGTCCTCGAGGAGGCCGGCCTTATCGCAAAGTGGGAAGCGCGGGGCAAGGCTGAAGGCGAAGCGCGGGGGAAAATCGAGGGCAGAGAGCGGACGACGCTTGAAATTGCGGGGAACTTGATAGCGCTGGGGCTTCCCGTTGAGACCATTGTTTCCGCGACGAAGCTTGACGCGGAAACGGTGCGGGGGCTGAGCGCGCGGCAATAGCCGGCAGAGCAGCGCCTCGGCGCCAGCGCCAGCGCGCTTACAGGCGCCCGGAGCGCTTTACTTCGAGGTAGCGGTTGATCAGCGCTGAGGAAAGCTCGCCGGCGCTGCATTCCATGGTGAGAAGGCCGGCGTGCTCCCATGAGGCGTACAGTTCCCGGCGCGAGGAAAGGTAGGAAAAGGCGGCGGCGCTTTCCAGTGCCTCGTCGGGGGCGGCCGGGCGCTTCAAGGCGAGAAGCTCCGACTCTTTTTCCTTGAGGCTCACCATCAGGAGCAGGTGGCGCTTTTCGATTTGCCGCAGTATCCACGAAAGGGACTCGCCGTCCTCTTCGCGAAAATTGCTGATAATGACGATGAAAGTTCGCCGCTTGAGCCGCGCCAGCGCGTCTTCCAGCGCGGAAAAGGGCGAGGATGGAACCGGCGCGCTGGACAGGTCGTAAAGGCCGTTCATCAAAATTGGAAAAGTGCTGATGCCTTTTCGCGGGCTGAGCCAGCGCTTGCTGGAACCGAAGGTGCCGACGGCGGCGCTGTCGCCGTGCTTGAGGCTCACCCAGGAAAGAAGCAGCACGGCTTCAAGGGCGCTGTCGAATTGCAGGCGGCGGCTTTCCTCGGTGTCCTGCCTGTGGAGGCGGTAGCCGGAGTCCAGCAGAAAGAGCACTTGCTGGTCTTGCTCCTCCTGGTATTCCCGGACTATAACTTTTCCCCTGCGGCTGGTGGCGCGCCAGTCAACGGCCCTGATGGAGTCGCCCTGCTGGTAGTCGCGCAGGCTTCTGAACTCCAATCCCTGTCCGCGCATGCGAATGTTTTTCAGGCCCGTGCGCTCCAGAAGCCCGCGCAGATCGGCGCCTGCCGCGGCTTTGATTTTTTTGAAGTTCGGATACGTCCGGCCGGCGCTTTCGCAGGGGCGAAAAACCTTGAGGCGCCAAAACCTGCAAAAAGAGCAAAGAAGAAGCTCGGCGCCGCGGAAAAGCCACTGCCCGCGCTCGACGGCCCGGAGGGAATACTCAAAAAAAAGCGGCCCGCGCAAAATCCCCGTGCTGCCAGCACCGGCGCTTTCGGCGAGAAGCTTTCTGTCCAGCGCCGCGGGGAATGCCTCGGTTTCCATGGATGGCGGGTGGAGATCCCAGAGGAGAATCCTGAAGGGGAGAAAGCCTTTGTCGCCGCGGCGAATTTCGAGCCTTGCCGTCGCGCTTTCGTCCTGGGCCAGCGACGAGGAAATGCGCCGTTTTACGCTAAGCCTGTCCGCGAAAAAAAACAGCGCAAGGCCGTCCGCGACGATGACGGGAAGCAGAAAAAGGCCGACCGCCAGCCAGACGGCAGAGGCAAGCTCGGAAAAAAATCCCACCGCCCCAAGCAAAAACCAGCCAAGGGCGACGGCGACAAGCGCGGGGCCGGGTCTCATGGGCCAACAGGCTCGGCTGGGCTGGAAGCGCCCTCCGCCCCAAGCGGCGGCACCGACTGCGGCGCGTCCTGTGGCGCCGCCCTGGGGCGCGGCGCTTCCACCTGCGACACGATGCTTTCCACGGCGCGGACTTCGTTGAGCCCTTCCAAATCGCTTTCCGCGGAAAGGCTGATGCGGTGGATTAGCACCGGAACCGCCAGCGCTTTGATGTCATCGGGAATAACAAAATCCCGGCGCTGCAGCAAAGCGCGGCCTCTGGCGCAGCGGATCAGCGCGAGGCTGGCGCGCGGGCCGGCGCCTGTCTCGATGGCCGGATTGTCCCGCGTCGCCGACACGAGGCGCACGGCGTAGTCAACCACCGCGGAGTCGACGCGGACGCGGGAAGCCTCGTCGCGCACGGCCGCGAAATCGCCCGCGGGAAGCGCCTGGCCCACTCCATCCAGGGAAAGCTCCGCGCCGGTTCCGCCGGAAAGCACGCGGCGCACCATTTCCTTTTCGTCCTCGGCGCCGGGATACGCTATCAGCAGCTTCATCAAAAAACGGTCTTTCTGCGCGTCGGGCAGGGGGTAGGTTCCCTCGTGCTCGAATGGGTTTTGCGTCGCCAGAACCATAAACGGCTTGGGCAATGGGTATTCGGCGCCGTCCAGGCTCACCTGAAATTCCTGCATGGCCTCGAAAAGCGCGGCCTGGGTTTTTGCCGGGGCGCGGTTGATTTCGTCGGCGATAAGAATGTTGGTGAAAACGGGGCCTTTGCGCGTGATGAACTTTCCCGCCTGCGCCTCGAACATGATGTTGCCCGTGATGTCGCTGGGCATGAGGTCCGGGGTAAACTGGATGCGCTTGGAATCCCCGCCGATGGCCTTCGCCAGCGCCCGCACCAAAAGGGTTTTCCCCAGCCCCGGCACGCCTTCCACCAGCAAGTGCCCGCCCGCAAGCAGCGTGATGAGGGCGTGCTCCACCAAGTCCGTCTGGCCGACAAAGACTTTCGCAATTTCCCGCTTCACCTTTTCCAGCGCCTGCGCCGCCCAGTCGATTGTCCTGCCGTCAGCCGCGCCGCCTGCGCCGGCGGCTGTGCCGTAGGTTTCGCCGTGTGTCAATGTTTCCGTCATATACGCTCCAAAATTGTTCTGAAGATTGCTATCATCCGCGGGAATTCCCGGTATGCGATTGGCTCTCCGCGAAAGGCGCCGGCGAGCAAGCGGCCGTCGCGCTCCTCGCCGGTTTTCCCAAGAATATCCAGCGCCCGGCCTGCGATTTCGTCATTGCCGGAAATGCCTTCCTTTCTGGCAAGCCGCCGCCGAATTTCCTTGACATAGGTGTCGCGGTAAAAGCCCAGCGCTCCGTATTTTTTCAGGAAGCGGCCTTCCGCGGCAAAGCGCTCCCGCAGGGGCTTGCCGGACCTTTCGTCGTCGCGGCGAACCAGGCCGAACATGGGAATCACCGCCCAAAAACCAACGGCAAGCAAGACCAGCGCCGACGCGATAACCGCGACAAAGTTCCCGTGCCGAAAAAGGCTGCCCACAAGCCCCTGCTCCCTTGTCGCGCCCCTGATAAAAAGCCAGCCGTTTTCGCTGCCCGCCGCGGCGCTCGACGGAGCGTTTTCCGCAAAATCAGCGACAAAAAATCTCCAGGCAAAATAGGCGTTGTCAGTGTCGCGAATGTTTTCGCTGCGCAAAAAAAGCGGCCTGCCGGAAACGATCAGCCTGCCCGCCCCGCACGTTATGCGCGCGAGCCTGGTGCGGCCGAGCGGGTCTTTGAATTCGATGGCATCCTCGTCCTGCGAGACCCTCAAAAAAAAGTTGGGCGCAAAGCTGCGCCCATGCACGATGTTTGCAGCTTGCCTGTCAGTCATCGGCGCTATCTCGCCGCTTAAGCATGCCTCGACTCCGAATGCGCCGAGCAGCTCCAAAAGCGCGCTGTTTTCAAACAATTCCCAGCCCGCATGATAATCCAGCGCGAGGAAAAGGCTTCCCCCGTCCGAAATCCAGCGGATGAGATGCATGACGGCTTCGTCCGTCCAGCGGAAAAGAGAGGCCTGCATGTAAATCTGCCTTTCTTCCGCGCCTAAAACTGTGTCCAGGTTTCCGGAGCCCGTCACCCTCACCGGGCGCCCCATGGCCTCAAGCCAGCGATCCAGCGCCAGATAATCGTTTGCCCTGGCCTCCCGGGAGGGGGGGCGCCATATTTGCCTGTCCTGCACTTCGAGAAAGCGCCACGCGAGAAAAGCCAGCAGCGCCAGCGCCATAGCCGTTATCAGGCCGGCGCGATAATTGCGCTTCATTTTACCGGCCCTCCCGCGTTGGTCAGCGGCGCTGCCCAAGCTTCTGCGGAAGCTTTTGCGGAAGCTGCTGCCGGCGCTGCCAGAAGGGAGCGGCCGTATGAAATGGCTTTTTCAAAAGCGCCGTCGCCGGGGGCCCTCCCCCCATAGGCAAGGAGAATCCAGCTTTGCACCAGGTCGCCGAAGCCGCCGGCCTCGGCGGGCAGGGCGCGGCGCACTAGGTCGAGGCAGCCGTATTCGGTAGCGTCGACCGGGAAGGACACGGCGCGATGCCTGGCGCAGGCGCCGATGCATCCGGCCAGGCAGGCGGCCCAGGCCTCGCGCAGAGTGCCCTGGCGAAAAAAGTTTTCGGCTTTTGCAAAAAGCGACTCGGGGCTTTCCGGGGAAAATATCGGATTGACGTAGCACTTTCCCTTGTTCCGCAGCAAAGCCCTCGCCTTCCCCCGCGCGTATTTCAAATACCACCAAATGGCAAAGACGGCAAAACCGGCAATGGCAAGAACAACAATGGCCCTCACCACATAGCCAAGCGCGCGCCTGATTTCCAGCCCCGTTTGGGAGGGAATGCCGAACCTGCCCCGATTAGGCTGCTCCCGCTCGGCCCTTGCCCTAAAGCCTATCCCCCGGCCGTCCCTGTATTCGCCGAAATCGGGGGAGGCCAGGATGCTCTCCAAAAGCTCAATGGCCTCGGCATGCTTAACGAGCCACGCCTCGCAAGCGGGCAAAAAGTCTTGGCCGTCTTGGCCGGAGAGAAGCTGCGAGGCAGGGCTGCGGGCTTCCTCGTCGGCGCCGGCCGTTTGCGGCAGGGCGAGAAAAAGGCACAGCAGAAGCGCTGCTGCTCCCATGCTCTTTGCGAGCACTGCGCTCTTTGCGAGAGCGGCGCTTTTTGCCGCGGCTGCGCTTGCGTCATTTGCAGGCGCGCCGCCACTTGCAGGCGTGCCGCCACTTGCAGGCGCGCCGTCATTTGAGAGAGCGCCGCTTTTTAGGGGAGCGCCGGCTCTGGAAGCTGCGGGGCTGGCGGCGAATTTTTGAAAAAGAAGCTGCAAATCCCAGCCCTCGACTTCGACCCGGCTGTTGATGTAAAGGCCGAAGCCCATGCACACGTAAAGGCTGCCGACGAGGATGTAGTTCAAGCAAAACGCGGCGAAGATAAAATTCTCGACAATGTCCATGTTCTCCCCGATTTGCGGCAGGCCATACGGGATAAACATATGCGCTATCATTAGCACAAACGCGGCTTTGCTCAGCAGGAGAAACGCTTCCAGCATGAGGCCCAGAAAGCTGACGAAGGCGCAGAAGTCAAGCCCGCCGGCGGCCAGCGCCGTTTTTCGCTGGCTAAACTTGGCGCCGCCTATTCGCTCGAGAACCCTGATGGGCATTCGGCCGGCGCGAACCAGGGAAAAGCGCCGCCAGAGAAGGTCGCCAAGCAGGCCGCGGCGCATTCCCCACAGGCCTTTGCAAATCTCCCGAAAGCGCGACGGGGGGGGGCCCCCTGCGCTGAAAAACCTAACGGAAACAACGTGAAGCGCCAGGCGGTCGAAAAGCGGCCTTAGCCACCAAAGCGCGAGATAGGAAAACATAAAATTGCCGGGCAAAAAGCGCAGGCCAAAGGCAGCCAGCGCAACCGGCAGGGCAAAAAACGGAATGAAATGCGCAAAATTTTTGCGCCAGAGCAGAATGCCGGAATCCGCGGCCTCCCAAGCGCCTCTGCGGCGCAGGGACAGGGCGCTTCCGAAAAACGGGTTCATCTGGCTTTGCGCTCCCGGCCCGCGAAAACAAAGTACAGCGCAACCAGCGCCCATCCCGCCGCGCCGGTTGCGTAGCGCACGGCCGCGGGAATTTCGTGGCGCGACGACCAGAACGCCTCGACGGCGGCGGCCAGAACCAGCATGAGCGTTGCGCCGGCGATAATGGGCAGCGCCGTTTTCCCGGCGCTCTTGAGCGAGGCTGCGCGGGAGAGCCCCTTGGTGACAAACAGTCGGTAGCCCAGAAGCAGGCCGGCCTGAGCGCTAAGCACCAGCGCGGTCAGCTCGAAGCTGGCGTGGCCGATGACAAACGGAAAAAAAGTTTCGCCAAACCCGGTATTGAGAATATGCGCCGTGGCCGCGCCTAGAAAAACGGCGTTGAAGCAAAGGATGAAAAGGCTCCCGACGCCCGCCAGAATCCCGCCGGCAAAAGTCCTGAACGCGATGGAAATGTTGTTGTAAATGTAAAAGCCGAACATGTCCGCGTCGGAGCTTACGGCGCGCGGCCGCAGGAAGTGGCTGCTGGCAGGGTTGTACATGGCCTCAAGATCCGCCATCCAGCGCGCGCCTAAAAACTGGGAAACCAGGTGCGGATGGCGAGTGCAAAGAACGATGAAAAAAACGCCGATGCCGTAAAACAGAAGCGTTGACGCCGCCAGCGCGCGCCACTGCGAGCGAACGGCGCGGGGAAAAGTCCGCAGCGCAAAGTCCGCCAGAATTTTTGGCGACCAGGAGCGCCGGCTGTAAAGTATTTGGTTGCCCTCCAGCACCAGCAAGTTCAGGCGCTCAATAATGGAAGGATCGAAGCCGTGGGCCCTGGCGGTGTTGAGATCCTGCGTAAGCTCGCGGTAGCCCTGGGGAAACCACGGGGCGCGCTTCTTCAGGTTTCTTCTGCCGCCCCGAACCGCGGCCTCAAACTCGCGCCAGAATTTTTCCCGGCGGCTGACAAAAGCCTGCTGCGTCATGCCGCTAGCCGCCCAAGCTGCGCGCAATGCCCAGCAGGTAATCCGAAGGCGAGGCCTCCGCCCTTGAGCCCTGCGAATCGGCGCCGATGCCGGCAGCGCCAACACTTGCGGCGCCGCTGCTTGCAGCGCCAATGCTCACAGCGCCGCCAGATACAGCAGCGCCGATGCTAGCGCTGGCCATGCCGCCGATGCCGGCGGCGCTTCTCAGCTTTGCCGCCCAGGCCGCGCAGATTTCGTCGGCGCGGGCCTTTCCCAGCAGCGGGTAGCGCCGGGCAAACGCCAGAACGGCCTGCTTTTCCTCGTACTCCAGCCTGCGGGAAGGCTCTGCCAGCGGAATGTCGGCGAGCCAGGCCATGCCGGACTGCATCGGCACCATAGGCGCGAGCCGGGAGGGAGCGCCGGCGCGGGAATACACCACCAGCGTGTCCGCCACCCAGTCGCCGATGCGCCTGAACGCGGGGCTTGCCAGAATGCAGACAAAAACAATCAGGTACAGCATCATGAAAGCGTCGGCAAAGCGCAGCAGATTGCGCATAAAGGAAGCTCCGGGATTCACGGGCGAGCCGTCCGAGCGAACCACCCGCAGCCCCAGCGCCCGCTTGCCCGGGCTTTGCCCGCGGCAGAAAACCTCAAAGGCCGTGTGGTAAAACCAGTTCAGCAAAAAGCGCAATATCAGCAGGAGCCAAACCCCCATCGCCCCCCTCAGCGCGCCAAACGCGATGAAAAGGCCGGCCAGCAGAACCCACTGGATAAGAACATCGATGATCCAGGCGCAGCCCCGCGCAAGCAGGCCTGCGGGGTACAGGACAAACTCTATGCCTTCCGGAGTCTGCACCCCCAGGGACGAGTCGCTGCGGCCGCGCTCAAAGCCCGTCATTTAAAATGCCGCAACCACCGCCACGATAATAGCGACGACCAAGCCCACGGGAATAAGCGCCAGGTAGACAATGCAGAGGATGCCGTAAAACTTCCACATGGACTTGTTGTTCTTGAACGCCTCCTCCAGGTCCTGCTCCGAGCTGCTTCTGAGGTAGCGCGTGATTCTCTCCCCGAACCTGTACGTGAACAGGGAGGGGAAAATGATGAGCACGCCCATAGCCAGGTAAAATCCCCCCACGGCCGCCCCGAGCGCAGCTCCGGCGCCGGCGCCCATGAAGTCCAGGAATAGGCCCGCCATCATCGCGGGAAGGGCGATATAGACAACCCCCATCAGCGCCATCAGCCCGGCGCTGATAAAGCCAAGGATGCCAACGAACTTGAGCCATGGAGAGGCTCCCTTCAGATAAACAAGCATGAGCTGCGTAATCGACCCCTGGCCGGGCAGTTTTGCCGGGGCTGCCATTGCCTCCGGGCTTTGGTACGGGTTTTCCTCGATTGACATAGCGTTCTCCGTTTTTGTGGTTTGCTTTCACGCCAATGGTACTGGATTTTGCCCAGCCAGGCAAGGCGCCGGCAGCGCGGATTTTGCTTGCGAACGCAAGCCAAATCGCCGTTTGCGCCGAAATTTTGCGAAAAACCAAAAAAAACCCTGCCGGCGCTTGACAAGGCGCGCCGCGGAATGTTAGGGTTAGGTAACAGAGTTAGCGCCGAGTAATACGGCGCTTCCGATACCAATTGCTAAGGAGGCATGAAAAAAGTTTTGGCGCTTGCGGGGGCGGGAATGCTCGCGGCCGGCGCCGGCTAAATCGAACAGCGCCGAAAGCCCCGGCTGGGTGAGACCTTTCCAAGGCAGCCGCTTTGGAAGAGCCGGGGCTTTCGGCCTGGGCGAATGACCTAGGCCTATGGCCAAGCCATCGCCCAGGTCACAGGCCCTTCCCTAACAGGGGAATTTTTTTTGCAGCCGCTGTTAGCGCTGCATAACATAGTTAGCGCCGGGTAATCGCCGGCGAAAACGCTTTGCGAAGGAGAGACACAATGCAAAAAATGGTTGCTTTTTTTGCCGCGGCCGCTTTTGTGGGCCTGGCCGCTTTCTTGCCGGCCGTGGCGCTGGCTCAGGAAGCCGGCTACTATGACGGCGAAGACCCAGGCGCTTTGCCCCCAGTGGCGCTTGCGCCGCCGCCCGAGCCTTATCCTGACGACGATGACTGGGGCGACTGGCTCTGGGAGGCGGAAGGGCTTGTCCTCACGGAAGCCCGCGCCCCCCGGCGCTTGCAGGACGGCCCGGTCGCGGTCGAAGTTATCAGCGCCGAGGAAATCCAGAACTCCACCGCCGTCACGCTTGCCGACGTGCTGGCGGATCACGGCATGCTTTTGGGCGAGTACCGGGCCGGCAACAGCGAGCACCAGGGCGGCCGCGTGATTATGCAGGGCATGGACGGAGGCAACGTTACCTTCCTGATAAACGGGCGAAGGGTTGCCGGGCGCCAGAGCGACAACATCGTGGAAGCGACCCTGCCGCTGTCCAACGTGGAGCGCATAGAGGTCATAAGGGGCCCGCAGTCCGTCCGGCACGGCAGCGCCGTCGGCGGCGTCATCAATATCATAACGCGGGAGCCCGAAGAGGACAGGGTTACTTTTTCCGCGTCGTTTACAAACCGCTTCCTGCTTCCCCACAACGACCCGGACACGGTTGCCGAGCCCAGCGCCGGCTTTGATCCGGCCAGGGAGCAGAACCTTGCCGCCGCCGTTGGCTTCCCCATAGGCAGGAGCCGAAATGCCGTCGATCTTGAGGCGTCCCGCGGCTCCTTTCATTTTGACGAGACCGGGGTGCATTCCATTCTGCCCAGGTATACGCGGGGCAGGCTGGGCTTTGACAGCATCTTATCGCTGACGGACGACATCGATCTGCGCTACGGCCTCTCCGGCATGATGCTGCGCACCGAGCATCAGACCATGGTAGCCACCGGCGCAAACGCCGGAAGCCCAAACTTTATTAACCGACGCGATTACATGCGGCTGGATGCCCACATGGGGATAGACTGGTTTTTTTCCGACGAAATCGAGATGAGCTTTGACCTGACCAACAGCTACTACCACAGGGAATTTGACCGGTTTATTTTCCGCACCGGCACCCCGCCAAATCTCGCCAACGACGTCGGCGCCGGCCAGCTCGGCGAATGGCGCAGCGAGACCGCTTTGGGAAGGGACAACATCACCGGCCTGGAAATGACGGGAAGCTGGCTGTTTCGCCCCAGCCTTCGCTTTACCGGCGGCATTGAAGGCCGGGTTCAGGTAGCGCAAAGCGAAAGGTTCCCCGATGACACCATAGTGTGGCAAAACTACGAAATGTTCCTGGAGGCCGAGCATTTCGTGACCGGCAGGTATTCCGTCGCCCTGGGCGTGCGGGGAATGCACAACCCCAGGTTCGGCCCCATGGCGGTGCCCAGAGTCTCGGGCACCGTGCACTTGGGGAACGGGTTTAGGCTCCTTGCCGGCGGAGGCATGGGCTACCGCACCCCTAACTTCGTCAATTTGTATTCGTACCTAAGCACTACGGGTCGCGTGCCCAATATAGGCTATGGCGGAGCGGCGCTCGGAAATCCGGATCTGGAGCCCGAGACTTCCGTCGGCGCAAACCTGGGGTTTGAGTGGACGGGGCCACGCGCGTTTTTACATGCAAATTTCTTCCACACCGAGCTTTGGAACCAGATAGGAACCCCGTCGATCGCAAACCCTTCGCCCGGGTCTCCCGGCCACATACCGGGGCTTGCGCCGGTAATACCGGGAGCGCCGCATGGCAGGTTCAGGACATGGGTTAACCTCGACCGCACCTTCCGCACCGGCGTGGATGCCGAGGCGAGGGTGAACCTCCCCCTGCATATGTTTGTCACAGCGGGCTACAGTTGGGTTTTCGGCTGGGATCGCACAGAGGGAAGCGAGATAACCCTTTCGCCGCCGCACACGATAAGAGGGCGGCTGGGCATAAACCTTCCCTCCCCGAGCATCAGCGCCCATGTAAACCTTCGCTGGGCCGCAGGCTTTACTTCCCGCGGCGCCGATCCTCCCTTCTCGACAAGCTGGGACGCCTCCCTGGTGGAAACCATCACAAACTATGCCCCCCCGAGCGAGTTCGAAAGCAACTTTAACATGGGCATTTTTGCGGCGTACAGGCTCAACGAAAACTGGCGCGTCAATTTTGGCGTTGACAACCTTTTGCCAGATGTGACCAATGCCACGGGCCAGAATATTAGGCAGACCTTTTCCGTCGGCATTGTATTCACGCATTAAGGGCGAGGCCCTGAGGAGTTTTTTATGACAAAGAACGCGTTTGCATTGCGGCGGGCGATAGGCGCATTTGCCATTGCCGCGCTGATTGGTTTTGCAATGGTTTCCTGCGACACAGCCGAAACCGGCTGCGGGAATTATCTGGCCTGCGGCTGCGGCTACTGTCCCGGGACTGGCTGCGGATGCGCCGGCCTGACAGTCCCGACGCTTGCCGAAATCATGGCTGGCATGACGCAGATAGCGGCAAATAACTTCACGCAGGGACAGGCAGGTATTGCCGAGCCAACGCGCCAAGTTACGCTTACCCGGCCCTTTTACATAAGCCAGCACGTGGTGACGCAGGAGCTGTTCCAGGCGGTGATGGGCGTAAACCCCAGCAGGCTTCATGGCGGCGGCACCTCAGACAGATGGCCTGCCGGCGGGGACGTGCAGGGAAGGCGGCCCGTTGAAATGGTGAACTGGTACCACGCGATAGCGTTTGCAAACAGGCTTAGCCTCTTGAAAGGGCTTGAGCCCGTGTACGTCTTAACCCCTAATCCCGCCAACTGGGCCGCAGGAAACGCCGACACATGGGTGTTTGCAAACGTGCCTACAGGCAACAACGCGAACTGGAATCAGGTAAGAAAAAACCCGGAAGCCAACGGCTTCCGCCTGCCAACCGAGGCCGAGTGGGAATTCGCGGCTCGCGGCGGGTCTAGCTCGTCTAGTACTAATACCCAGTGGGGCTTTGGCGATAATGCGGGCGATCTTGGCAATCACGCATGGTACGGCATTAGCTGGGCCAGCGGAGGCAGGTCGCGCGAGGTCGGGCTGAAAGCTCCCTCGGTTACCATTGGCAGTTCGGGAGACGGCCTGTACGACATGCACGGAAACGTGTGGGAGTGGGTATGGGACCGGTATCTGCCGTATGAAGCGGCTGCTGTGACGGACCCGATGGTGCCGCCGGCTGGTATAGGCGCTGATGTTCAGCCGCCGGGCCTTATAGAAAATCCCAGTTGGGGGCAGCCTGGTTTTACCGGCCAGCGATGGATATGGCCTGGCGGAGGCCGGCGCGTGGCTCGCGGCGGCGGCTGGGCCAGCGCTTCCGAGGAAACGGCTTCGGCGTATCGCAACAGCTTTGTTCCCATTGATCGGGGCAGCGCTCTTGGCTTCCGCCTCGCGCGCAATGCCCCTGCCCCTGCCTCTCCCTGAGCCTCGCGGCTCGCTTGAAGGGCCGGCAAGCGCAGGCCGCGGCTATTAGAGCCCCGCGCCAGCGCTGCCGCCCTGTTCAGGCATTAAAGGCTTTTTTAGGCAAAGCGCCCTCTTTCCGGCAAGGAAACAAAGGGCGCTTTGCTTGAGGCGCGGCGGCGCCGGCATAAGTGTGGAGAAGGCGGGGATTGAAACTTGCCTGCGTGGTATTATCGCGTCGGCGTCTATCCCGGCAATTAGCAGCACATTACACTCGACATATAGCTCACGGTATCGGCCGACCAGTGGCGGCGGTGCGGGTGACAGACATGAAATTTTCTACGGGATTTCCAGAACAATTTTAAGACAGCTATTCATCTTCTCCAACATGTGCTTTGGCAACATGGCTACCTGTTCCGTTAAGTCTTCTTTGTCCACCGTCGTAATTTGTGAAAAATTAACCGCCGATGTTCTTTCCGGCCGGACACCGCTTTTTCCAGCAATAAATTGCCTGGCAAAAACCCCGTAGCGTAGCAAAACGCCCGTCTACGCTACGGATATAACCCCCGACCGTGTCCCCAAAAATACGTCTTCGCAAACAGCACACCCCGCATTGTTGCCCCCAGATGTCTTGACAATAGTATCATTTTTTAGTATCATCCTATATGCATGAACGCCAAGCAAAAGAAAACACTCAGGGACATTTTCCACAAGCCTGCCAAAAGCTCCATACTGTGGTCGGACGTGGAAAATCTGTTTAAAGCGTGCGGTGCGCATATAGAGGAGGGCGGCGGCTCTAAAGTTTGTATAATGCTGAATGGCGTGGTTGCGGTATTTCACAGGCCGCACACGCGTAAAGAGACCGATAAGGGGGCGTTAAAGTCCGTAAGGCATTTTCTGGAAAATGCGGGGGTAATACATGATGAAGTATAAAGGCTATGTCGGCAAAGCCGAATACGACGATGAAGCCGAAACCTTCTACGGCGAGGTTATAGGGCTTAGGGATGTCGTTACTTTCAGGGGAGCCAGCGTCAGGGAACTAAAGAAATCTTTCCATGAAAGCGTCGATGAATACCTTGTTTTTTGCGAACGCATGGGCAAGTCGCCGGATATTCCTGTTTCCGGCAGGCTGGTATTAAGGATACCACCGGATCTCCATTTCCGCGCATCCATCAGCGCAAGAACCGAAGGAAGAAGCCTTAACACTTGGGTTACCGATGCCGTGAAAGAAAAATTATTCGCAAGCACAAGCTAATTGCGATACTACAGATCGGCAACCAGGCACCGCCGCGAGCCAAGCGCAAATCGCCCGCGATCAGCTCCCCAGCTTCGACGCGGCCTCGGCCATCCGCCGCGCGTCTTCCTTCACCTGCCCGGTGATCTCGTTCACTTGCGCGATCGTTTGCATTATCCGCGAGCTGCCGGCGCCCTGCTCCTCCATGGCATGCAGGATCGCCTCTTCCTGCTGCGCCACGGTTTTGACCCCGCCGTCTATCGCCTCGAACCTGTCCAGAACGCCGTCGGTTGAGCGCGTAATCTTGTCGATGGAGCCTTTGATCTTCTTCAGCGCGGCACCTATCGTCTTGGACTGGTTGCCGGCGGACTCCGCCAGCTTGCGGATTTCGTTCGCGACCACCGCGAAGCCCATGCCCGAAGCGCCGGCGTGCGCGGCCTCAATCGCCGCGTTCATCGACAGCAGGTTGGTCTGGCTCGCGATGGCTTTCATCACGGAGTTGATTTCCAAAAGCGATTCGGACTCGCGGGATATTTCCTTTATGTCCGCGGCCACCCCGCTCAGCCCGGCGCGCCCGTCGGCGGACGCGGCCTGCAGCGCCTTCACGCTTTCGGCGTTCCTCGCCAGCGTGCCGCCGACCGTCCTAGCGCCGGCGATCATCTCCTCAATCGCCGAGGCGGACTCGGCGATCGCCGCGGACTGGGACTCGAGCTGGCCGTTCAGCTTTTCCATCATCGCGCCCACTTTTTCCTGCGCCAGCGCCTCTGCCTCCTTGCTCGCGTTTTCGCCGCGCAGATCGCGGCCGTAGGCGATGACGATGTTTTTGTCGCCGGCCGTTATGCGGCGCATGGTTTCCTCGACCGGAAGCGGGGTTCCGTCCTGGCGGCGATACATCCACTCGAAGGAATGGCCGCCCTCCCTGAAGGCCTTGGCAAGCGCGGCTGCCCTGGCGCGAATCGAGTCCGATCCGTCCGGCTGGAGCGGCGGGAGAAAGCTGCCGTACTTTTTGATGAAATCGGCCCTGTCCGCCACGCCGAACATGCTTTCCGCGGCCTTGTTCGCCTCCAGGACGCTGCCGCCCTCGTCGATTAGCATGCAGAGCGTGGGCGACGAGTCCAGCACGGCCTGAGTCCGCTCCTTCGCCATGCCGTCGCTTTTTCGCTTGGCGATGGAATCGCGCATGTCCTTCAGGAAGCCCACGACGTGCTGCTCGCCGTTGTACATGATAATCGCCGCGGTCACGTCCGTGGGAATGTCCTCGCCGTCCGTCGCCTTGCCCCACCATTCGAAGGTTGCGACCCCATGCCTGAAAACGTTTCCGAAAGCCTCGGACACAAGGTCGAGCGACTTGCGGCCGTCGGGCTGGATTTCCGGGGTCAGCTCGAAAAGCCGATTGTAGTATTCCTCGCGCGACGAGAACTTGTACAGCCGCACGGCCTCGTCGTTGCAGTAGACGTACTTGGCTTCCTTTGTCATCATGTAGATTCCCATCGGAACCCTGTCCATGACGGCGCGAAGCCCGGCGCTGTAGCTGCCCCTTCCGATTCTTTTCTCGCGCCGCCGCCCCGCGAGCGCCGCGAAGGCGAACGCGCCGAGCGCAATCGGCGCGAATATCGCCGCGGCCGCCCCCGCGTTCGGCGCAAAGGCGAAGGCCGCGAAAAAAGCCGCGAGCGTCAGCGCCGCCCCCCCCGCTGCAATTGCCAGCCACCCAATACCCGATTTTCCTGCCTGTTCAGCCTGCGTTGCCACGTCCATTTTAATGTCCTCCATTAGAAAAACGGGATGCGCAGCAGCGCCGCGCAACGATGAAAATTTTTGGCAGGATACCGCGAAACGCCGGGGCTGTCAAGCGGGCCGGGCTTGTTTTTCTTAACTTCCTAGCGCATTTTCGCTGTCCGCACCGCGTCCTTTTTCCAGCCGGCGCGATTCAGGCTAGCGCAATTTTATCTGGAGCAATTCGAGCCGGCGCTGGGCGGCGCTAGGCGCAAAAAAGCCGCCGGCCGGCTGCGGGCTAAAACCCGCGGCGCCATCCGGCGGCTTTCAAGATTGCTGATTGCTGCTTTCTACTTGCCGTCGATGTAACGGAGCAGGTCAACCACTTTGTTCGAGTAGCCCCACTCGTTGTCGTACCAGGAGACGAGCTTGAAGAAGCGCTTCTCGCCGGGCAGGTTGTTTTGCAGGGTGGCGAGGCTGTCGTAGATCGAGGTGTGCTCGTCGTGGATGATGTCCGTGGAGACGATTTCCTCGCTGCAGTATTTCAGGATGCCTTTCAGGTAGGATTCCGAGGCTTTCTTCAGCGCCGCGTCGATGGCCTCTATCGAGGTGTCCTTTTCGGCGCGGAAGGTAAGGTCCACCACGGAGCCGGTGGGCGTGGGGACGCGGAAGCTCATGCCGGTGAGCTTGCCCTTCGTGGAGGGAAGCACTTCGCCGACGGCCTTCGCGGCGCCGGTCGTGGAGGGGATGATGTTGATGGCCGCCGCGCGCCCGCCGCGCCAGTCTTTCTGCGAAACGCCGTCCACGGTTTTCTGGGTGGCGGTGTACGCGTGGATCGTGGTCATGAGGCCGGTTTCCACGCCGACGCCCTCTTTGATGAGGACGTGAACCAGCGGCGCAAGGCAGTTGGTGGTGCAGCTCGCGTTGGACACGACGTGGTGCTCCGCGGCCTTGTACTCGCCCTCGTTCACGCCCATGACGATGGTCTTGATCGGCTTGGAAGCGTCGCCGGATTTGCCGGGGGCGGAAAGGATGACCTTTTTGGCGCCGGCGGCGATGTGGCCGTAGGCTTTCTCGCTGTTGTAAATGCCGGTGCATTCCAGCACGTACTCGACGCCCATGTCCTTCCAGGGAAGCGTGTCCGGGGTCTGGCCCTTGCCGGAAAGGCACTTGATTTTGTGCCCGTTGACGACCAGCACGTCGTCGCCGTCAATGCCGATTTCGGCTTTCATCCGCCCCTGGGTCGAATCATATTTTAGCTGATAGGCAAAATACTTTGCGTCGGTGGAAAGATCAACCACCGCGACCACGTCGATTTTGTCTTTTCCCAGCAGCCCCTGCCCTACCAGGGCCTGAAACACCAAGCGCCCTATGCGCCCGAAGCCGTTAATCGCAATTTTCATGGAAACCCCCATTTCGCGTATTGTTTGCTTAAAGATATGCAAAACGGCTGGATTAGTCAATGGTACGAAAGCTGCGGAAATCAATTTTCGTTTGAAATTGGGTGATGGAACGGCGTATCTTTTGGGGATGAGTGCGTAAGTAAGGAGCATTGGAAAGTCCCCCGGCACCCCGGGAGGCGATGCGCCCGCCCCGTGCATGAAATAAATGCACGGAACGTGCGCATCGCCTCCCGGGATGAGGGCTATCCGTTGGATTGCAACAAAGGCGCGGCCGCGGGTGCCGTTATGTCGGCTGATAGGGTTGCGCTAATAATCCCGCGGTAGGAAAAAAGTGACAGTCATGCTGCGCAGAGGGATTAAAAATTCATGACTGTCACCGTTGCGAGGGCAGTACCCTCGCGCCTACTGTTTCCAGCGGATATCATCATCCTTCATATAGTTTGAACAGTCTAGCCCAGATACCTCCTGAAAACATCCTCCATTGCCTGATTGACGTTTTTCGCAAGGTCTTCGGACATGTGGCCGAGCAATTCCCTGCCCGTGTCGCCGGCGAGGTTTCTTGAAAAAAGCTCGCTAACCTCCGTTCCGAGGGCATTCGCTATCTTTGACAGCATTTCCGGTTGGGGGAATTTGATGCCGCGCTCGACGTTACTCAGGAAAGGGATGGAAATATCCGCTTTCTCGGACAGATCGGCTTGGGAAAGTCCCCTTCTGGCCCGTAGCAACTTGATGTTTTTTCCCAGTGTATCCTTTATGGCTTGCCCGTCCATGTTTCGCAACCTCTATAGCTTTTTTAGCTTTTAACTACGGCTTGCCCATGTTGACAAAATCCCATTGGGACTATAGTATATGATCCCAATAGGGTTTTTGAGATTTTGCGGTTTCCGGGGTGGTAGTTACGGAAAACCGGCCTCCGTTAAATTGCTTCCCTATATTTGCTTGGCAAAACGGCGGAATTTATCCTGCCTTTTGTATAAATGATCTGCCCGTATGGGCGGTTTACTTTCGTGATTGTCCGCCAAAAAGGTAAAGGTTGGCAATTCAAAAACAGGAGGTTCTTCTATGAAGAACAGGTTCAAACTTTTCGGGATTTTCGCCATGGTTGCGGCAATTGGGTTTATGGTTACGGGGTGCCCCACGGACAGCAGTGACAACGATAATGGCAACCCCGCAGCACTCCATGGAACTTGGCTTGGTCAGGAGGAGTGGGCTACGTTTGTGCTTAATTCAGATGGAACTGGATATTGGGAAAATCCCTTTTCATGGTCATCAACCGCAACGACAGTAACCATCACTTACATCGGCGAAGGCTACGTGCTTGCCGTTACGGTAGACTGGGTTATCAGCGGCAACACTTTGGTTTTTTCAAACCCAAGGGGGAATGCCGCGCTGATGTCGGAAATGGGGCATCTGATCAACGCAGGACCTTTCACCAGAGCGTAATTAACGCACACCGATATGCGCCAAGGAAGGGGCGCCCATCTGGAGATACCGCCTCGGATAAACGGAATGCCAGTTACTGAAGTTGGTAATAGAGCGTTTATGGCTGGGAATATTGATCGGAACCTCAATTTTACCCAAAGCGGGCCGCGATTTCGAACCGTGACCATTCCAAACACGGTTACCAGGATCGGCGAAGACGCATTTCACGGCAACCTGCTATCCGATCCCGGCACCCAGGGCAGGCTGACAATTCCTGACAACGTTTCTTACATCGGGAGAGGGGCCTTTCTTGGGAACGACATAAACCAGCCAAGCGTCGCCCACGGCACCAGGGTTAACGAACACGCGTTCGGGTGGGGCCGTCGCGTAAACGTGAGGCCCTCGGCGGCGCAGATAGCACAGCAACAGGCGCAACAGGCGCGACAACAGGCAGCGGAGGCGGAACGGGAGCGGGCGCGGCAGGAGGAACAGAACCGCCTCGCCAGGCTGTATAACCAGGCAGGAAACAATCTGGGCGGCCTTGCCAACACGTCATGGGTGCACCAGTATAGGAACATATTCGGCTCGCAATTTTTCAGGATTGACTTCGGCAACGGAAATTTCCTGCATACTGGATCAGAAATAAGCAGGCAAACAGGCACGTTCCGCGTATCGGGCGACACCGTTATCATGCGGAGATCGGACGGTCAGTTCAGCCAACAAAGAAGGGTTGGCAACTCGCTGGACCGCGGGGGGATAGTCTTTTTCCACAGTGGGACGCAACAGGCGGGACAGCCGCAGCAGCAGCAGACACAGGCGTCGAATAGGGTTCCATGCGTCAACTGCAACGCAACCGGCACGCGGCCCTGCAACACCTGCAATGGCACGGGGCGGCTATGGCGGCCCCCACAGGGGGTTTTTCAGGGAGGATGGGACAACTGCAGAACCTGCCGCGGAAATGGCAGGGTGCAATGCACTACTTGCCGCGGAGCGGGCACCAGGCCGCGGGGTTGATCGGCAGCACAACCCTGCAGACGGCGCAATGGTGGCAACGCGACGGCCACCAATTTTCAAACCCGCTGCTGTGATAGCCAAAACTTGGTCTGATACCTGAAGATTTTCACGCGACCTGTCCGTCAGATTCGTCATGGTCAAAAAGCTTTTCCCTAGTCAGCGGGATCGAATCGACGAACGTCTGCATCGGCGTTCTCCAGATATGCGATAAAGCCCGCAGGGCTCAGGCACTGTATGCCGGTGTTTTTATAGTCGGCTTCATTTCGGGTAACTATATGCGTAATGCCGTTCTCCTTGGCGACCCTAAACTGAACCGCATCTTCAAAATCGTTCCAGCGAAGCGCCAGAGCATTGACGATGGTGGTATCGAATACGGGAACGATTGAAAAAAAGACGGCAAGGTCATCCATGATCGGATAGACATTGGCGGAACCGTGATGAAACTTGCGGAGCAAATAGAAAATATCCGTCATGGATGTCGAGGACAAGCATCCATCGATATCCCGTTTGCCAACTCGTTGGAAAATCGCAAAGGAGTCCTCGTAAAAGGGCTGACGTTTCATGAACACGTCCAAAACAACATTGGTGTCAACAAGGACTTTCATTTCAAATACCTTTCCGCCAGCCGTTCCTCGCGAATTTCTTTCATGCTTATGTCGCCACCAACGTGGGCCAGTATGCCAAGAAATCGATCTGCGTTTGGCGTGGGTATATCCCCGCTTCTTATGCCCTCAAGCGTTTTCCTTATTTTGCCGCAGTCTTCGCCAGACGCATTGTCGGCAAAACTCGAAGCCCTGTCCTCTGGCGAATCATCGGGGGAAACTTTCCCGTCCAAAATGGTTACGATTGCTTTCTGGTTGACTTCCGCCTTAAACGGGCTTTCGGGAACGAAAACATGCCCATCATAATATGCCCTTACCGCTACCATAAATGCTCCTTACTCTTTGAGTATATCAATTGCCAGCATCACAGGCAAGGAATCGGAAATGATGACTTTATCGACGCTTGCGGGCATTCTCTATTTCCCACTTCACGTCGTCTTCGGTCATGGAGACCACCAGGATTCCGTATCGAGCCCTTGCGCCGCCCTTTTCCGAAAGGCTATAACTTCTCGCCAAAAGGCGCTATAATGACTCTCTAAGACGGCGCTGGGCGATGGCCTTGCGGCGCTATGGCGAAATACGGGGGTTTCACATGAAGGAAAAACGGGTCAAAAAGTGGTGGCTGATTAAGCTGGCGCTTACCATCGTCGGGAAGAAGGGGCTGAAGGAGATGAGAAAGGCCTCGAAGGACGGGAAAAAGGCGCTGTCCGATGTTTTGCGGCGCATCTTGCTCACGTCGAGGGACACGGTCTACGGGAAGGAGCACAACTTCGCGGAAATCCTAAAGGCCCAGACGGCGGAGGAGCTTTTCGAGCTTTACCGAAAAAACGTCGGGATCAACGACTACGAGAACCTGCGCCCATACGTGGAGCGCCACAAAAACGGCGAGGCGGACATCCTGTTCCCCGGCAAGCCGAAAATGTACGCCACCACCAGCGGCACCACGAAGGAGCCCAAGTGGATCCCGGTCACCGAGCAGTACTACCAGGAAGTGTACAAAAAAATGAACCAGGCCTGGTTCTACACGCTGATCCAAAGCAAGCCCAAAGTGTTCTACGGCCCCGCCGTCTCGATCGTCGGAAAGGCCATCGAGGGCGCGGCGCCGGACGGCACGGTTTTCGGCTCGATCTCCGGCGTCATGCAGCGCGACATTCCGGAATTCATGAAGGGCATTCACCCGGCGCCGGCAGACGTCTTCCACATCCCGGACTACAAGGCGCGCTACTACGCGATCATGCGCATGGGCATCGCCCGCGACGCGCATCTCATCATCACCGCGAATCCCAGCACGCTGGTGGAGATGCAGAGCAACGTCAACGAATTTTTCGAGGATTACTGCAACGACATCGAGCATGGCACCGTGAGCGAAAAATTCGCGATTCCCGACAACATCCGCGCGGCGATGATTGCGTACACCTCGCCAAACCCGGCGCGCGCCGCGGAGCTGCGGACGCTCAAGGAGCGCCACGGCACCGTGCTTCCCAAGCACTACTGGCCGAACATGCAGGTGGTCAACTGCTGGTTCTGCGGAAACACTCGCATTTACTACGAAAAAATCCGCGACTCGTTCCCGCCCGACTGCGTGTTCCACGAGTTCAGCTACGTCTCCACCGAGTGCAAAGGCGGCCTGGTGCTGAAGAGCAATTCGCAGGACACGGTTCTTTTTGGGCACAAAAGCTACTTCGAGTTCATCCACGAATCGGAGCTCGACAGCGCCGACCCGAAAATCTGCCAGGCCTACGAGCTAAAGGAAGGCCAGCGCTACTGCGCGCTCGTCACCACTTCCGGCGGCCTTTACCGCTACAACATGCACGACCTCATCGAAGTGACCGGCTACTACAACCAGTTCCCCATGTTCAAGTTTATCCAAAAAGTGAACGGGACGATCAGCCTGACCGGCGAGAAGCTGCACGAGCGCCAGTTCATCGAGGCGGTGCGCGAGACCGAAAAGCACACCGGCAAGCTCGCGCCTTTCTTCGTCGGCTTCGCGGATCCGCAGAAGTCGGCCTACAAGTTTTACTTCGAGTTCGCGAGCCAGGACATCTCGGTTACCGAGGCCGAGGAGTTCACGGCCTGCCTTGACCGCTGCCTTCAGGAGTACAACCCCGAATACAAGGAAAAGCGCGACTCGAACAGGCTCAAGGCGCCGGAGACAGCGCTTCTGGGACCGCAGTCCTTCGAGCGCTTCAAGGCGGCCTGCATTGACCGCGGATACCGCGACGGCCAGTTCAAGGTGAACCTGCTGATGCAGGACGAGAAGCGCCACGCGATGTTCAAAGAGCTGGTAAAATGAAAATTTTTCCCGTCAAAATCGACCAGGCGAGCATCTTTGCCGTCTCCGGCGAGCTGGCTGCCGAAAGCGGCTGGGATTTCTCGCCGCAGCAGTTCTCCGTGGGAATTGCCGCGAAAATGCTTCGCGGCATCAAGGGCCTCATTTTTGATTTTGACGGGACGCTTTACGACAACGCCCGCATTCCGCTTTACCTCATCGCCGCCAATCCGCTGGACTGGCGGCGCATTTGGAAGGAGCGCCTTGTCCGCAAAAGCTTTGCCGGCTGCGACTTCGCCGGCGCCGACGAGTACCACAGCGCTTTTTTCGCGGCGCTGGGAAAAATATGCGGCCGCTCGCCGCAGCGGGCGCGAAACTGGTACTTCAACCGCTACATTCCTCGAATGGCGCGGGTGCTGAAAAAGCATTACCAGTGCCGCCCCGGCGGGCAGGATCTGCTCCGGCGCCTCAACGACGGCGGTCTGCGCGTCGCGGTGTATTCCGACTATCCAGCGCTGAAGGAGCGCATGGAGGCCATCGGCCTGCCCACCAGCCCGCAGGTTCCCCTCTACGGCCCCGAGTCATTCGGCGCGCAAAAGCCGGCGGAAAGACCCTTCCGCGAAATCGCCGGAAACCTCGGCCTGGCGCCGGAAGAGGTTCTGGTTATCGGCGACCGAGAGGACACCGACGGCCTGGGCGCCTTCCGCGCCGGGATGCACTTTTTCTGCCTGGAAACAGGCCGCAAGCGCTACATCCGCCTCGACCCGAACCGCCGCCGCACAAAGGAAAAACCGCAAGGCCCCTCGCTGCTGATGTACGCCGGCACTTGGGACGACATCCGCGCCCTGCTGATGGAACGGCTTGGCGCCGCAAAATCGGCAGTCCCGCTCCAAATAGCAAAATTTGACCCGCGGAATATCAGGCGGTAGCTCGCTCCATTTCCCGGTGCCGCGGTGATTCTTCCCAGGCTAAAATGGCACTGGCTAGCCCGCGATGAGGTCCTAAAATTCCGTTTCCGTCACCCGTGCACAACCCGCCTCACCTCCGAGCTTCCACAGAAAGGCATCCCAGTCGAAATGCAGCGAAAAGCGCGGTTTTGAAGGGAAACGGGGGAAGCCTCCCCCGCGCTTCAGCCCCGCCAGCGCGGGTCGCCCCATCACATATGTGATGGGGAGCGCTGCCCCCTCTGCGGGGCTCCGCCCCGCAACGCCCCGCCTTTTATTTTCAAACGACATTGGTTTCACTTCATTAGTAGGTATATTTTGAAGTAAGCAAGCATTTCAAATAAATTTAACCTAACCGCTTGACAAAAGGCGTTCCCTTTTCTACACTGGCAGCAGTTTCGTATAATATGCACATTCGGGATGTTATACGAAGTAAGTTGCATATACATGGCGTTAGGCAAAATCCGCTACGCGGCTTTTGCCTAACGGGCGGCGGGCAAGCCCGCAGTCAGGCTCGCCGCTACGCGGACTTCGCCTAACTGCGGGTTTACGCCATGCCGCTACGCCGGCGCAAGCGCCGTCTCCACGGCACGTCGTAAACCCGCCGCCCGTTATGTGCAACCGCTCCGCTGCGCTAAGCAGGCGGCGGCGCGTCGCCAGATGACCGACGTTTGCGGCTGCAGACTTTGCAGACCGCAGTGATTACAGCCTCAACGACCGCGACCAGAGCACGCACGATGATTGCACGCATGTTGTCCCTCCCAGATGTAGACTTGCGCACGTAAGATACGGTACGCTGCATTGTCCGTTGGACTGTGTGCCGTGCTGTCGTTGGTGATGATGCGCGGGCATAAAGATGGGTGCGGGGTCTGTTACACCTCCGCACCCGTTAGCTCTCACCGCCAAGTGGTCGCTATGCTGGTTAGGATAACAGAGAGTGCAGGCACCGTCAAGCTCACCGTGCGGACACGCAAGCCCCGCGTACAGCAACCGCAACCAGCACAAGCGCAGACTGCGCGACCGCAGACCGCGCAGCCACAGCCAGCGCAAGCGCAGACTGCGCAACTGCAACCACTACCGCAAGGCATTACGGATGCAATCCTGTACATGCAGGCAAAGTTGCGCCGCACCGTGTGGCTCGCCACCGTGCGCGCTGACGGCACGTACACTCTCGCATCAGGCGCGGTCTTGGGCAACAAAGTACAGGCACACCGCCGCGACCAACACACTGCGGGGTTGGTTGATAGTATCATTGATAACCAGCCCATGCACTGCACGTTTGTAACGCTCACGCATCGTTACGACAAGACCACAGACGGCAGGCTGCAATCTTGGCAATACATGCAACAACATCTAGCCGCATATATACGGCGGCTGCGTCGTGCGGGTGCGGTCGATTATGTATGGGTCAAAGAGGCGCACTATGACGGCGGCTGCCATGTGCATCTGCTGGTGCGCTGGGCTGATGTTGTCAAGACCGTTGTCAAGCGTGGAGTATTGCGCGCACGCGGTCGCATTAAGCGCGCATGTAAGGATTGGGTCGGTCATGTGGACGTGATTGCGCTGGATGCAGACACTGCTGGCGACCGTGCAAATTACATCGTCAAAGAGTTGTCCAAGTATGCGCACTGCGAAGATGCGCTCAAACGTGCGCGCAGACACTGGAGCGGCGACGGCGACGCGGACAGGCAAAGCGCGGATGTCAAACGCATTTGGACGATGTACTACGGGAGCAAGTTGCGCCAACGCCTGTATGGTTCTGCGCGCAGACCGCCAGCGCAGACTGTGGAGACCGCGCAGCCAGAGCAACACCGCGCGGACTGCGCAAGCAGTCCTGCGGTCGTCCCCGACTTGATGCCTAATATGATTAATCCGACCGAGCGTGTGCAGTTTTGGGTACCACGCTTTGTCCATGCCTAATATGATTAATCCGACCGAGCGTGTGCAGTTTTGGGTACCACGCTTTGTCCTGCGTGGGCAAGGCGTGCACCCGCACAATGGCAGCGTGGAGGTTGGCAGCCCATTGCATGAGGCGTTGCGGTTGTATCATGCGACAAGCCATGCGCTCTACGCCGTACGGCAGCGTGTGCCTGTAAGACTGTGCTCACGACCGCCACCGTAGACTGCGCAGACTGGACATTGCGTGTTAACGATAATCACAACCCCGCAACCTCCGCGCTCGTAGTGTCAGCGCGGCGGAGCGGCTGCGCATAATGCGTCAGCATACTGTCCGCCAAGCGCAGCGCGGTGCCGAGCGTAGCGAGGGGAGACAGTATGCGCATTATGCGCCGCCGTGCCACGGCTACCAGTGCGGCGCAATGTTGATAGTACGGGG